>Ga0209676_1000670_pt1 | contig 48733 bp, 43 predicted proteins | sample AraplaCvi_mLB_r2_FD_184282 | JGI IMG/M metagenome (GOLD analysis project Ga0209676, IMG submission 184282) | Arabidopsis root microbial communities from North Carolina, USA - plate scrape MF_Cvi_mLB_r2 (SPAdes) (version 2) | ecosystem: Host-associated > Plants > Roots > Endosphere | place: USA... | reverse complement strand
CGTGCCGCCCTGTCCGTTGCCGCCAAAGCCGCCGCCGGGACCGAACATCGGCTGCGCGCCCATCGCGAGACCCGCGTTGCCGCCGTTGCCGCCGGTGCCCGTCGTCAGGAAATTGGTCTCGACGACGGTCAGGCTCGCCTCGAGGCCCTCAGCAGCCACGCGCGCGACGCCGCCGAAGCCGTAGCCGCCGTTGCCGCCGTTGCCGTCGAGCCCCTGGCCGCCGTTGCCGCCCTGCGCCCGCGTGTCCAGCGTCACCGCGAGGGTGCCGCCGTCGGCATTGGTGACGATCGCTTGCGCGATGCCGCCGAACCCGTCACCGCCCGTGCCGCCGACATTATGCGTACCGCCGAGCCCGCCGGTGCCTTGCGACACGCTGGCAACGGTGCCGGCGGCGTTGATCGGGACGATCAGGTCGACCATCGACAGGCCGCCTTGACCGAGCCCGCCGCTGCCGCCGACCCCGACGCCGGTCATCGGCCCGGCGAGGTAGAGCGACGAACCACCCACGCCGCCGAAGCCCGAGGAGTCGGCGGTCAGGTCCGATGTCGTCACGTCGCCATTGAAAACGGTGACCGAGGCGTTGCCGCCCTGTCCGGTGCCGCCAAATCCCGGGGTGCCCGGGTCGCCGGTGGCGCTCGAGGCATTTTCGAAAGCGCCCCCCGCGCCGCCCTGGCCGTTGGCGAAGGCGCCGATCGTGCTGGCGTTGATCGTCACCGCGCCGTCGATAAATATCGACGCGTTGGCGCCGATGCCCTGGCCGCCGTTGCCGCCGGCGATGATGTTGAGCGGGTCGTCGTCGTTGCCGGTCGACCCGGCGCCGCCGCGGCCGCTCGCCGAGGCGATGATGTCGGCGGCGGTGATGTTGCCGCCGAAAAGATTGATCGTCGCGGTACCGCCGAAGCCCGTTCCCGACGTCCCGAGCGCGGTGCCGCCAAAGCCGTCGGCACTGACGCGCACGTCGGCGACATTTACCGTGCCGCCGGTCTGGGTCAGGATCGTCGTGCCGCCCTGACCGGTCGCGCTGTCGTTGCCCGTTCCGCCGCCATAGCCGTCGGACGACAGGTTGATGACGCCGCCGGTGACCGTTCCGCCGGCAATGTCGAACAGCGTGATCCCACCCGAACCGGTGCCCGCGGTATCGCGCGGCAGGCTTGGCGCGCTTTCGATGTCGACCGCGGTCCGCCCGTCGGCCGAGACATTGAGTCCGTCGAAGCTCAGCACGCTGCTGTCCAGCCCGTCGGCCTCGACGCGGAACTGGATATTGCCACCCGCGCCGACCGGAACAGGGCCGCCGGCGAGCGTCGCGCCGCCCGAAATTCCGCTGGCGTTGAAGCTGGTGACCGCCCCCAAAGTGCCGAGATTGAGCGTCCCCGCGTTGACGGTGACGTTGATGATGCCGCCGAGGGCATCGGTGCCGTCGGCGCTGATCCCGCTCGACGCTCCGGCGTCGAACCGGCTGCCGGTGCCGCTGCTGCTGACGCCGATCAGCCCGGTACCGCGCGCGTCGATCGCGATCGTCCCGCCTTGCGCGGTCCCGCTGTCGCCGGCAACGTTGACGACCATCGCGCTGGCGTTGACCGTATAGCTGTCGGCGACGATCGAGCCGCCGTCGGCGCCGATCGAGACGTTGCCGCCGGTCGCTGTTCCCGCATTCTGCGCGACGAGATTATGCCGGTTGCTGCCCCCGGCATCGATCAGTATTTCGCCGGTCACGGCAATCGAGCCGCCGGCGTTCGCATTCACATTGGCGCCGCCGCCGCGCGCCGAGCCGATATTCTCGCTGGCGCCGGCGCTGCCGCCGACATTGATGGCGATCGTTCCGGTGACTTCGAGGTCTCCCGTCTCCGTCGCCAAGACGCTTGCGTTCCCGCCGAACGCGTCGCCCGAGGTCGCGGTGGTTCCGCTCGGTGAGGTCGAGCTGCCGCCGATTGCGGCGGCGTCGACGGTCAGGTCGCCGATCGACACGGTGCCGTTGGCGATTGTCAGGCTGGCATTGCCTCCCGTCGCGCCGCCCGCCGAAGCCCCCTCGCTGTTCCCCGCGTCACCGCCCGTGCCGGTCGCGGTGATCGACGCCACGCCGATATTGCCGCCGCCCGCGGTGTCGACGTTGAAGGTCATCGAGGCGGTGCCACCGATGCCGCTGCCCCCTGCGGCACTGAAGGTGGTGCCAAAGGGCGGGGGGGAAGAGAAGGTCCCGCCGCCGCTGCCGTTCGCGCTCGCGGTTACGATCGGGGCCTGCAGGCTGGTGCTTTCGCCGACGACGTCGATCGACGCGGTGCCGCCGATGCCGTTGCCCGAAGAGAAGAGGCCGGCCTGGCCTTGGCCGTTCGCCGTGGCGGTAATGGAATTGGTGGCGGTTATGCTGCCGCCGTTCTGGACGCTGATCGTGGCGACGCCGCCGACGCCGTCGGCGCCGAAATCCTCGACAAATGGGCCGTTGATCGGATCGAAGATCACGCCGCCGCCGGTGCCATTCGCAGAAATGTCGATATTGCCGGCGGTGAGCGTGCTACCCCCGCCGCCGACCTCGATCGAGACGTTACCGCCATAGCCGATGCCGCTGTTGCCGACATCGTCGAAGCCGCCCTCGGCATTCGCGGTGACAGCGACATTGCCCGTCACAGTCACATCGCCGCCGCCGCCGACCTGCAGCCGCGCCAGACCTGCGGTGCTGATGCCGCTGTTCGGATCGAAGGTCGCAATCCCGTCGATGACCAGGTTGCCGCCGACGTTGAGTTCGCCCGTGTTGACATTGACCTCGGCGCCGCCGGGGCCGCGCGACTGGAGGGTCAGATTGCCGCTGGCGCCACCCGCCTGGTCGAGCTGGATGTCGAGCGATGCGCTCTGGTCGCCGATGAACAGGCCGTTGCCCTCGACAAAGACATTGCCCTCGTTCGGCGGCGCCGACGAGAAGAGGGTGAGCGCCGAGCGCCCGAGAAAGGCACCGCGCGCGCGCGCGGTCGTGTCGCTGCGGAAAATGACATCGGCGACGGTGATGTTCGATTCGAGGTCGTTCGCCGGTCCGGCAATCTCTCCCGCCGCGATATTATACCCCGCCGACAAGATGACCGCGCCGTCGGGTTGTGCCTGCGCAACGGCGGCGTCGTCATAGCCGATCTGGCCAGAGACGAGCATCGAGACCGCGTCATTCTTGGCAACCGCAACCATATAGATGCGGCTGCGATCGGGATCGGCCTGAACATCGGCCGGCCCCATGGTCGTCCCCGTATGGGTGATGACTTCACCGCTTTCGGCGCCGACGAGGATGCTGATATCGAACAAGCCATTATTGGTCGCGATATTCACCTGTTCGGCGGCGACATAGGCGGCCGAACCGTCGACGGTGACCGCCCCCGCCTGGACCACGCGCGGTGCGACCAGCGCGACGTACGCGCTGCCCGGATTGAGGTCTTTGTTGGCGTTGATCTCGCCGTTGACGACGACTGAAGAGGTGCTGCCCGGCGCGCCGGCGAAGCGGATTTGACCGGTGGGGCCAAACAGGCCGCCCGTGGTGATGATATCGTTGCTTGTCAGAACGAGGCTGCCGACGTTGATCACACCGGCCGGGCCGATCAATATGCCTCCGGCATTGTAGAACCAGATATTGCCGCCGCGCGTACCCGATCCCGACGTATCGATCGCGTTGACGGTGCCGTTGATCGCGATCTGACGGCTCAGCGCGCCGCCGACGCCGTCTACGAAGCGGTTGAGGACGGTATAGTCGCCGCTGCCGGAGAAATTGAGCGTGTTACCCGTGGGAAGGAAATCGATGGCGCCGCCGGTCGGCAGGGTATCGGTCGGCGTCCAGTTTATGATGGTCTGTGCGCCGGTCGTATCGACATTGGTCGCGCCCGGGCCCGGCGGCGAGATCGTCGGGGTGCTGAGGCCGGGGCCGGTGACGACCTGACCGGTTCCGGCGACCTGCGCCAGCGCGGGGCCGCCACAAGCGAGCGCGGCCATCCCCGCCGCGACGGCGCAGCTTCCGAGCAGCCGGCGCTTGCCGGTCTTGATCGGGGCGGAGTTGGCATTGCTACGCATGGCAGTCGTCCTCGATGCACGGGTCATGGTCAGCGCGCCCTCACGCCGAATTGGGTGGTCAGCGATACGAGCAGCCGCGGGTCGGGCTTTTCAGTCAGGAAACCACCGCGATTGAGCGGGACGGCCATCGTCACATCGAGCCGCGCCAGATCGCCATAGGCGACGCGCACGCCGCCGCCCGCCGAATAGAGTTTTTGGGGATCGAGGCCGTCGAAGGCCGTGTCCTTGTTCCACACCCACGCCGCGTCGAAAAAGACGAAGGGCTGGAAGGCAAAGGCTTTGGTGTTCGCAGGAACGAATGAACCGTAGCGCGCTTCCAGCGACACCGCGACGCCGCTGTCGCCGATCACCGTGCCGGGATCGAAACCGCGCCCGACGGTGAAGTTGCCGCCCGAAAATTCCTCATAAGCGAGCAGCGGATCATTCGCCCATTGCGCGCGCGGCGCCGCCGACAGCGTGAAGAGCTTGGCCGGGCGCCATTCGGCAAGGGCGTTGGCGCGGACGAGGAAGGCGTCGGGCTGACCCTCGACGCGGGTCAATGGCACCGCGCCGGGCAGGAAACAGGCGGCGCCGCCGGGGCCGCAATCGTCGCTGGCGCCAAGAGCATCGACGCCCTTGCGGGCTTCGAGCGACGCGCCGAGCAACCAGCGCGGCTCGCTGGGGCTGAAACCGCCGCGCCCGGCGATCGACGCGGGGTCGACCCAGTTCGCGTCGGCGCGCAGGCTGAAGACGCGCAACCGGTCCTCGTTGATCGGGATGCCGGTCAGGCTGATATCCTGATCGATGATGTCGAGCCCGCCACCGACTGTGATGCGCCGTGCCTGCGTGAGCACGACCGGGTAGGCCACGAACAGGCTGACGATCTGGGTGTTCGACTTGACCGGGAAGCCGGTAATGTCGGGTCGCGTCCACGCGTAAGTATAGTTCGCACCAAGGCGCAGTCCTTCGCCGCCGACGCGGAACTCGTGACCCACCTGGACGACCTTCTGCTCGTCGAAATCGGGGGTCGAATAAAAGCTGACCGTCGTGAGGTCGCCCATGCCGGTGAGGCCCGCGAAGCGAGCGCGCGCGATACCGCCCCAGCGACCGACGTCGCGCGACCCGAAATTCTGCGCGTTGAAGTCGAAGCTGAAGGGGGTGCGCGTCACCGTGACTTCGCCGACCACTTCGCCGGGCACCGCGCCGGGGCGCAGCGTCAGGCGCGCGTCCATGCCCGGAATATCGCGCGCGAGCAGCAGATAGCGTTCGGCGTCGACGATGTTGAACACCGGCGCGTCGTCGAGGCGTGAGAGATAGCGCTGGAGCAGTTTTTCGTTGGCACCCGCGTCGCCGCGCACCTCGATGCGCGACATGCGCGCGGCGAGGATGTCGAGTTTGACGACGCCGTCGCCGATCGTCTGCGGCGGCACGCGCACCGCCGCCAGATAGCCTTGCGAGCGCAGCATCGTCGCGGCGCGGTCGCGAATGTCGCACACCGCCGAAATCGGCAATTCCTGACCGACGCGGTCGGACCAGCTCGGTGCCAGCGTCGCGGCGTCGATACCCTCGACGCTCGAAAATTCGACGCCGCGCAGCGTGAAGCGGACGTTGGCGAATTCGGGATTGGCGAGCGGGCAGGGCGCGCGCTCGATGCCGTCATCGACCGCGACGACCTGTTCGCTGGGCGGCGCGGCGGGGGCGATCGTCGGGCGCTGGATTTCCTCGCGCGTCGGGATTTGCGGCGTGGCCTGCGCGAGCGCCGATACGGGCAAAGCCGCGGCGATCAATCCCGCCGAACCGGCCAGCACGCTGCGGATCGCGGCCCCCCTCGGCCGTGCGATCGCGATACCCAATTCCCCCGAAACGCTCATCACCACCCCTTGCGCGCAGACGCGGCCGCGACGATCGCGGTGCGTCAATTCGACTGGCTCTGCCGGACCCCGGCAGGGCGAATTGCGACCCAAGGAAAAGCTCCGCCGATTGGATGGCGGCATTTCCTCAGAAGATTATCAGACCGATAGGACGGCGACAATGGCCGCCCCATCGGTTCACCTCATCCCGCCTCGGCTTCCGACATCGTGTCGACCAGCCGGTTGAGCTGCGGCGAGCAGCCCTTGCCCATCAGCATGTCGATCGATCCCTCGACCGTGTCGGGCGCATTTTCCACCGCTGCAAAGCGCACCGTCACCGGTTTCGCGAGGCCGCCGCCCGACAGGCGATAGTCGGTGCCATATTGCACCGGCAGCACATCGGTCGGCCATTTGCGGAAATTCGCGCCATCGACGATCGCGACCGTCGTCTTCTTGCCGGCATTTTCGATTTCGAGCGCGGTGTCGCCCTCCATATTCGGGCGCCACAGCATCAGGACCGCCGGATCGAGGACGCAGAAGGTGCCGGCTTCGCGATAGTCGAGCAGCCACAGGTTCGGCGCGCGAACGTCGCCGGTCGCGGGTGTGTCGCCGCGCGAAAATCCGCCGCGCGACCGCATCGTCGGGCCCTTGGCGAGCATGCGCGTCACATTGCCGCCGAGCGACTGGCTGGCCGCCACGGTGCCCGTCGCGCCAAAGGTGCCGGGCCCCGACAGCGTGCGCGTCTTGCCAGCCTGCATCAGCACGACCTTGTCGCCCGACGCGAGAGTCAGCTTGTCGCTCGATTTGAGCTTGGTGCCCGCGGGATATTTGGCTGCCGACGGCCCGGTCGAGCGAACGACCATCGATTGCGCCGCGGCGGTGCCGACCATGGCGACGGCGGCGATGGCGGCAGCGGCGGCGAGGCCGAGGCGGCGCATCCGAATGTCAGGAAAGGACATAGCTTTCTCCCTCTTTTGTCTCGTTCAGCCGTTCTATCAGGAACATGATGGATGCATCCTGACCATATTCGGCCTGTATTGCTGTGGCACAGGTCACATAGGCTGCATTATCCCCCGCGCTGTGCGCCGCGACCAGCGCCGCGATCCGCTCGCGCTGCTCGGGCGTGAGGTCGGCGCGCGGGGTGAAGACGTCGACCGGCTGGGCGCGGCCGCGCAGCGTCACGCGCCCCATCGGGACCAGATCGTCGCGGCCCGATCGCGCCGCGGCCTCGGCCGAGATCAGCACCCCGGTCTTGAGGCTCTTGTTGGCTGCCTCGAGCCGCGATGCGGTGTTCATGCTGTCGCCGAGCGCGGTGTATTGGATGCGGCCTTCGCCGCCGAAATTGCCGACGATCGCGTCGCCGACGTGCAGCCCGACGCGCGTCATGCCGAGCGGCGGGACTCCTTCGGCGAGGTCGGTTCGGAATTTCTCGCCGGCTTCGTAAAGGGCAATCGCGGCCGCGGCGGCTTGCGGCCCGTCGTCGGGCCGACTGAGCGGGGCGCCCCAAAAGGCGACGATGGCATCGCCGACGAATTTGTCGATCGTCCCGCCATGCGAGAGCACGATGTCCGAGAGACGGTCGAGATATTCGTTGAGCAGCCGCGCGACGGTTTCCGGTGTCGTCGCGTGGCTGAGCTTCGTAAAACCTTCGAGGTCGGTGAAGACGCAGAAGATATTGCGCCGTTCGCCGTGGAGCGAGAGCTGGTCGGGATCGCGCATGATCTGCGCCGCGACATCGGCGGGCAGATATTTGCCGAGGGCCGACTGCGCAAAGGCGCGTTGGCGCGACCCAACGGTGCGCGCCGCGGTGCCGACAGCGGCATAGCCGAACAGCCAGCCGATCGCCCAGCCGAAGGTCGGCAGCGTCGTCGTGTCGACGCCGCGTCCCTGAAGCCAGAAAGGAAAGGCGATGAAGAAGGCCATCTGGCCGAGGAAAGCGAGCGCGACCCAGCGCGCGCGGAGGTCAATCAAGCTGGTGAGCCCGCCCGCGAAGACGATCAGGATCGCGAGTATCCACAGCGCGGGCGCGGCGATCGGCCGCGTCCACGCGCCGTCGAGTTGCTGCGCGAGCATATGCGCGTGCACCTCGAGCCCGATCATCGTTTCATGCTGGCCGGTGATCGCGTCGGGAAAGCGGCTCAATGGCGTATTGAACTGGTCGTTGTCGATAATGTCGCCGCCGATCAGGACATAACGGCCCCTGACCAGCTCCGAAAATCCGGCGCGCATCTCGGCATCCATCGGCGCGCCGAAGGTGTCGATGGGGATATTGGCGAACACGGGTTCTTCCTGTCCCTCGGCGGCGCGCGCGGGGACGAGGAAGCGGATATTGCCCTGAAAATTGGCGTGCGCGGGATCGACCGGCGCCAGCGCGTTCGACATCAGTGGCGGCAGATTTTTCGGGCGGTCGGGCCAGTTGCGGATTACGCTGTCGTCGTCGGTGCGGAACAAGACGCTCGTCGGCTTCGTCTTCGCGGTCGTGACGTCGGCGATATAGGCTTCGAGAAACTTCTGCTGTTCGTAGAAGATCGTATTCGGATTGCTCGCCTGTTCGGCGTAGGCGAGCCAGGTCGGCGTCTTCATCGCGCGCAGCTGCGCCTTCAGCACATCGTCGTCGGGGCGCGGCGAATCGAACGCGATATCGATGCCGATCGCCTTGGCGCCCATCTGGTCGAGATTGCCGAGCGCGTTGGCGAGCAGGGTACGGTCGAGCGGCGAGCGGATGCCGGTGTTGAAAAGCGTTTCGTCGTTATAGGTGACGAGGACGATCCTCTTATCCTGCTCGACATGCGGCGCCATCAGCGTCGCGCGCGCGTCGTAAAGCGCGCGTTCGGCGGCATCGACCAGCGGCATCTGCCAACTGAAGCGCGCGACCATGACCGCGATCAGCAGGAAGGCGATCGTCGCCGCCATCCGCGACGGACCAAGCTGCATCACCAGCCGGCGCACGCGCTTGCGGAGCGGCACTGCGGCCTGCTGGCCGTCCGGCGCGGGCGGATCCGCCGCGGGAATGAGGACTTCGGGTGCGTTCATCGGATCAGCGGGCGGCGCGGCCGGCGGCCTCTCCATTCCGGGCGGTGACCGTACCGCTGTGAAGCAGCGCCTGGCTGCCGTCGCCGATGATCGCGAACCCCGCCCAATAATAGGGATGCGAGGTCTGCTTGTCGTCCATCAGCCGCACCTGCGTGCCCCACAGCGCGTCGGCGACGCTGGTGCCCTGATTGGCGGCGAACAGCCCGCCGATCAGCCGCTTGGTCGCATCGAAATCGTCGGGGGCGGGCCAGTGGCTCGCGATCACCGACCGCCCGCCGGCGCCGATGAAGCTGCGCACCAGCCCGTCGAGGGCGTTGCCGCCGCCCGAAAGTCCCGCTTCGCGCGTCGCCGCGACGGTCGCGGCGCCGGCGGTATCGCACGCCGATAGGATGACGAGGTCGGCGTCGATCTTGAGGTCGAAGATTTCCTGGAAGGTCAAAAGCCCGTCCGAGTCCTGGCCGCCGAACGATGTGACGAGCGCAGGGCGTGCGGGGCAGGCGGCGCGCGGCGCGGTGACGAGACCATGCGTCGCGAAATGGATGATGCGATAGTCATTGAGGTCGGCGCGGCTTTTCACTGCGCTATCGGTGAAGGCGCCGCCGGTGAGCAATGTCCCCGCCGCGCCGCCCATCGCGTTGCGCGCGGTGACGAGTTCGTCGGCCGAGATCGGGCGCGCCCATTGCGCGACGTCCCACAGGCAATCGCCGTCGATGCTGCCGCCCGCCGCGCCGCGCGTGCCGAGCGAAGGCAGCCGGCCGCTGACCGGCAGATTCTCGCCGAGCCCGAAATATTGGTTGGCCGCTTTCGAGGGCGCCGCCTGTCGCGCGTTGCGGAAACCGAGCGTCGAGACCGCGGTGCTCGGCCGTGTCGTGCGGCCCAGCCAGGCGATCTGACGCATGTCGAACGGATCGGCATTCGGATCGACCAGCCGCTGTTCATAAGCGGCGAGGCCGGTATCGGCGGTGACGAGCAGGTTGATCGGCAGCCGCAGCATCGCGCCGTCGGGTTCGAAGATCAGATGCGTGACATTAGGCAGCCGCGCCGCAACGGGTCCGAAGAGCTGGCCGTACAGCTTGTACGCCGTCGCGGCGTCGAACGGATAGGTGACGCGGCGGCCGTTCTCGACGATCGAGATGGTCGAACGGATCGTGTCGACCGCGGTTTCAAGCCCCGATGCGCTGATGTCCGATTTCCAGAGCTGCGCGCCGCCTTGCTCGATCAGCATTGCATAAACGCCGTCGCCGACGACGAGCATCTTCAGATAGGCTTCGTCGGGGCGGAGTACCTGTTGCAGTTCGGCAAGGTCGAGCTTGCCCGATGCGACGACGCGATATTGCGGGAAGGCCGACAATGCGACGACGGTTTCGGCCTGCTGGAACCCCAGATTGTCGAGCTGGGTCTTGAGGTCGGCGCGCAGCGCGTTGATTTCGGGCGAGACCGGCAGTTGCGCGAGGCGCGCATCCTCGATCCGCGCGCGTTCGATGTCGCGATTGAGTGTCGTCGCCTGACGGAACAGCCGCGCGCCGTCGCCGCTGCCGCTCGACAGTTCGCGCGCGAGCACCGCCTGCGTATCGGCGACGCCGGGGCGGACCTGAAGCTGGCTGGCGACGAAGAAATCGCCGATCGCGGCGGGATCGGTCGCCGACCGGCTGGCGAGCAGCCGGTAATAGGGCGCCATCATGTTCGCCATGCCGGTGGTCGAGCGCTGCGATTTTGCGAGGTCGGTCACGACCTCGCGATAGATCGCGATCGCCTTGTCGTCTTGCCCGTGCCGGGTCAGGAAAGCCGCGTAGCGCGCGCGCGCCGAGGCGAGTGCGTTGGTTTCGGGATATTCGACCGCGAGCAGGTTCACCGATTCGAGGAAGCGTGCGTCGGCGGCGCCATTGTCGCCGCTGGCTTCTTCGGCGAGCGCGAGTTCGCCGAGCATCTGCGAACGCAGGCGGATGATCGAAGTCACACGGCCTTCGCGCACCGCGACGGCATCGGCCAGCCCCTTCGTCTGCGCCGATTTCGCCGCCGCCGCATTGCCGCGCAGCCGTTCGACGGTACCGAGCAGGTGGACCGCCTGCGCGTCGATGATCTTCGCGCGTTCGAGCGGGGTCAGCCGCTCGCGGTCGCCGGTCTGACGCACCGCACGGGCATTGTCGCCGCTGTTCACCCCGGCGACGATTTCGGGCGTCAGCGTCACCGCCGCGCCATCGACCGTGATTCCGTTGGTCAGCGGGGGGATCGGCCGGTTCAAAAGGTCGGCGGCGCCGTCATAGTCGCGCTGGTTCAGCGCATTGATCGCACGGAAATTGCGGCGAAGGCGCAGCTGCACCGGGTCGCTGGTCGGGATCGCTTCGACTTCGGTGAAGAGGCGCTCGGCTTCGGCGAATTCGCCGAGGTTCGAGCGTTGCAGCGCGCGGTTCAGCGTGAATTCGGTGGGGTCGATATCGGCGGCCGACTGTTCGCCCTGCGCACGGCGCGACAGCGCCTCGAAAAATTCGGCCGCTTCGGCATAGTCGCCGCTGTGGTTGCGCCGGTATCCCTCGGCCAGCGCCTTGTCGACGTCGATCGTCCCCGCCTGCGTGCGGGCGAAACCATCGTTGCCGCCGACCGATGTCGTCGCGACGCGGATCACCCCCGGCACGACCTTGTGCTGACGGATCGATTCCAGCGCGATGTTCAGCGCGTCGCCATAGGCGGCAAAACCTTCGGCGCTATAGGCGATATTGCCCGCGGCCTCGATACGCGTCGTCCACGCGATATTGCTGTCCTTGACGGTGCAGGCGCCATCGGCGGTGCAGGCGATCGTGCCGGCGCGGCCCTGTTCGATCCGCGCACGCGCCTCCTCCGGGCTGGCGCGAAGTTCGCGGACCGTGCCGACCGGCTGGCTCGCGTCGCGGCAGACGATGGTCCAGGCGCGGTCGAACATGCCCTTGATCACGCCGTCGCGGACGGTTGCCTGCACTTCGCAGAGCGAGCCGCCCTGGTCGCCGATCGAAAAACTGTCGCGAAGCGTGGGGTCGCTGCCCTGCGCCAGTGCGGTTCCGGGCGCGGCAAAGGCCAGCAACGCCAGAATCGGCACAGCATGCGGACGTCGAGCGGTCATCACAAATCCCCCAAACACAGACGTAGAGACGCTATGCCGACGCGATGCCGGCAAGGCGAAAACTTCACTACTGCGGTGCGACCCATTCCCTTGGCCGGACCCTAAACCCTTCGTAAGCGAAAGGGAAGTGATCTGCCGCACAGGCGGCTTGCGCCGCGCGGATGCGCCACCTATCTGCAAGAGGACATTCCATTCCGGTGAGGACAAAATGAGCGGATTCGACGATCGTGAACGCGCCTTCGAGGCAGAATTTGCACGCGACCAGGAGGTTCAGTTCCGGATCACCGCGCGGCGCAACCGACTGGTCGGCGAATGGGCCGCCGAACGCATGGGGCTGACCCCCGAGGAAACCGACGCCTATGCCAAGGCGGTGGTGCAGGCCGATTTCGAGGAAGCGGGCGACGAAGACGTCATCCGCAAGCTCGCGGGCGACCTGACCGCCGCGCAGGTCGAGATCAGCGACGCCGAAATCCGCGCGGCGCTGAACGAGAAGGCGGTCGAGGCGCGGCGTCAGTTCATGGACAAGCAGGGCTGAATCCATGGGCATGCGCGAAGATGATTTGCGGGCGATGATCGTCGCGGCTTTTCCCGATGCGGAGGTCGCGATTACCGATCTTGCCGGCGACAACGACCATTATGCGGCGCATGTCGTCAGCGAATCCTTTCGCGGGATGACCCGCGTCGCGCAGCACAAAGCGGTGTACGCCGCGCTCGGCGGGCGCATGGGCGGCGAACTTCATGCCTTGCAATTGACGACCGCCATCCCCTCATAAGGGGCTGACACGAAATTTGCGGCGCGCGGCGCCACCGGAGACTGACTATGACCGACCCCACGACCCACGACCGCATCGCTAAGCTGGTCGCCGACAATCAAGTGCTGTTGTTCATGAAGGGCACGCCGCTCTTTCCGCAGTGCGGCTTTTCCTCGCGCGCGATCGCGATGCTCGACCGCCTCGGCATCGAATATGAAACGGTCGACGTGCTGCAGGACATGGAAGTCCGCCAGGGCATCAAGGAATTTTCGGACTGGCCGACGATCCCCCAGCTCTATGTGAAGGGCGAATTCGTTGGCGGGTCGGACATCATGATGGAAATGTGGGAAGCCGGCGAGCTTCACACACTGATGACCGGGATCCCGGCGCGCGCCGAATAATCCGCGTATCTGGCAGATAGCAAAAGCCCGCCGGCGCCTCAGGCTCCGGCGGGCTTTTTGTTGGCCAAAGGCTTTTACGCCGCCTCGGCATCCTCATACGCCTGCGCCTCGGCGGCGATCAGGATGTCGGCGAGCATCCAATAGGCCTCACCCCACGCCGCGAGCACCTCGTCGGTCGCGAGCTCTTCGCCGAGCACGTCGCGGATCGCGGGCAGCAAGGCGTTGGCGACATAGGGATAATGCTCCGCCTTCACCCCGGTATCGATATGGCGGGCGACCATGCGCGATACTGCGGTCCCGAGGTTCTGCAGCTTGTCGATATTCTTCGCATAGGCGAGGATCGCCGCCGCGAGCCGTTTCGGCTGCTCGCCACTGGCCTGCGCAGCGCGGTCGAACATCGCCTCGATGTCCTTATTCTCGAACAGGCGGGCATACATTGCGGTGGTGATCGCAAGCCCGTGCTTTTCGAGCGCGGGGGCGGTGGCCTTGACGATGGTCATCGCGTGGAGAGAGGCGGTGCGCATCTGTTTTCCTTTGTTTGACGGGGAATATGGGTTTCAGGCTGCCCGGCGGCCGGGGTCGCCCAGGCGGAAAAACAGCGCGAGTTGCAGGCTTTCGGCAATGCGCGCGGCCTTGGCCTGCAAGGCGGTCGCGGCGGCGGGCGCCAGCAGTTCGTTCGTGGTATCAGCCCAGATTTGCAGCCAGCGGTCGAACATCGCGGGGGTGATCGCGGCCTTGTGCTTCAGATGCTCGGCGACCGGGCTGCCCTTATAGCGTCCGGTGGTCAGCATCACCGACGACCAGAAGGCGATAAGCTTCTCAAGATGATCGGCCCAGTCGTGCACCGCGGCATTGAACAGCGGGCCGATATCGGCATCGGCGCGCACGCGGTCGTAAAAGGCCGGGATCAGGCGCTCGAGCGTGGCTTCATCGATCTCGCCATCCTGTTTCACGACTCACTCCAATCATGCATTTGATCTGCATGTATGATCGAAATTTGAAACATGCAACCAAAATACATATTATAGGGCGACCGACATGTCTGAAGGACCAAGATGCGCCTGACGCGCTACACCGACTATGCGATGCGCGTGCTCCTTTATGTGGGCGCGCAGGACGACGCGCGGCTGAGCCCGATCTCGGAGATTTCGCGCGCTTACGGGATTTCGCAGAACCATCTGATGAAGGTCGTCAACGACCTGGTGAACGCGGGCTATCTCGAAAGCGTCCGTGGGCGCTTCGGCGGGATCCGGCTGGCGAAGCCGGCGGCCGAGATCAATGTCGGCGCGGTGGTGCGCCATACCGAGGAGGGGTTCGACCTTGTCGACTGCGCTAGCTGTGTGATCGCGCCCGCGTGCGGACTGACCGGAGCGCTCGCCGAGGCGCTCGCGGCATTCATGAGGGTTCTCGACGGATACAGCCTCGCCGACCTGCTCGCCAAACGCGCGAATTTCGCCGCGTTGTTCGGGATCGACGAACCCGCGCGCGGCTGAAGGCTCAGCGGCGCGCCCAGCCCTTGTCGCGTGCCTGCTGTTCGGCGGCGGCGTCGAGCGGATCGCCCGTCATCATCGCGGCCGCGGCGGCGGCGAGTTCGCCAGACGAGGCCTGGCGATAATCGGTGCCCGCCTGTCCCCGCATCGTTCGCTCCAGATGCCAGCGTCCGTTGTCATGACAACCGATGCCGTTCAGCGATTTGCTTTCGAAACCGCGGCAATAGCGTCCGTCCTTGTCCTGAAAGCTGAGACCGATCCGCACCGCGGCACCGGGCTGCTGGTTCGAAGCCAGTTGTTTATCGAGTGCCTCGGCAAGCGGGCCAGCGGCGACGACCGCGCCATTTGCTTCGGTGACGCTGGCGGCCGGCACCCATGGCCGCAGCCCCAGCGTGAGCCCGAGCACGAGCGAAGCCGCGATCGCGCCCCAATGGATCGCCGCAAAGCGCGCTCGCTTGACCTCGCGGCGCCCGGCGAGGCTCGTGTCGACCGTGGCAGCGGGGGCTAGGAGCGCGCGGAGCCGCTCGGGCACCGGCTCGTCGGCGACGGGCGCATAATGCGCGACCAACTGCGTCTTCAAAGCCCGGTGCCGCGCGATCTCGGCGGCGAGCGCAGGATCATTCTCGGCGTCGCGCTCGATGCGGCGTGCCGTCAGGTCGTCGAGTTCGCCATCGACAAAGGCGGCGAGCGTCGCGGGATCGAAACTCATGCGGCCTCTCCCAGCAAATGCATCAATGTGTCGCGTCCGCGCGCGAGGCGCGAGGTGACGGTGCCGATCGGTACGTCCAATATGTCGGCCGCCTCGCGGTACGCATAGCCCTCGACGAGGACGAGCATCACCACCTCGCGCTGCTCATCGGGAAGGCACGCCATCGCGCCATCGACATCGCCGCGCAGCGTTCCCGCTTCAACTTCGGCCGCGCCGTCGCCGGCCACCTGCATGACGGCGTCATCGATCGGTGTGTGGACGCCGCGTCGGCCTGTGGCACGGCGCTCGTCGATCCAGAGATTGCGGGTGATGCGGTACATCCAGCTGTCCAGTCTTGTTCCCTGTTGCCACTGTCCCTGCGATTTCAGGGCGCGTTCGATCGCCGCCTGGCATAAATCGTCGGCATCGCTGGCATCGCGCGCCAGTCCGCGCGCAAAACGGCGCAGACGTGGCAGCAATTCGACCAATTCCTCTTCGAAGCGCATTGTCGCCTTTCGATTGTGTGAGGAAGAAACGAGTGGCTTCTATCGTTTCTTCCGCATCATACTAAATTTTTTCGGGAACCGGCCGCCCCGCCGACCCTTGTGAGGCTTGCGATGCGATTCTGGACGACATCATTGGCGATGCTCTGCCTCCTGCTCGGTGGCACCGATGCGCGCGTCGCGGCGCAGGTCGCGCTGCCGCAGGTCCAGCTTCCCGGTGCCGGCGGGCCGCTGCCGTCGCTGCCCGAGGTGGATGTGGGCCGGCTGACCGGAATCGCTGACCGTTTGGTCGAGGTTCGGCTCGACCGCATCACCGCGTTGGTCCGCGGCAATCGCGACAGCATCGAACTCGACGAGCGCGGCGAACCCGCGGTGCGCGGCGTCCTGATCGCGAGTGGGGTCGATGCGGCGATGATCGCGCGGGCGGGTGAGGCGGGGTTCGCGCTGATCGACCGCGAGCGCATCGATGGACTCGATCTCGATATTGCCCGCTTTCGGGTGCCCGACGGGCGCAGCCTCGCCCGCGCACGCAAACAGCTCGCAAAGCTGCTTCCGGGTGCCGAGGTCGATGCCGACAATCTTTATTTCGCGAGCGGGCCGGGCGGCGCGTTGCCGGGGGTGGCGCTCGCGGCGGCCCAAGGTGGCGGAAAAGCAGGCGTCGGCCTGATCGACGGCGGTGTCGCGGCGCATCCGTCGGTTGCGGGGCGTGTCGAACAGCGTGGCTTTGCAAAAGGTGCGCCGTCGGCGAGCCGCCACGGCACGGCGGTGGCGTCGCTGCTCGTCGGCAGCGGCGCGGTGCAGGGCGCAGCGCCCGGCCAGCGCCTGCTCGCGGCCGATGTTTATGGGACCGACCCGGCGGGCGGTAACGCCAGCGCGATCGCGCGCGCGCTCGGCTGGCTGGCGCAGAACAGCGTTGCGGTCACGACGATCAGCCTTGTCGGCCCGGACAACAGGCTGCTTTCCGCTGCCATCAGCCGGGCGCAGCAACGCGGCATGTTGATCGTGGCGGCAGTGGGCAATGACGGTCCGGCTGCGCCGCCCGCCTATCCCGCTTCATATAAAGGCGTATTCGCCGTCACTGGGGTCGACGCGAAAGGACGTGCGTTGCCCGAGGCGGGCCGCGCGCTGCATATCGATTTCGCCGCACCCGGTGACGCGGTGCTGGCGGCGACGGGTTCGGCAAGCACCGACCGGCTGCGCGGCACGTCCTTTGCCGCGCCGCTCGTGGCCGGCCGGCTCGCGCTTCGCTATCCCGCGCCGTCGATCGACAATATCGGCCCTGCCGTATCCGCGCTCGTTTTCGAGGCCCGCGACCTCGGTAAAAAAGGCCGCGATAATATCTACGGTCATGGCCTGATCTGCGGCAGTTGCGGTGGCCGATAGGCAGGGCTTCCAAAATCTTCGGAAGAAAATCGAACGCGTCATCGTTCTTTCTCCAGGCCCACCCCCTCCGGGCCCAAACTCAGGAGTAGGACAATGGCAAATCGCATCTTCATTTCGGCCATCGCGCTCGCCGCGTCGGCCATGGTTTTTTCGGCGCCTGCTACGGCACAGTTGCTCGGCGGTGGCGGTGGCGGCGGTCTGGGCGGTAACCTCGGCGGCACGCTGGGCGGGACGCTCGGCAACCCCACCGGACCGATCGGTGGCACGCTCGGCGGCGCGGGCGATCTGACCGGATCGGGCCGCGGCGACGCGCAGGTCGACCGCCGTTCGGGCCGTGTTCAGGGCAAAGGCAATGCCGATGCGAACGGCAAAGGCTCGGCAAACGGCAGCGGCGATCTCCTCGGCAACCGTCTTGGCGGCGACGCAAGTGGCGCGGGCAATGCTTCTGGCAGCGGCAGCCTCGACGCGCAGGCGGTGGGCACCGATTTCGTCGGCAGCACCGCACGCGGCGCGGTTGGTACCGCAACGGGCGCGGCTTCGACCGCCACCGGCACCGCGCGCGGTGCGGTCGGGACTGCCCGTGACCGGACCGGCGCCGCACTGTCGAACGTCTCAGGCAGCGCCGGCGGCGCCGGATCGGTCGCGGGCAGCTTCCAGGGCAGCCTTGGCCAGCTTGCCGCCGCTGGCAGCGGCGCGGCCAATGGTGCCGGCATGTTCGCGGTCGAACCCGGCATGGCGGTGACCGACGCGCGCGGCAAGGTGGTCGGCTATGTCCAGGAAGTACGCCAGACCGGCAGCGGCGTCGTGCAGGCCGTGACCGTCGAGGTTGGCGACCGCGTCGCGACGCTGCCCGCGGCCAGCTTTGCCGGGTCGGGCGACGTCCTCGTCACCGGCATGACCAAGGGCCAACTCAAGAAAGCGGCCGATCAGCAAGAAGCCGAATAAGCGAAATGGGGTGGCCGCCGTTCGCGGCGGCCATATCTGGACGGGCCGCCGCCGCGGTCCGTCCCTTTTTCGTTTGGAGGAAAAGCTTCCGGGGGGCGGGGCCTTTCGGCCGCTCCGCCCCCCGTCTGCATCGGGGGCAAGTGGGGTTTTCCCGGGTGGGGGCAGGGGACATCAGGGACCAGACTGATGTCCCCCACCGCTCCATTGAGCGGAACACTCGGGAACATCTGATACTATACAATTGCCGTGCCAATTTTTGGCATTTGCAGAATCCCGCGCGACACGCTGGTTAGCAAATCCTTACCGCGATCGCGCACTGTCAAAAATCCCGACACTCTGTCCATTCAGCTTTGTTCAGGAAGCGTTCAGCCCATTGACTACATTTGTAGTCGCATCAGTGACGACGGCGCCAATGGGAGGGGTCCGCATGGCAGAACGAGCAAGCGAGTCGGAGATGCAGGTGCTGTCGGCGCTGTGGGACAAGGCTCCACAGACCGCCGCCGACCTGACCTCGCGCATCGGCAAGATCAACGGTTGGACGCAGGCGACGGTGAAGACCTTGCTCGCGCGGCTGGTCCAGAAGGGCGCGGTGACGGCGGAAGCCGATGGCCGGCGTTATCTCTATAGCCCCGCGGTCGAGCGCGCCGACGCCGTCGGCGAGGAATCGCAGCGCTTTGTCGACCGCCTGTTCGGCGGCCGCGTCAGCCCGCTGATCGCGCATCTCGCCGACCGCGAGGCGCTGACCGAAACCGACATAGCGGAGATTGAAGCCCTCCTGAAGAAGCTCAAGTCATGAGCGCCGCGATGCTGCTTCAGGCGTGGGCCGATACGCTCGTCACGACGGGCATCCTCGTCCTGCTGGTCCTGATCGTTCGCAAGCCGTTCGCGCGGCATTTCGGCCCGCGGCTGACCTATGCGCTGTGGGCGGTGCCCGCGCTGCGGCTGGTGCTGCCGCCCTTGCCCTTCGCCGATCCGGTGGTCGTGATGCCCGAGCCAGCGGCCGAGATGGCGGTGGTGGTGCCCGTGGGCCTGCCGGTTGCTGCGCCCGCAGCGGCCGAACCGCTCTGGTCCTTCGCCGATCTGATCCCGTTCTTCTTCGCCCTATGGGCTGCAGGCATGATCGCTGTTCTCGTAACCGCGATGATATCGCATGGCCGTTTTCGCCGCGAAGTACTGGGCGAGGCGGTCGAACTCGAACCGATCGGCAAGATCCGGCTGGTGATGTCCGACGCCGTCGACGGCCCCGTCGCTTTCGGCCTGTGGCAGCGTTATGTCGCCGTCCCGCACGATTTCTTCGCGCGCTATGTCGCCGAGGAACGCGCGCTCGCGATCGATCATGAGCTGTCGCACCACCGCCACGGCGATTTGTGGGCGAACAGCGCGGCGCTGCTGCTGCTCGCCGCCCAATGGTTCAATCCTTTCGCCTGGCGCGCGATCCGTGCCTTTCGTTTTGACCAGGAGGCGGCGTGCGACGCGCGCGTGCTGACGATGGCCCACTGCGACGAACGGGGCGAGCGGACCGCGCGCTATGCCACTGCGATCGTCAAGGCCGCGGTCGGCCCCCGCCTGTCGCTCGCCGCGCCGATGGCGGTCCATGATAATCTGCAGGAAAGGCTGACGATGTTGACCCAAGAGGATATTTCGAAAAAGCGCGGCCTTGTCGGTCGCTTGCTGATCGGCGGCGCGACGCTGGCGGTGCTCGGCGCGACGGCAACGCTCGTCCCCGCGGGAATCGTCGTGGCGAAGGCCCAGACGACCGACCTCGGCGAGCCGCCCGCGCCGCCGGCACCGCCCGAACCGCCTCTGCCGCCCGAGGCACCCGACGCGCCCGGCATGATGGTCTTCACCGAGCATAGCGACGACTTCACGACAGCGGAAGACGGCAAGAAGAAGCGTGAAGTTCACCGCATCGTGATCCGCCGCGACGGAGACGATGACGGCAAGGCGCGTACGGTCGCCTTCGCTCCCGCCGACGGCAAGGACAAGATGCGCCGCATCGAAATCCGCTCGCCGGGCAGCTTGTCGCGCGATGATGTCCTTGCGACGTTGAAAGAACAGGGCATCACCGGCAAGCAGGCCGACGCGATCGCCGACAAGCTTGAGGCGAAGCGCAAGGAACGCATCCGCACCGTCATGGCGCCAATGCCCCCGATGCCGCCCATGCCCCCGATGAACGGCACCTGGAGTACTTACGGCAATACCAGAATCATGGGCAAATGCGCTGACGGCAAGGCCGCACCGATCGTCAACCGCAACGAAAGCGACGGCAACAAGCGCAGCCATGTGATGATGTTCGCGTGCAGCGATACCGCCGAAGGCAAGGCGGCACGGCTGTCGGCGCTGAAGAAGGCGCGCGAAGCCTTTGTCGAAGGCGAACGCGCGCGCGGCCTGTCCGAAGATATGCGGGCCAAGGTCGCCGCCGACCTCGAAAAGGCGATTACCGCGATCGAGAAATCGGGCGACTGAGCCCGAGCAGCTTCACCGCCGGCTTTTGCTCCCCGGTGGGGCCGGCGGCAGGGGCGGAGAAGGGGGCGGCCCATGTCGCTCCCTTTTTCGCGTGCGCCTTTTTCGCGGCCATCCCTTTTCCTTCGCTTCCTGCGATGCCACATGGGCGGCATGAGCGAAGAAAAGCCTTGGCCCGACAGCATCCGCGCCGGTGAATGCGAGCAGCATGAGCCGCTGGTGCGCCGCGTACTCGCGCCGAACCCGTCGCCCTATACTTTCACCGGCACCCAGACGTGGATCGTCGGAGCGGGCAGCGACGTGGCGGTCATCGATCCCGGCCCGACGGGCTCGGGGCTCAGCATCGGCGACCCGGCGGACATCAACGGGACCGGCCATGTCGATGCGATCCTGCGCGCGGTAGAGGGCCAGCGCGTTGCCGCTATCCTCTGCACCCACACGCACCGCGATCACAGTCCCGCTGCGGCGCCGCTGAAGGAAGCGACGGGCGCGCCGATCATCGGCTGCGCGCCGCTCGCCCTGCGCGACGACGGCCCGCGCGCCGATTCGGCCTTCGATCCCGACTATGCCCCCGACCGCGTGCTGACCGACGGAGAGCGCATTTCGGGCGACGGCTGGACGCTGGAAGCGGTCGCGACCCCGGGCCACACCTCGAACCATCTCTGCTTCGGGCTCGTCGAGAGCGGCGCGCTGTTCACCGGCGATCATGTCATGGCTTGGTCGACGAGCGTAGTGAGCCCGCCCGACGGTGACATGGCGGCCTATATGGCGAGCCTGTCGAAACTCTATGACCGCGAGGATCGCGTCTATTATCCGGCGCACGGCCCCGCGGTGACCAAGCCGCGGCAGCTCGTGCGCGGGATGCTTGGGCACCGCAAGCAGCGCGAGCGTCAGATCCTGCGGGAACTCGAAAAGGGCACAAGCGTCATCCCCGAAATGGTGAAGCATATGTACAAGGGGCTCGACCCCCGGCTGAGTGGCGCCGCCGGCCGCTCGGTGCTCGCGCATCTGATCGATTTGCAGACGCGCGGCGCGGTGCGCAACGATAACGGCGAATGGATGCTCGCCTGATGCTGCTTCCGCTGCTGATCGCCGCGGCGCAGCCTGCGGCAGCACCCGATCCCGTCGTCATCGCGCTCGTTGCGGGCGAGGGTGACCGGAAATGCCTGCCCGACAAGAGCCTGTGCCTCGACATGCCGGCTTCTGCAAAAGCGGGCGAGGCGGACGGTGGGCTGGTTCTGACCGCGCCGATGAACGGCGATGCCAGCGATCTGCCGCTTCCGTACAGCCGCGATGACGGTCAGTCGCTCGCCCTTTGGCCGTATCTGATCGCTGTGTCGCCGCACGGAGATGCGTCGGCCGACGCGCGCCAATATCTGATGGGCGTCGTGGTCAGCTACACAGCGATGTATTCGGGCGGTGGCGGTAACGGCAGCCGGCTGCGCCTGCTGCGTCTCGACACGACGCCGTCGAACATGCGCATCGGCGACGAGGTGCTCGACGTCGTGTGGGATAGCTCGCTGATGATCCGGGCCTGCTTTTCGGAGCAGGATATGAAGGACCGGCGCGAGGCGTGTCATGACGATTATAATTTCACCGGCGCCCTGTCCGCAGGGCCTGTCGAGATGAGCGAGCTTCCCGCGCTGACCTATCGCGCGGTTGCGACCACCTATCCGCGCACGTCGCGCCGGTCACAGGATAATAGTGGCCAGCGCCTCAAGGCATCAGACCTTGTCCACGAGAAAGACCCCGAGTGCAGCTATGAACGCACGCTGCGCTACAACCCCGCGACGTCGCGCTATGAAATGGACCGGCCGGCGCCCGATTGTTCGGATTATACGACACCATGACCACGCCCACCGCCTCGCCCGCGCCGCGCCTGTTGCCGCGCCTGATCCTGCTCGCCGCCGCCGCGCTGCTGGCGCTCGCCGCCTGGTGGGCGGTTTCGGCGTGGCAGGACTGGCAGCGCGGCTATGATCCCGAGACCGTCGTTGCGGCGAGCCTGCAGGGATTGCAGGAGCAGAATGTTCTCGTGCCCTTCACCGCGCGTTATGTCGCGGTGGTGACCTCAACGCAGAGCCGCATGGGGCTGAGCGCGAAGAAGACGATGATCATGCCCGGCACGGTTCGCTACGAACTCGACCTTGGCAAGCTGAAGCAGTCCGATCTCGACTGGGATGCAACCACAAACGCGCTCACCGTGACCTTGCCGGCGCTGCGGCTCGCTGGCCCCGAGATCGATATCGACGCGATCAGCGAATATCGCGACGGCGAAATCCTGCTGACGCTCACCGACGCCGAGCGCACGCTCGACGCCGCGAACCGGAAGCGCGCGCAGGAAGAGTTGATTGCGCAAGCCAAGGGCGCCACGCCGATGCGCCTCGCGCAGGGCGCGGCGCGGACCGCGGTCGAGCAGAGCTTTGCGATGCCGCTGAAGGCGGCGGGGATCGATGCCAAGGTCACCGCGCGCTTCGCCGACGCACCGGCTGGGTAAATCCCGGCTTTCCGTTGTTTCAAGGCTGCGTTATTCTCCCGCCGGGGTCGGGCAGGGGGAACTGGCATGGCTAGCACCGCAGGAGGCGCCGCGCGCGCCGAGCTTTTCTGGCATCGCATGGCGATCGGCCTCGCAATCTTCATCGTCCTGGGTTTCCTGCAATTCGCGCTGAGGGGCTTCGTCGATCCGGTCGCGGCGCCCTTCTGGGTGCATCTGCACGGGGTCGCGATGCTGTCGTGGCTCGCGCTGCTGATCGTCCAGCCGACGCTCGTTTCGCGCGACAATCTGGCGTTGCACCGCAAGCTTGGCTGGGCGGGGGCGGCGCTTGCGATGTTCATCACCTGCCTTGGTATTTTTACCGGCGTGGCGTCGCTCGTGCTCAACCGCTTTCCACCCTTTTTTACCCCGCCCTATTTCCTCGCGCTCACGACCATAGAGTCGCTGGTCTTCGGTCTGATGGTCTGGGCGGCCGTGCGCCGCCGCCATACGACCGCATGGCACAGGCGGCTGATGATTGGCGCGACGATCGTCATTCTCGAACCTGCGCTCGGCCGCATCCTTCCGATGCCACTGATGATCGGGTGGTCTGACATTCCGATCGGGCTGATCCAGCTTGGCGTCGTCGGCATCATCGCGCTCTACGACCGGCGAACGCTGGGTAGCGTCCATCCGGCAACGAAAGCGATCGCGGCGATTGTCATCGCGGTACGCGTCACCATCTATCTGTTGGCGATGACTCCCCCTGTCATCGCGCTCGCGGAGCGGCTGGCCGGCGCATAGCCGAATTGCCCTGCCGCGGGCGGCGGTGTAGGGGGTGCGCCAAGGCTAAAGCCATATAAGGAAAAGCGATGACTGCTCCCATTCGCGAGAATCTCTCGGGCCTCGACCTGCGCGCCGAAATCGAGCGCCTGCGCAAGGAACGCAACGCCGTCATCCTCGCGCATTATTATCAGAAGCCCGAGATTCAGGATCTTGCCGATTTCGTGGGCGACTCGCTCGAACTGTCGCGCAAGGCCGCCGATACCGACGCCGATGTTATCGCCTTTTGCGGCGTCAAATTCATGGCCGAGACCGCGAAGATCCTCAGCCCCGAAAAGACCGTCATCCTGCCCGACATGGACGCCGGTTGCAGCCTCGAGGACAGCTGTCCGCCCGAACAGTTCAAGCGTTTCCGCGAGAAGCATCCGGACCATATCGCGCTGACCTACATCAATTGCTCGGCGGCGGTGAAGGCGCTCAGCGACATCATCGTCACCTCGTCGAGCGCCGAAACGATCATCAGCCAGATCCCCGAAAGCCAGCCGATCATCTTCGGTCCCGACCGTCACCTCGGTGGCTATCTCAACCGCAAGTTCGGGCGCGAAATGCTGCTGTGGCCGGGCGTGTGCATCGTGCACGAGGCGTTCAGCGAAACCGAGCTGATCAAATTGAAGGCGCAGCATCCCGGCGCGCCCGTCGCGGCGCACCCCGAATGCCCGCCGCATATCGTCGACCACGCCGACTATGTCGGATCGACCAGCGGCATTTTGCAGTTCGCGAAAAGCTTTCCCGGCGACACGCTGATCGTCGCGACCGAGCCGCACATTATCCATCAGATGGAACTGGCGCTGCCCGAGAAGACTTTCATCGGCGCGCCCGGTGCCGACGGCAACTGCAACTGCAACATCTGCCCGTACATGGCGCTCAACACGATGGAGAAGCTCTACATCGCGCTGCGCGACCTGAAGCCGCAGATCGAGATGGAGGAAGGCCTTCGCCTCGCCGCGCGCAAGAGCCTCGACCGGATGCTCGATATGGCGTCGGGGACGGTCGGCAAGGGCGATCTCGGCAAGCGATAGGCCCCGACGTCCGGCCGTGATGTCGCATTTGCGGAAAATGATGTAGGTTCCGCCTCCTAAGGCGCGAGTCTCGCCCCCCGTGCGAGCGTCTGACGGCGAATTCTTGCGTCTGGCAGGAGGATAGTCGCATGGCAGAAGATTGGCTGGCGGACGTCAGGAAATATGTCGCGGATGCCGATGAAGCGGTGGTGTCGAAAATTGTCGCATATCTCGGCATTGCCCTCAGAAACCGCGATTCCTCGCTCGTTTCCTTTTCCGACAAGAAGGAAACCGACCGCGTTCGCGAGAATTTCCTCAAGAAGAAATTGGGGCTGACCGACGACGATGCCACGCTCGATGCCGCGATCGCCGGCGTCGGCGAACGGATGAAGGAAGACCGGACCAAGAACCGCGTCACCGTCTATTATCTCCTCGCGCAGCATTTCGGCCTGCTCTCGCTCTTTGGCGGTGCTGCGGGTGCCGCTGGCGCAGCGGGTGCAACGGCGGGCTTGGCGGCAGTTGGCGGTCTGGGCAGCGATTCAGGCAAAGACGATGACACGGCCTCGGCGGTCCCGCTGGCGGCGGCGGGTTTGGCCGGCGCATCGGCGATCCCTGCCGCTGCGGCCCCACCGCCGGCTGCTTCGCCGGCTCCAGCGCCTACCCCGGCTCCGGCGGCAGCCAGTCCGCAAACCGCCTATTCGGGCGGTGGCGGCGAAAGCGAAAAGAGTGGCGGCGTGGGCTGGCTGGGCTGGCTCCTGCTTTTGCTGGTGCTTGCGGCGCTGCTGTTCTTTGGCCTGCGCTATTGTTCGAAACAGGAGGCGGCGGTCGCCCCGGCCACCCATGAGACAGCGATCAGCGAGACGGTGGTACCGACCGACGGCACGGCGGTTCCGTCCCCTGCGGCTGCTATCCCCGAGGGGGCCGGGGTCGTGGCAGCGGACCGCGAGGGCAAGCCGATGCTTACGGTCTATTTCGACACAGCCAAATCGGACGTGTCGAACGACCTGACGACCGCGGCGTCGGCGGTGAAGGCCTATCTCGACAGCAACCCGGCCGCGACGCTCGCGGTGTCGGGTTACAATGACCCGACGGGCAATGCCGCGGCCAATGCCGAATTGTCGAAGAAACGCGCACAGAGCGTCAAGGCGGCGCTCGAGAAGCTCGGCTTCGCGGCCGACAAGGTCGTGCTGGAAAAGCTGGCGGAGTCGACGACGACCGGCACCGACAATTCAGCCGCGCGCCGCGTCGAGGTGACCGTGAAGGGATGATCGCGCTCCATGGGCGAAAAGAGAGCGGGGCCTGCGGGTCCCGCTTTTTTTTATGCCGAGTCGCGAATCGGCATCCAGAAAATCGACCCGAAATTAATCATCGTGCCAGCGAGTCGGTGCGGATTTTGAATCCGAAAATGCTGCAACGCTATTACAAAAATGCTGCATCGAATCCGCTTGTTGCTAATGCCGGACTTATCCACAAGCGCAGGCGGTCCCGGAAGCCTTTTTGCCGATTTTTTGTTGGCGGGTCCGAAGCTTCATGTCAGCTTCAAATCATCGGAAGACAGAGACGACAGACCACCGGGACATCAAGGGTAGTTGCAAGACTAGCCAGAAGAGAACGGACGGATTGACGAGGAAATCTACCGATAGCCTGGTCACGGAACGTAGCGATTCCCACGAGTTGATACGAACCCGATCGGGTACAGGAAACGCAGTCCATCGCTTGGACAGCGACCGCTTCGGCGGACGCAAGAAGAGATGATGAAGGGCTTTCCAGGTGCGGCCGGCCCCCGAAAGGGGGCCGACCAAACCGTCGCCGGATTGTTCCGGCGTGCGCCGCAACGCATCGTTTTGCGGGCTGCCGATCGCAAGAGAAGCGGACCGGGATGAAGTGAGGTGGAGTGCGTGGGGCAAAGCCGGATAGTGGGGGTTGGCAGCGATGTCGGCCCCCATTTCGCGTGCGCAGATCGCGTGCGCCACATCGTCGCCGCGCGCGGCGCCGTCAGTCACCTCCCTTATATATTTTCGCACCCGTGATTTTCGTCACACCAGCGTCAAACGCGGCTGCTTAATACCCCATTGCGACCCGGAGACGTTCCCGATCAGGAACCGATCCTACTTTCCCGGCCGAGCCCACGCGGGCCGGCCGGGAACCTTTCGCTCCCGATCCGCATTGTTCTCGCATCGACCAAACGATGTCCGGGCGCGACCGGACGCTCACATGCTCGCCGGTATCGGCACGTACCCGGCCGGCTCAGGGAAGGGAAAATCATGGGTCTCATCATCACATTGATCGTCGGCGGCATCATTGGCTGGCTAGCGAGTATCGTCATGCGCACCGACGCGCAGCAGGGCATCATCCTGAACGTCGTCGTCGGCATCGTCGGCGCGTTCCTCGGCAATTTCCTTGGCAGCTTTTTCGGCATGGGCGCCAGCCTCGACACGTTCAGCCCGGTCGGCCTGCTCTGGGCCTTCATCGGCGCAGTAGTATTGCTGGGCATCATCAATCTGGTGCGACGCGGCCGCGTTCGCTGAACAGCGTGGCGGCGGGCGGCATCGCGCCGCCGCCATTCTGCTAGGCGATATCAAATATTTGAGTTACCAATGTGATGCCTGCAGGGTCAGGCGCCAACATCGATCGTAGGGGGTCATCTTATGACTTGGATTATCGCTATCATCATGGGCGGCATCATCGGCTGGCTTGCCAGCATCGTGATGCGTACCGACGCCCAGCAGGGCATCTTCCTCAACATCATCGTCGGTTGTATCGGGTCGATCCTCGGCCGCTTCCTGCTTCAGGGTGTGCTCGGCGGCGGTCATCTTCGCGGCAACGCCTTTGACCCGATGACCTTGCTCACCGCCTTTATCGGCGCGGTGATCCTGCTCGGGATCGTCAACCTTGTGCGGCGCGGCCGCGTTCGCTGACCGCTGATCGTCAACGGCCGGACCCGTAAGGGCGGCCGGAAGAAAAGGGTGGCCGCCGCCAGGCGCGCCGCCCTTTTTCATGCCCGTAACCACTGGAAATTGCGCGAACATGCGCCTATGAGCCGCGATCCGGGGCGCAGGGGGGATGGCGAAGTTTCGCCTCTTGCCAGTGGTGATTTAATTAGGTAATACACCTCGTGCAGGATTGATCCTGTCATGCGGGGTCGTGGGACAGGTGCGCTTGCGCCTGCCACAGCATGATGCCGCGCAAGGCAGGGAGGATTTTCGGCGTGAACTACGAGCGGAAAGTGGATGTGATGGACAGCCTGGCGGGCACGCAAAGCTTTTATGAGGACGCCGACAGCAGCCGGCGCAAGCGGACGTTTCTGATCGTCGCGCTCGTGCTGATCGCGCTCGCGCTCGCCGCCACCTATTATGCTTTCACGCACAGCAAGGGAGCGACGGGTGCCGAAGGGCAGGGCGCCGCCGTGATCCCCAACGTCACGGTGGTCATCCCCGGCCGCGTGTCGGTCGAGGCCGCGATTTCGGCCAATGGCACGATCGCGGCGCGCCGCGAAATGCCCGTCGGCGTCGCGGGCGAGGGCGGTCAGGTCGTCCGTGTCCTCGTCGAGCCCGGCCAGTGGGTCGGCGCGGGGCAGACGCTCGCGGTCATCGATCGCTCGGTCCAGGTACAGCAGGCCGCGAGCCTCGCGGCGTCGATCCGTGTCGCGCAGGCCGACGCCAAGCTGGCGCAGGCCGAACTCGAACGCGCGCAGTCGCTTGTCGGGCGCGGCTTCATCTCCAAGGCCGACATGGACCGCAAACGCGCGACGCGCGATGCCGCCAATGCCCGCGTGCGCGTCGCGCAGGCGCAATATGGCGAAGCCACCGCACGCAATAGCCGCCTGAACATCGTTGCACCCGCCGCGGGACTTGTGCTGACGCGTCAGGTCGAGCCCGGCCAGATCGTCGGCGCGGGCAGCGGCATCCTGTTCCGGATGGCGCGCGGCGGCGAGATGGAAATGCTCGCGCAGATGGCAGAAGCCGATCTGGCGCGCGTCCAGATCGGCACGCGCGCGACGGTGACGCCGGTCGGCACCACCGCCCAGATCGCCGGACAGGTCTGGCAGAAGTCGCCGGTCATCAACATGGATACGCGTCAGGGTACGGTCCGCATCGCGGTTCCGTACAGCGACGCGCTGCGTCCGGGCGGCTTTGCCGACGCGCGCCTGATCGCGGGCACGGCCGAAGCGCCGCTGCTGCCCGAAAGTGCCGTGCAGAGCGGCCCCGAAGGCAATTTCGTGCTGATCGTCGACGGCAAGAACGAGATCAAGCGCCAGCCGGTGAAGGTCGGTACGGTCACCGACGGCGGCGTGTCGATCGCGTCGGGCCTGACGGGTAACGAGCGGGTGGTCGCATTGGCGGGCGCCTTCCTCAACCCCGGCGACAAGGTGAAGCCGGTGATTCAGAAGTCGTCGCAATAACCGGCCGAACCGCACGGTAGAAATTTAGCGCACAAGGGCGTTTGATCATGAGCTTCCGCAACATTTCCGCCTGGTGCATCCGCAATCCGGTACCGCCGATCGTGATGTTCATCCTGCTGCTCCTGGCGGGTGTCGTCAGCTTCAACCGGATGGACGTCAACGACAATCCGGACGTCGAATTCCCGATGGTGCAGGTCGTCGTCGTTCAGCCCGGCGCGGCGCCATCGGAGCTGGAGACGCAGGTCACCCAGCGCGTCGAGGCCGCCGTACGCGCGGTTAGCGGCGTCGACGAGCTGTCCTCCTATGTCGGCGAAGGCAACAGTCGCACGATGGTGCAGTTCGCAATCGGCACGCCGATCGACCGCGCCTATAACGACGTCAATCAGGCGGTGCAGCAGATCCGCAGCGACCTTCCCGAAGGCATCCTCGAACCGCAGGTCGTGCGCGTCGACGCCGCGGGCGGTCCGATTACCTATTTCGCCGTCGAAACGTCGGATATGACGCTCGAACAGCTGAGCTGGTTTGTCGACAATACGGTCGCCAAGGATTTGCTGTCGATCCCCGGCATGGCGAAGGTCAGCCGCTCAGGCGGCGTCAGCCGCGAAATTCGCGTCATCCTCGATCCCGCGCGCATGCAAAGCTATGGCCTCACCGCGAGCCAGGTGAACCAGCAGCTGCGTCAGGTGAACGTCAACGCCGCGGGTGGCCGCACCGAAATCGCCGGTTCCGAACAAGCCGTCCGCGTGCTCGGCAACGCCGAAAACGCGTTCCAGCTGGGCGAGACGCGCATCTCGATCGGCAATGGCCGGACGATCCGCCTTGGCGATGTGGCGAAGGTGACCGACGGCTATGCCGAACAGCGCAACCTGGCCAAAATCGACGGCAAACAGGTGCTGTCCTTCTCGATCGAAAAAGCGAAGGGCGCGTCGGACGTCACGATCCACGACGAGACGATGAAGAAGCTCGCCGAGATCAAGAAGGCGAACCCGCAAGTCGAATTCAAGATTCTGTTCACGCGCACCGAATATACGAAGGAGCAATATCGCAGCTCGATGCTCGCGATGATCGAGGGCGCGATTCTGGCCGTCGTCGTCGTGTTCCTGTTCCTGCGCGACTGGCGCGCGACGCTGATCAGCGCGCTCGCGATCCCGCTGTCGGCGATCCCGACCTTCTGGTTCATGGACCTGATGGGCTTTTCGCTGAACGGCCTGTCGCTGCTCGCATTGAGCCTGGTGGCGGGTGTGCTCGTCGACGATGCGATCGTCGAGATCGAGAATATCGTCCGGCATATGCGCATGGGCAAAACCGCCTATCAGGCGTCGATCGACGCCGCCGACGAAATCGGTCTCGCGGTCGTCGCGACGACAATGTCGATCGTCGCGGTCTTCCTGCCCGTCGCGCTGATGCCCGGCGTTTCGGGGCAATTCTTCATCCAGTTCGGCCTGACCGTCGTTTTCGCGGTGCTCGTCAGCTTGGCGGTCGCGCGCATGATCACGCCGATGATCGCCGCCTATTTCCTGTCGGCGCAGGGCGAGCAGGACCATGCGTCGGGCCCGTGGGTCGACCGCTACGAGCGGCTGCTCGCCTGGACGCTCGACAACAAGAAACATCATGCGATCCGCGCGCGTTATGAGGCGCAGCCGACGAAGCTCGCCTATCTGTGGGTTCCGTTGATCCTCGCAGGCCTTGCGGTCGTTTATGCGATCTATGCCTATTTCCAGCCGGTGCCGATCGGGCAGGACAAGCCCAATACCGCGATGTATTTCCTGCTGAAGACTCCGTTTCAGGCGATTTTTACCTATCTCGGGGTCAGCTTGCTCCTTATCCTGGCGGGCGCGCTCGCGTGGCTGATCGGGATGCGCCAGCCGGGGTTCACCAACTGGGCTCGTTTCATGGTCCAGCGTGCGTGGGCGCGCCTGTTCGACCATCGCGTGTGGATCGTCGGCATCGGTGTCGCCTCGCTTGCGGCGAGCGTCGGATTGCTGATGATCCTGCCGCAGCAGTTCCAGCCGACGATCAACAGTGACTATAGCCAGATCCGCTACGAACTGCCGCCGGGATCGACGCTGGCGCAGAGCGAGCATATCTCGAGCCAGATTAATGCGATCCTCGCGAAGGACAAGAATGTCGAGAACGCCTTTTACGAGGTCAATGTCGGCGACGGCGGCGTCTATATCACGCTGAAGAAGAGCCGCGAGATTTCCAGCGTTGAATGGGAACGCAGCCTGCAACCCAAGATGGCGGCCATCCCCGACGCGCGCGTCAATTTCCAGAGCCAGTCGGGCGGTTTTTCGGGACGCGACATCACCTTCGTCATCGGCGGTGACGATCCGGTCGCGCTCGAAAAGCACGCGCGGCTGATCGTGTCGCAGATGGAGAAGCTCAAGGAACTGCGCGGCTCGCGGATCGAGGGCGATATTCCGCGCCCCGAGATCATCGTGACGCCGCGCCTCGACCTCGCCGCCGAGCTCGGCGTGACGACCTCGGCGCTCAGCCAGACGATCCGCATCGCGACGCTGGGCGACATCGACCAGAATGCGGCCAAATTCTCGCTGTCGGATCGCCAGATCCCGATCCGCGTGCTGCTGTCCGAAGATTCGCGCCGCAGCCTCGCGACGATCGAGAATCTGCCGGTGCCGACCGGGCGCGGGACGACCGTGCCGCTGAAGTCGGTGGCGGTCATCGGCTTTGGCGCCGGACCTACCGAACTGCGGCGGTATAACCAGACGCGGCGTATCGTGATCGGTGCCGATCTCGCGCCGGGGCTCGTTACCGGCGACGCGCAGAAGAAGATCGACGCGCTGCCGGCGGTGAAGGAGATGCCACAGGGCATTCGCAAGGTCATCCAGGGCGACGCCAAATGGCAGGCCGAGTTGATCACCAACTTCATGATCGCGGTCGTGTCGGGGCTGCTGCTCGTCTTCGCGACGCTGGTGCTGCTCTATCGCCGCTTTCTGTCGCCGCTGGTCAACATGTCGTCGCTGCTGCTCGCGCCTTTGGGCGGGTTGCTCGGGCTGTGGATCACCGGCATGGAAGTCTCGATGCCGGTCTATATCGGCTTGCTGATGCTGCTCGGTATCGTCGCCAAAAACTCGATCCTGCTCGTCGATTTCGCGATCGAGGAAATGGATCATGGCGTCGAAAAGAACGCCGCGTTGCTCGATGCGGGGCGCAAGCGTGCTCAGCCGATCGTCATGACGACGGTCGCGATGGTCGCAGGCATGGTGCCGACCGCATTGTCGCTGTCGGGTGACGGCGCGTGGCGTCAGCCGATGGGTGTGGTCGTGATCGGCGGCCTGATCCTCTCGACGATGCTCACGCTGCTGATCGTTCCCGCGGGCTTCAGCCTTGCCGACAGCATCGAAAAGCGCCTTGGCCGCTTCTTCTCGAGCAATTTGCTGACGTACCGGAAGGGCGACGATACCAAGCCGCACGGAAAGCCCGCGCCCGAGCCGGCGGAATAATGAGGGCGCACCGGCGCGGTAAGCGACTGCGCCGGTTGCAACCTTTGCGGCATTTCGCCATTTGGTTGCTATGACCGATCATACGCTTTCCCGGCCGATTGGCGTCGCCATTCCCGCGAGAGGATCGAACATCCGCGTCGTCGCGACGGGTTTGCTGATCGTCATGGCGTTTGTCTTCCTCGGCGCCAAATATTATCAGGACGTCCATCCCGCGATCGGCTTCGTCCGTGCCTTTGCCGAGGCGGCGATGGTCGGCGGGCTCGCCGACTGGTTCGCGGTGACCGCGCTGTTCCGGCATCCGATGGGGCTTCCGATCCCGCACACCGCGATCATCCCGCGCAACAAGAACCGCATCGGCGACACGCTCGCGCGTTTCCTGCTCACCAATTTCCTGCTGCCGCGCCTGATCGCGCGCAAGATGCAGACGGTCGACATCGCGGGCGCGGTTGGCAAATTCCTGTCCGAACCCGCCGAAGGTGGCGGGCGGCTGCGGCTCGGTGCGTCGCGGATCATCGCCGACGGGCTTGGCGCGCTCGACCAGCAAAGGCTCGGCGGCATCGTCAAATCGGCGATCGCCGATCGCCTTCGCGAACTCGACGTCGCGCCGCTGCTGGGCCAGGCGCTGCAGGCCGCGCTCGCCGAGGGGCGGCATCAACCGCTGCTCGATGCGATGGTCAAATGGGGATCGAAGACGCTCGAACTCAACGAGCATCTGATCCACCAGATGGTCCACGACAATTCGAACGCGATCGTGCGTTTCACCGGGCTCGACGAAAGCATCTCGAACCGCATCGTCGCGGGGCTTAGCAAGCTGCTCAGCGAGATGGCGGTCGACGAGACGCATCCGCTGCGCATCCGTGTCGAGGAAGGGCTCGCCAAAATGGCGCTCGACCTGCAGCACGACCCCGAGGTGAAGGCGAAGGTCGCAAAGGTCCGCGACGAGTTGCTCGAGAACAAGGCGGTCAAGCGCTGGCTCGACGGCCTGTGGGAGCAGGGGCGGAGCGCGCTGCTCAAGGCCGCGCGCAACCCCGACACGCTGCTCGCGGGGCGGATCGGCGAACTTGTCACGCAATTCGGTGGGATGCTGGGCGAGGATGCGGCGATCAAGCGCACGCTCAACCGCTACGCCCGCCGCGCCGTCGTCGGCGTCGTCGACAGCTATGGCGAAACCGCACTGAGGCTGGTGTCGGACACGATCCGCGGCTGGGATGCCAAGACGATCACCGACCGGCTGGAAAATGCCGTCGGCGACGACCTGCAATATATCCGCATCAACGGCACGCTGGTGGGCGGTTTGGTCGGCGTGCTCATTCACACGGTCGATGTGCTGATCTAGCCGTTCTCGGCGAGCCCTTCGCGAAACGTCGGATAGCGCGGCGTCCAGCCGAGCAATCGCTTCGCCTTGCCATTGGCGACCCGGCGGTTCTCGGCATAGAAAGCGCGCGCGGCCGCGGATAGGCCGGCGTCGTCGAGCGATTGCAACGGGGGTAGCGGCGCACCCAACATCGCGCAGCCCCATTCGACCAGCGTGTTTTGATGACATGGCTCATCGTCGGCAAGATTATAGATGCCCGCCGATCCCCTGAACGACGCCATGACGCCACCAGCGATATCGTCGACATGGACGCGGCTGAAAACTTGGCCGGGTAGGTTGATGCGGTGCGCGCGGCCTTCGCGGATGCGGTCGAGGATCGACCGGCCCGGGCCATAGATTCCGGGCAGGCGAAAGACGCGGACGTCGCTTCGCAGCACTTGCCACTCGGCATCGGCGTGGTTCCGGTCGGGGCGGCGGCCGGTGATCGGAGCGCTTTCATCGACCCAGGCGCCGCCTGCGTCGCCATAGACGCCGGTCGAGGACAGATAACCGACCCATGTCGCCGGGGCGAGCGCGATGGCCTCGCCATAGCGCGCGAGCACGGGGTCTTCGCCATCGACGGGGGGAACCGAGGAAAGGATATGTGTCGCGGACCGCAGCGCGGTCAGGACAGCGCCGTCGTCGCCGAAAGCAACACTGTCTCCGCGTCCGTCGCGCGTCGTCCCCGTCGCATCCCACCCGCGCGCGCGCAGACGGCCCGCAAGGTGGCTCGCGGCATAGCCCATTCCGAAAATCAGCATCTGTCCCATCGCGCGCCTTATTGCGCGTGCGCGCCGCGATGCCTAGATCGATTGGATGACCGATGCCTCATCAACTCCCGCCATCCCTGTCACCATCCATCGCAGCGACTATCGCGCGCCCGACTGGTCGATCCCCGACATCGCGCTCGATTTCGCGCTGGGCATCGACGCGACGAAGGTCGGCGCGGCGCTGTCGGTGGTGCGCGATGCCGAAGCGCCGGTACCGCTGCTGCTGCGCGGCGACGGGCTGACCCCCGCGGCGGTGCGCGTCGACGGCGAGGTGTGGAACGACTGGCGCATGGACGGCAGCGACCTGATCGTCGATCTGGGCGAGCGGACCGCGGCAACGGTCGAGGTCGATACCGTCATCGACCCGGCCTCGAATACACAGCTGTCCGGCCTTTATGCGTCGGGTGGCCTGCTTTGTACCCAGTGCGAGGCCGAAGGCTTCCGTCGCATCACCTTCCACCCCGACCGCCCCGACGTGCTCAGCCGCTACAAGGTGCGGATGCAGGGCGACAAGGTCGCCTTCCCGATCCTGCTGTCGAACGGCAATTGTATCGAGCAGGGCGACGAGGGGAGCGACCATTGGGCGCTGTGGGAAGATCCGTGGCCGAAGCCCTCCTATCTCTTCGCGCTCGTCGCCGGCGACCTCGTCGCCAACAAGGACAGCTTCACGACGATGTCGGGCCGCAAGGTCGAACTCGGCATATGGGTCCGCGATGGTGACGTCGATCGCACCGGACATGCGATGCAGGCGCTGAAGGACAGCATGGCGTGGGACGAGCGCGTCTATGGCCGCGAATATGACCTCGATCTGTTCAACATCGTCGCGGTCAGCGATTTCAACATGGGCGCGATGGAGAATAAGGGTCTCAACATCTTCAACACGCGCTACATCCTCGCCGACCCCGACACCGCGACCGACGTAGATTATGACGGGGTCGAGGGCGTCGTCGCGCACGAATATTTCCACAACTGGTCGGGCAATCGCGTGACCTGCCGCGACTGGTTCCAGCTCTCGCTGAAGGAAGGCTTCACCGTCTTTCGCGACCAGAATTTCTCGGCCGACATGGGTTCGCCACCGGTCAAAAGGATCGAGGACGTCCGCCTGCTCCGCGCCGCGCAATTCCCCGAAGATGCCGGGCCGCTCGCGCACCCGATCCGTCCCGACAGCTTTCAGGAAATCTCAAACTTCTACACCGCGACCATCTATAACAAGGGCGCCGAGATCATCCGCATGATGGCGACGATGGTCGGCCCCGAGCGATTCCGCAAAGGCACCGATCTCTATTTCGACCGCCACGACGGTGAGGCCGCGACGTGCGAGGATTTCGTTAAGGCGATCGAGGACGGTGCGGGCACCGACCTCACGCAATTCCGCCGCTGGTATGAGCAGGCGGGTACCCCCCGGCTCAAGCTGTCGCTCGCCGAAGAAGGCGGTCACTGGTCGCTCGACATCGTGCAGATGGTGCCGCCGACCCCCGGCCAGCCCGAAAAGCAGCCGATGATGATGCCGCTGCGCCTCGCCGCCTTTGCGATGGACGGTAGCGGCGATGCACTCACCGACACGCTCGTGACGGTGACAGGCGCGACCCAGCGGATTGAGCTTGGCACATTCGCCGCGCGTCCGGCGCTGTCGGTCAACCGCGGCTTCTCCGCACCGATCATTGTTGATTTCGAACGCGGTCCCGGCGAACTCGCCTGGCTTGCCGCGAACGACGACGATCCCTTCGCGCGCTACGAGGCGTTGCAGCAGCTGATGCTCGATACACTCGTCGCAGCCGTGTCGGGTAAGACAGGCGATAATCAGGCGGTGATCGACGCGGTCGGTCAGACGCTGGCGGGCGCCGCAAGCGATCCTGCCTTTGTTGCCGAGGCTGTGCTGTTGCCGAGCGAGGCGTTTATCGGCGATCAGATGGTGACGGTCGATCCCGATGCGATCCGCCGTGAGCGGCTCGCATTGCAGGCTGCGATCGGCGCCGCGCTTGAACTTGAGTGGCGTGCGATACTCGCGGGCAAGGCACCGCCCGCCACCGACCTGTCGCGGAAGGCCAAGGGTGGCCGCCGCCTGCGCGGTGTCGCGCTCGCCTATCTGGCGGCAACCGGAGCACAGGATGCATCGGCGCTGGCGTTCCGCATCTTCTCCGACGCCGATGGCATGACCGAACGGCAGGCCGCACTCGCGACGCTCGCGCACGGCGACAGCGACGAGCGCGTCGCGGCGCTCGATATCTTCTATCAGCGCTACCGCGACAATCCGCTCGTGCTCGACAAATGGTTCCAGGTGCAGGCGTGGTCGCTGCGCGCCGACACCGTCGATGCCGTGAAGCATCTTGCGCAGCACCCCGATTTCACGCTGGCGAACCCGAACCGGGTGCGCTCGCTCTATGGCGCGCTCACGGGCAATCAGGCGGCGTTTCATCAGGCCGACGGTGCTGGGTACAGACTGATCGCCGATCTGGTGATCGCGCTCGACCCGAAGAATCCGCAGACCAGCGCCAAGATGATCCCGCCGCTCGGCCGCTGGAAACGTTTCGACGAGGGGCGGCAAGCGCTGATGAAGGCCGAACTCGAACGCATCCTCGCGCAGCCCGGCCTGTCGCGCGATGTCACCGAACAGGCGTCGAAAAGCCTCCTCGGCTGATGCTCGACCATATCTTTTTGACCGTGAGTGATTTGGATCTCTCGATCGCATTCTACGAGGCGGTTTTGCCGGTGCTGGGTATCGACCGCCGGCATGATTATGCCGGTAAGGACGGTCCGCCCGGTCATCCCGACCTGAAGGGCTTCGGCGCCGACGGCCGCGTCTTCTTTTGGCTTCGGCAAGGCAGCCCGTCGCCCGATGCCGTCCACGTCGGCTTTGTCGCCCATTCAGAAGCCGAAGTGCGGTTGGCTTATAATGCGGCTCTGGCTGCGGGCGCGACCGCCAAAATCGTCCCGGGCGCACAGGACTATTATGATCCCCGCTATTATGCCGCGCAGGTCACCGACCTCGACGGCTATAGCCTGGAGTTCGTATACAAGCCTTGGCAGCACTAGGCCTGCCGGGAGAGCCTCACGACGACGAGAAGAGCTTGGTCCCGGCGACGCCGATCACGATGAGCACCATGAAGCCGATCTGGACTGCATTCACTTTCTCGCCGAACCAGACCATGCCGCCGATGATGACACCGATCGCGCCGAGACCGGTCCAGATCGCATAGGCGGTGCCGGCCGAGATGCCGCGCATCGCGAACGCCAGCAGCGCCATATTCAGGAAGCTCAGCGAGATCGGAATGGCCGATGCCTGCCAGGTCCCGAGCGTTGCAGCCCATTTGAGGCTGAGCGCCCAGATGATTTCGGTAACAACGGCGATCGCGAGGATAACCCACGCCATGGCACAGTCCTTTCAAGTCGGCGGGCTCGAAAGGAATGGGCGCGGCCGGAAACCCGGAAGAGGCTGCGCGTGGACAAGTGAAGTTGAGCCGCGGCCCTAGAGCGGGCGGCGCGAAATGGCAATCCGGTGCGGTCGGGGTTCCTTTAGCCGCCGATCCAGCCGGTCACTTCGACCGCGACCTTGTTCGCGGCGCGGGTCAACGCCTCGCCGACGGGCTTGGCCTCGACCTTGCCGCCGATCGCCTCGCGCGCTTCGAAGCGGCGCTGCGTTACCGTCTTGCCGCCAGCCGACACCAGCATCGCCTGATAGACAACGACGACCTCATTGGTAGCGGCGTCGACACCGAACTCCATCAGCTGGCCCGCGAGTTGCTCGCCGGGCGCGGTCAGATATTGCCCCTCGTCGAGCACGACGCGCGTCGTGCGCGCCGATACAGTTTCGGACACCAGCCGCTGGAACAGGCGCGAAGGCGCTTCGACCCATTGCGCATCCTTCACATAGGTGACGCTCGACCCGTCCTGCTGCACCGGGATGCGCGTGGTGCGCAGCTTTTGCGGCGCGGTAGGGATCAGGATCGTGAGCGTCGCGGCTTCGGCCGCGGTGCGCGCCCCGCCCGCGGTCGGCGCAGCGTCGGCGTCGAGCGACAACAGGAAGGGCGGAGTCTTGCCGCCAAGGCCGACGCATGCCGACAGCGAAACGGCGGCAACGGCAAGCAACAGCGGGGCGCGGAGGCTGCGGATCATGGGTTTCGTCCTCATTCTTTATAATCAGGCAGCTTGCTGCCGCCGAGGACCGCGCCTGCGCCCTGCTGGTCGAGTTTGTCGGTCAGGCTGGACAGCGAGGCGGAGGTACGGCGGAGGTCGCGGATCAGCGCATTGGCTTCGGGGATTGTCGTTTCGCTGAAAGTCTTGAGCCCCGGCCGCGCGTCGGAAATCGCGGCCTCAAGCGTCGCCATCGACGCGTTGGCCGACTTCAGCGTATCGCGCAGGTTTGCCATCGCCGGGTCGACATTGCGGTCGATCGTGCCCTGCGCCGACGCCGCCAGATTGCCGACCTGTTCGGCCGCATTGCCCGCCTGCTGGATCGCAATGCGCGTATCGGCCAGCGCGCGTTCGAGCGCGGGGCCGTTGCGGGCAAGCGTCGCGGTGGTCGTTTCGACATTGGCCAATATCTTGGCAAAGCTTTCCTGGTTCTTGTCGTCGGCAAGCTCGGCGAGGCGTTCACTCAGCGTCGATAGGCGCTGGAGCAATTGCGGCGCCGTGTTGAGCAACTCGCCAAGCCCGCCGACGCGCGTCGGGATGACCGGCTTGCCCGCCGGCCCCTTGTCGGCAATCGGCGGCGCGCCCTTGACCGCGCCATCGAGCGAGATTTGTGACACGCCGGTAAAGCCAACGCCTTCGAGCGCTGCGGTCGTGCCCTGCAGCACGGGGACGCCTTCATTGACCTCGATGCGGACGCGGACGAATTGCGGATCCTCTGGCCACAGCGCGATTTCGCGCACCTGACCCGCGGGTACGCCGGAGAATTGCACCTGCGCGCCCTTGTTCAGCCCGTCGACCGACTGTTTGAAGAAGATGTCGTATTCGCGCTTGTCGCCGCCGCTGTCGTTCGCGAGCCAGACGACGAAGAACGCCAGCGCCGCGGTGAAGAAGAGGACAAATGCGCCGACGAGGACGTTGTTTGAGCGTGTTTCCATCAGCTGTTCCTATCGCCGCTTCGCGGTTTGGTTCCCGCCCGCCGCAGCACGGCCACGCGGCCCGTTGAAATAATCCTGTATCCACGGATGCTCGGTGGCAAGCAGTTCCGGGATCGTACCGACCGCGATCACCTTCTTTTCCGCCAGCACCGCGACGCGGTCGCAGGTTGCGTAAAGCGAGTCGAGATCGTGGGTGATGAGAAAGACGGTGAGCCCCATCGTATCGGCCAGTTCGCGGATAAGCTCATCGAATTTCGCCGCACCGATCGGGTCGAGCCCCGCGGTCGGCTCGTCGAGAAAGAGCAGCGCAGGGTCGAGCGCGAGAGCGCGCGCGAGGCCGGCGCGCTTGACCATCCCGCCCGACAGTTCGGCCGGATATTTGGGGCCGGCATCGGGCGGCAGGCCAACCATCGCGACCTTGTATGCGGCTATTTCGTCGAGCAATTTCTGGTCGAGGCGCGGATAATATTCGCGCAGCGGTACCTGGATATTTTCGGCGACGCTCAGCGTCGAAAACAGCGCGCCGCCCTGAAACATCACGCCCCAGCGGCGGCGCAGGTCGCGCGATTCCTCTTCGTTGGCAATCGTGTCGAGCGTCTTGCCATAAACCTCGATCTCGCCCGCGGTCGGCGTCTGCAGCCCGATGATCGACCGCATCAGCACCGACTTGCCGGTGCCCGATCCGCCGACGACGCCGAGGATTTCGCCGGAACGGACGTCGAGGTCCAGATTCTCGTGAACCACCGCATCGCCGAACTGGTTCTTCAGCCCGCGGATGCAAATCGCCGTTTCGAACTTTTCGGGCCGCACGGCGTCGGCGGCGGCAAGCTCTTCCTTGATTTCCTGTTCGATCTCTTCGGCCATCAATTCCATCCCAGCGTGGAAAAGAAGACCGCGAACATCGCGTCGAGAACGATGACGAGGAAGATGGCGGCGACCACAGCCGATGTCGTGCGCTTGCCGACTTCTTCGGCGTCCTGGCGGACCTGCATGCCCTCGTAACAGCCGGTGACGCCGATCAATACTCCGAACACCGGCGCCTTGATCAGCATGATCCAGAAATCGGTCATCGGAATGATTTCGCGCAGCCGCTGAATATAGGTGAGCGGGGGGATTTCGAGCCCAATCCAGCAGAAGACCCCGCCGCCGATGATCGCGCAAATGCTCGCGTAGAAACCGAGCAGCGGCATGGTGATCGTCGACGCGGCGACGCGCGGCAGCACGATCGCCTCCATCGGCGACACGCCAATCGTGCGCATCGCGTCGACTTCTTCGGTCAGCTTCATCGTGCCGATCTGGGCGGCAAAGGCCGAACCCGACCGGCCCGCGACCATTATCGCAGTCATCAACAGGCCCAATTCCCGAATCGAGATACGCCCGACGAGGTTGATCGTGAAAACTTCCAGACCGAATTGTTTGAGCTGAACCGCACCCTGCTGGGCGATCACGATACCGATCAGGAAACTCATCAGGCCGATAATCGGCAGGGCGTCGACACCGACCGTCTGAAACCGCGTCACGACGGCGTTCCAGCGGAGGCGGCGGCGCGCGCGAATCTGGATGCCCAGCGCGATGATCATCGCACCGAAAAAGCCGATGATGCCGAGCAATTCGTGCCAGATCGCGATGCTGGCGGTTCCAATTTGTTCGAGCATGCGCGCCCACGCCGGGCGGCGGTCGCGGTGAACGCGATATTCGCTCTTGTCGGCGGCGAGGGCGTCGAGCAGCCGCCGCGCCTCCGGGCTCGCGCCGACGACCTTCGACCCATGTTCGTTGACGGTGCGCGTCACGATCCATGCGCCGACGGTGTCGATGCGTTCGAGGTCCGACAGGTCGAGTGTGGCGATCGGGCCGAGGGCGTCGAGACGTGCAGGCACATCCCCGAGACGCGCCAGTGTCAGTCGGCCTGTGAAGCGAACCTCGGCCCCGTTGGTGCCGTCGCTATATTCGAAATCCGCCCTGGCCACCATCGTGCGGAGGACATTGTCTTATTTGCCCCGGCACGGCAAGCAAATCCATGGTCTAGCTTGTCAGGTCTTGGCCGGCATGCCGGGCCTGACTAAGGGTGGGGTATGGAAGACCCGCTCGCCACGCCGATCCCCGACTATGCGCACCGCGTCGCGATGTACGACATGGACCGGACGATAACGCGTTCAGGGACTTACAGTGGTTTCCTGATGCATGTTGCGCAGCGGCGCCAGCAATGGCGGCTGTTGCTGCTGCCCCTCGTTGGGCTCGCCGGCGCGGCCTATTCGCTGCGTCTAATCGACCGCTCGCGATTGAAGGCGATCAACCTCAGGCTGCTCGTCGGCAAGCGGTTTCGCCGCACCGAGATCGCTCCACTGGCCGAAAGCTATGCCGACAAGGTCGTCGAGCGCGGGCTGCATCCCGCCGCGCTCGAACAGATCGCGGCCGACCGCGAGGCGGGATACCGACTGCTGCTAGCGACGGCGTCATTCCACCTCTATGTCGACGCGATCGCCAGGCGGCTGGGGATTGACGATGTGCTCGCGACGCAGCTCGACGAACCCGATGGCGCCGATCATATTCATGCGCGGCTCGCGGGCGACAATTGCTATGGCGACGCCAAATTCGCGCGGATCGACGGCTGGATGGCGGCGAATGACATCACGCGCGACGCCGCGCACATCCGCGCTTATTCGGACCATGTCTCCGACCATCCGATGCTGCACTTCGCTGACGAGGCGGTGGCAACGACCCCGTCGCGAAAGCTCAAGCGGCTCGCACCGCAAATGGGATGGCAGGTCGTCGACTGGCGCGCGCGCCGCGGTCGTTAGACCGCGTCGAGCGCCTGCGCGAAATCGGCGATCAGGTCGTCGGGGTCCTCGATGCCGATCGACACGCGCACCAGATTGTCGGTGATACCGAGCGCCTTCTTGCGCTCGATGGGAACCGACAGATGCGTCATCGCCGCGGGATGGCTGGCGAGCGTTTCGGTGCCGCCGAGGCTGACCGCAAGCTTCGCGATCTTCAGCGCGTCGAGGAAGCGGAAACTCTCTTCCTCGCCGCCCTTGATGAACAGCGAGAAGGTCGATCCGGCGCCGGTGCAATGGCGGTCGAAGATGTCCTTCTGGCGGGCATCCTGAATGAAGCCGAGATAGCCGAGGCCCTCGACCTTCGGATGGTCGCGGAGGAAGGTGCACACCTTCAGCGCATTTTCGCCAGCACGGTTCATGCGCAGTTCGAGCGTTTCGAGGCTGCGGAGCAGCATCCACGCGGTGTTGGGGTCGCAGATCGTGCCGATGGTGTTGCGCATCGGGCGGATGATGTTGAGCAGCTTCTGGTCGCCCGACACGCCGCCCGCAACAAGATCCGAATGGCCGCCGGCATATTTGGTGAGGCTGTAGACGACGAGTTCGGCGCCCTGCTTGATCGGCTTTTGCCACAGCGGGCCGAGGAAAGTGTTGTCGATCGCGATCGGCGGCTGCTGCTCGCCGGGGAAAGCGGCATCGCGCGCGCCGCGGACGGCTTCGACGTCGACGAGGGCGTTGGTAGGGTTTGCCGGGCTTTCGAGATAGACGAGCGCGACCTTGCCGCCCTTCTCGGTGGCAAGCGTCTGCGCACGGGCGAGAATATCATCGATTTCCCCGCGCGTCGCGCCGGCGGGGAAGTCGAGGAAGCTGACGCCGAAGCGCGACAGGATGCGTGCGATCAACGTTTCGGTCGCAGCATAGAGCGGGCCCGAATGGACGATCACGTCATTCTGGCCGACAAGCGCGAGGAGCAGGGTCGCGATCGCCGACATGCCGCTGGAGAAGACGAGGCTGTCGTCTGCACCGTCCCAGACCGCGAGGCGGTCCTCGAGGATTTCCTGGTTCGGGCCGTTGAAGCGCGAATAGACAAGGCCGTCGGCCGGGCCTTCGCGCTTGCCCGTGATATGTTCGAAGAAGCGCTTGCCCGCCGCCGCGCTTTCGAAGGCGAAGGTCGAGGTCAGGAAGATCGGCGGCTTCAGCGAGCCTTCGGAGAGCACGGGGTCATAACCGAGTCCCATCATCAGCGTGGCGGGGCTGAGGTCGCGATCGCCGATTTTTCTGGTGTTCGTCTTGGGTTTGCCGCGCATGGCCATGGGGGATGCTCCTTGAGGTGTTGGAGCCCTTTATAGCACGTCGGTTTCGTTTGAAACTATATTGCGCGGCGTGCCGACCCTAATCCTCTGTGATCAGGCTGCGCTCTTTCGTCTCGGGAAGCAACAGCGTCGCCACCCCTGCCATCGCGATCACGAACGCGACATAGAAATAGAACACCCGCTCGATGCCGGCGTCCTTCAATGCCAGCGCGACGATTTCGAGCGTGCCCGCAAACATCGCATTGCCGATCGCGTAGGGCAGGGCGACGCCCAGCCCGCGGATATGTGCAGGGAACAGCTCGGCCTTCACCAGCGCATTGTTCGCGCTGTATCCGCTTTGCAGCGTCAGCGGGATCATGATTAGCAAGGTGGCGATGTAGGGCGAGGTGACGGTCTCGAGCGTCATGAAGGTCGGGACCGCGACGATTGCGCCGCCGATCCCGAACAAGAGCAGCATCGGCTTGCGCCCGAACTTGTCGGCGAGCGCGCCGAACACCGGCTGCATCGCGGTGAACCACAGCAGCGCGGCGGCGATGATATAGGTCGCGGTCGCCTTGTCGAAACCCACCGTGTTGAACAGAAATTTCTGCATGTAGCTGGTGTAGGTATAGGCCGCGAGCCCGCCCCCCGCCGACAGCATGCCGACGAGGATGCTTTCGCGGCGATGCTCTTTCCAAAGCAGTTTCGCGGTCGATACCGGCCGGTCGACCGCCTGATTTTCGAACGACGGCGTTTCGGCAAGGTTGCGGCGGAGCAGATAGACGCCGAGCGCGAGCAACGCGCCGATGACGAATGGGACCCGCCAGCCCCAGGCGGTGAGTTCGGCCTCGGTCAGGAAAGCCTGCAGCACCACCGCGACGAAGATCGCGCAAAGCTGACCGCCGCAGAGCGTCATATATTGGAAGCTCGCCCAGAAACCCCGATTTTCCTTGGGCGCCATCTCGGACAAATAGGTCGCGCTCGCGCCATATTCGCCGCCGAGCGACAGGCCTTGCAGCATGCGGGCGAGCAGCAGCGTTGCGGGGCCGAGCAGCCCCGCGGTTGCATAGGTCGGCGCGACCGCGATCAGCATCGACCCGCTGAACATCAGCGCAACCGACAGCGACAGCCCCGCCTTGCGCCCGCGCGTATCGGCGAAGCGCCCCATCACCCACGCGCCGATCGGGCGCATGACGAAGCCGACAGCAAAGATCGCGGCCGAATTCAGAAGCTGTGCGGTCGGGTCGGCCTGCGGGAAAAAGACCGGGGCGAAATAGATGGCGAAGGCGGCATAGGCGAACCAATCGTACCATTCGACGAGGTTGCCCATCGATCCGCCGACAATCGAAACCAGCCGTTTGCGCGGTATCGCGAGCGCCTTCATTTCATCCCCCTTTTGCGCGCTATTCGATGCCGATCACCGACAATTGGCGGCCATAGGTGTTTTCCCCTTTGTGGCACGCGCGGCGATAGCTGAAATAGTCGTTCGCCTCGGCATAGGTGTCATGCCCGCCGATGGCAATTCGCGTCACGCCCGCCGCGGCGAGCCGTGCGGCGACATAGGCGGCGATGTCGAACATCGCATGGCCGGGCTTGCCCGCGGCGAAGAAACGTTCGTTCGCGGGATCGTCCGCGAGGAAACGCTGCACGAAATTCTCGTCGACCTCATAGGAGGCGCGCGCGATGCAGGGGCCGATTGCGACCGCGATATTGGCGCGGTCCGCGCCAAGGCTTTCCATTGCGGCCAGCGTCGCATCGGTGACGCCGGCGATTGCGCCTTTCCACCCCGCATGCGCCGCGCCGACGACTCCGGCCTCGCGGTCGGCAAACAGCACCGGGACGCAGTCGGCAGTCAATATGCCGAGCAAGATGCCGGGGGTGCGCGTTGCCAGCGCGTCGGCTTCGGGTCGCGCGGTGAGGTCGGTGTCGCCATCGACGATCACGCAGCGATTGCCGTGGACCTGATAGAGGCCGGTCAGCGTTGCACCCGGAAGCACCGCGTCGGTCACGCGCAGCCGATTCTCGGCGATCAGTGCCGAATCGTCGCCCGAGCCGAGGCCGCAATTGAGCGAAGCGAGTTCGCCCGCCGATACCCCGCCGCGGCGGCCGAAAAAGCCGTGCGCGACGCCGTCCAGCGGCGCGGCGGTGACGAAGGGCGCGGTCACAGATCGAGCCTGAAGAAACGATCCTCGTCGATATGATTGCCGACGCGGAATTCGTTGCGGCCGACATCGTAGAAACCGTAGCGACGGTAAAAGGCCTGCGCTCGGTCATTCTCGGTGAAGACGGTGAGGTAGAGGATCGATGCGCGCTCGCGCGCCCAGGCGATGCCCCATTCCATCAGCGCGACCGCGACGCCCGTGCCTTTCGCGGCTTCGGCGACATAGAGCTGGTGCAACTCGACGGCATCGCCCGTCGGCTGCTCCTCGGGGAGGTCGAAATCGACCGGGCCCATTTTGATATAGCCGAGGATCGAGCCGGCTTCGCCGCGGACCAGTGCGATATCATGGTCATCGCTCGCGATCTGCGCGCGCACGCGGTCGGGCGGGTTCCAGCCCGAAAGAAAGGTGGAGAGATCGGCGGGATCATAGATATGCCCAAAGGTGTGCGCGAACGATCCGTTGGCAAAGGCCGCGATGGCCTCCGCGTCTCCGGGTTTGGCCAATTGGATGGCGGTCATTCGGCGTCTCCTGTGAAACCTGCGGGGGCGGGCCAACCCGGTGCGGCGAAGGCCATCACCTTGAACAAATCGCCCATCTCGCGCGGCTCGGCGAGGCGGTCGCGCTGGCCCTTCAATTCGTCAGCGCGGGCGGGCGCTGCGTTGGCGAGCGACTGCAGCCGCGCGTCGATGCCGAGCCGTTGCAGCCACTCGCCCTGTGTCGTCAATAGGCTCACGGATACCCCCGCATTTTGTGCGGCTGCGGCGAGCGCTGTGAAATCGACATGCGCGGTCAAGTCCACCTCGCCCGGATCGGTGAAGGGGTCGATGAACCGGTGCGCCTTCACCGCCTGCAACGTGTCGCCCGCAGCGGGGCCGGCATAGCCATAGTCGATCGCGAGCATCGCGCCGCCTTGGCGCGCCAGGCGAAAGGCGCAGCGCTGCATGATCGCGGACGAGACGGGCGTCGTTTCGACGATCGTGCCCTCGGGCTGGCTGCGCAGCGAAGGCGGTATGGCGTCGTCGGCCGGAATGTCGCCTGCGACCGGCGTCAGTACGCCATCCCGTCGCTCGACCATCCGTTCGCGCCAGCCATCCGCGATGCGGACATATTGGTGGATCGGCAGCGCGTCGAAAAATTCGTTCGCGACGATGATCAGCGGCGCATCGTCGGGCAGGGCGTCGATTTCGTCATGATGCTCGGCTGCTTGCAGGCACGCGCGCTGTGCTGCCTGCAGCGTTGGGCTCGTCTCGACCAGATCTATGCCAACGGGCGTGCAGCCGAAGTGCGCCATCACTCGCAGCGCATCGACCGCGAGTGTGCCGCGGCCTGGACCAAGCTCGACATAACGAAACGCCGGGCTGCCCGCGCGTGACCAGAGGTCGGCGATCCACACGCCGATCATCTCGCCGAACATCTGGCTGATTTCGGGCGCGGTCGTAAAATCGCCCGCGGCGCCGAGCGGGTCGCGCGTCGCGTAATAATGGCTGTTCGCCGCCGCCATATAATCGGCGATCGTCGTCGGCCGCGCTGCCGCGAGGTCGCCGATCAGCTGCTGGGGATTCGGCGGTCCGTCACGCAACGCTGTCGAGTCCGGCCACCGGCTCGATCCGCTTGCGGCGGCCCTTCGCGGTGGCGACGAGCCAGAAACCGATCAGCAGCATCGGCACCGTCAGCGTCTGCCCCATGGTGAGGCCCCACGACAGCGTACCGAGCTGTACATCGGGTTCGCGCACAAACTCGACCGCGAAACGGCTGAGGCCATAGATGATCGCTGCCATGCCGAACAGGAAACCCGGCTTGTAACGCGCATCAGTGCGCCAGAAGAAGAAGGTCAGAATCGCCATCATCACGATCCCTTCGAGTCCGGCTTCGTAGAGCTGGCTCGGGTGGCGCGGGTCCATCGTGCCGCTGTCCGGAAAGATGATCGCCCAGGGCACCGTGGTCGCGCGGCCCCACAGTTCGCCATTTACGAAATTGGCGAGGCGTCCGAAGAACAGACCGAACGGAATGACGCAGGCAACATAATCGCAGAAGCGCAGGAAGCTCAGCTTTTCCTTTCGCGTCACATACCAGATCGCGATCAGCACGCCGATCACGCCGCCGTGGAGCGACATGCCGCCGTCCCACAATTTGAAAATCTCGAGCGGTTTCTGGATATAATTGCCGAGGTTGTAGAAGAGCACATAGCCGAGGCGGCCGCCGAGAATGATCCCGAGCATCGCATAAAAGATCATGTCGTCGGCGTGGCGCCGCGCCATCGGGGCACCGGGTTGCGCGATCAGCTTGAGCAGATACCAGTAACCGACGAAAATCCCGGCGAGATAGGCGAGCGCGTACCAGCGGATGGGCAGGCCGAAGACGCTGAACGCGATCTCGGAGTTTTCACCCATGAGATCGTGAAAGTTCACATATTGCGTTGCTTCGGCTAAGGTTGCAAAAAGAAACATATAGTCGCGCTGTCCTTCCCCAGGAGAGGCCTCCCCATAAGGGGTTAGGCGAGCGAGACCAAGAGGAGAGAT
>Ga0209676_1000667_pt1 | contig 49009 bp, 47 predicted proteins | sample AraplaCvi_mLB_r2_FD_184282 | JGI IMG/M metagenome (GOLD analysis project Ga0209676, IMG submission 184282) | Arabidopsis root microbial communities from North Carolina, USA - plate scrape MF_Cvi_mLB_r2 (SPAdes) (version 2) | ecosystem: Host-associated > Plants > Roots > Endosphere | place: USA... | reverse complement strand
AACCGTTCCCCTCTTTCCGTTCGTGTCGAGCGAAGTCGAGACACCCATCGAGGAAACGCCTGGCCCGAGGGGCATCTCGACTTCGCTCGATGCGAACGGACACTTTAAGGCGCAACGGCAACTACCGATCGAAAGCCGCCGGAAAAGTTCCGCATCGGATGAGTGCAAGCCTCATTGTCGCCGCGCCGCGCCGCGGCTAAGAAAGCGCGCGTGACCGCGCCCCTCCCCCGCATCGCCGCTTTCGTCCACCGCTGGCCAAAGCTTGTCGCCCTGTTGCTCGGCGCCGTTTCGGCAACGGGTTTCGCACCGCTCCACCTCTGGCCGCTGGCCCTGGTCGCGCTCGCGGGCTGGATGGCGCTGGTCGCCGGTGCGCTCCGCGGCTGGCGCGCCTTCGGGCTGGGCTGGGCATTCGGCGTCGGTCATTTCGTTGCGGGCCTGAACTGGATCGCGACTGCCTTTACCTATCAGGCGGCGATGCCCGCGTGGCTCGGCTGGATCGCGGTCGTGCTGCTGGCGCTCTATCTCGCGGTCTATCCCGCATTCGCGGCATGGGGGGCGTGGATGATGAGACCGAAGGGCGACACGCATTTCCCAGCCCCGTCCTATGTGCTGGCTTTCGCCGGGCTTTGGGCGCTCACCGAATGGCTTCGCAGCTGGGTCTTCACCGGCTTTGCATGGAATCCGCTGGGCGTGATCGCGGTACCGCATGTCGCGGCGCCGGCGCGCTGGATCGGCACCTATGGCATGAGCGCGATCGTCTGCCTGCTCGCAGGCGCCCTGATACTGATCTGGTTTCGCCGCCGCGTCGCCGGTGCCGCGCTGCTCGGAAGCGTGATCGCCCTTTGGGGCGCTGCTATGCTCGCACAAATGGGTGGAAACGTCGACGCAGCCATCCGGTCCAAGGGGGTGGCGCACATCCCGATCACCGTCGTCCAGCCCAATGTCGGGCAGCAGGACAAATGGGAGGGCAGCAAGGCCGACGCCAACTTCGCCAAGCTCGCGCGGCTGACGACACCGAGGGACGATACACCGCGCCTGATCCTGTGGCCCGAGGCTGCCGTGCCCGACTATCTCGAATGGGGCTACCCGTCGGTCTATTACGACCGCTCGCCCGCCGCGGCGCGCGCGCGGATCGTCAAGCTGATGAACGCGCAAGACGTCCTGCTGCTCGGCGCGCTCAAGCTCGAGCTCGACAAGGCGGGCGACGTCGTCGGCGCGCGCAATGCGGTGATGACGGTCCATGCCGACGGCACGCTCGGCCCGCGCTACGACAAGGCGCACCTCGTTCCCTATGGCGAATATCTGCCGATGCGCCCGATCCTTTCGGCAATCGGCCTGTCGCGGCTCGCGCCCGGCGACATCGATTTCTGGTCGGGCCCGGGTCCGCACACACTCGACCTTGGCGTCTTCGGTCGGGCAGGGCTCCAGATCTGCTACGAGATCATCTTTTCGGGACAGGTCGTCGACCGCGCGCATCGCCCCGACTTCATCTTCAACCCGTCGAACGACGCCTGGTTCGGCAGCTGGGGCCCGCCGCAGCATCTGGCGCAGGCGCGACTGCGCGCGATCGAGGAAGGGCTTCCCGTGATCCGCGCGACGCCGACGGGAATCAGCGCGATTGTCGACGCCGACGGCCGCGTTCTCGAATCGCTGCCGATGCACATGGCGGGGCGCATCGACGGCGTCATTCCGAAGGCTCACGCTCCGACGCTGTTTGCGCGCTTCGGCAATGTGCTGCCCGTCGGATTTGCGCTCTTGCTGCTCGCGCTGGGCATTGCCTTTCGGCGGCGCGGCCGCTAACAGCACGCCCACATAAACTTTTCTTTATATCCGATTCAAAGAAAGTCTCCCATGCGCAACAGCTTCCTCTTCACCTCCGAAAGCGTGTCCGAAGGGCATCCCGACAAGGTGGCCGACCAGATCAGCGATTCGATCGTCGACCTGTTCCTGTCGAAGGATCCCGAAGCGCGCGTGGCATGCGAAACGCTGACCACGACGCAGCTCGTCGTGCTCGCCGGCGAAATCCGCTGCAAGGGCGTGTTCGAGAATGACGAATGGGCCGCGGGCGCGCTCGAGGAAATCGAGGCGACCGTCCGCAACACGGTTCGCGAGATCGGCTATGAACAGTCGGGCTTCCACTGGGAAAGCTTCCGCTTCGAGAATAATCTCCACGCGCAGTCGGCGCATATCGCACAGGGCGTCGACGAGAGCGGCGACAAGGACGAGGGCGCGGGCGACCAGGGCATCATGTTCGGCTATGCGTCGGACGAAACCCCCGACCTGATGCCCGCGACGCTCGATTACAGCCACAAGATCCTCGAGCGGATGGCCGCCGATCGCAAGGCCGGCACCGCGCCCTTCCTCGAGCCCGATACCAAGAGCCAGGTCACGCTGCGTTACGCCAACGAGCGCCCGGTCGAGGCGACCGCGATCGTCGTGTCGACGCAGCATGCGCCGGGTTATTTCTTCCACAACGGCGAAGGCGACGAGGCGAAATATACCGAGCTGCGGAAATATGTGCTCGGCGTGATCGCCGACGTGCTGCCCGCCGAGCTGCTGACGGCGAATACCGTCTATCACATCAACCCGACGGGCCGCTTCGAGATCGGCGGCCCCGATGGCGACGCCGGCCTTACGGGCCGCAAGATCATCGTCGACACCTATGGCGGCGCGAGCCCGCACGGCGGCGGCGCGTTCAGCGGCAAGGACCCGACCAAGGTCGACCGTTCGGCAGCCTACATCACGCGCTACCTTGCAAAGAACATCGTCGCCGCGGGCCTCGCGCGCCGCTGCACGATCCAGCTCTCCTACGCGATCGGTGTCGCCGAGCCGCTGTCGATCTATGTCGACCTGCACGGCACCGGCACTGTCGAGGAAAGCCGCATCGAAGCCGCGATCCCGCAGCTCGTGCGCCTGACACCGAAGGGCATCCGCACCCATCTCGGCCTCAACAAGCCGATCTACAGGCAGACCGCGGCTTATGGCCATTTCGGCCGAAAAGCCGAAGGCAATGCCTTCCCGTGGGAACGCACCGACCTCGTCGACAAGCTCAAGGCGGCGCTCGCCGCCTGATGTGGGAAGCGGGGGCGCTTGCCGCCCCCGCCTCGCCGCGCTAACGCGCGCGGCATGACTGCGCACAAACCCGGCGATCCGACGACCCTCAACCGCCTCTACGGCCGATCGAAGGGCAAGCCGCTGCGCGCGGGGCAGCAGGATCTGGTCGATACGCTGTTGCCGCAGATCGCCGTACCCGCCGAAGGCGAAGTGACCGCTGCGCGGCTGTTCGGCAGCGACTGTCCGCTGCATTTCGAAATCGGTTTTGGCGGCGGCGAGCATATGGCGGGGCGCGCCGACATGCTGCCCGACCATGGCTTCATCGGGGCCGAACCCTTTATCAACGGCGTCGCGCAGGCGCTCGTGCATGTCGCGGGCGATCATGGCGCGAGCCTGCCGCTCGGCAATATCCGCATCCACCATGGCGATGCGCTCGAGGTGTTGCGGCGGATTCCCGACGGCGCGCTGTCCTTTGCCTATCTGCTCCATCCCGACCCGTGGCCCAAGGCGCGCCACGCGAAGCGGCGGATGATGAACGACGGGCCGCTCGATCTGATCGCGGCGAAACTGAAGCCCGGCGGCGAGTTCCGTTTCGGCACCGACCACCCCATCTATCTGCAGCACGCGCTGATGGTGATGCGCCGCCACCGCCACCAGTTCGAATGGCTGGCGAAGGATGCGCGCGATTTCCAGCTGCGCCCGGGCGGCTGGCCCGAAACGCGTTACGAGGCCAAGGCGCGCGCGCAGGGGCACGAGGTGTGGTATTTCCGCTACCGGCGGATCTAGTCCCCGGGCTCGCGCTTGGCAGCCTTCGCCTGCCGCAGGCGATTTTCGCGCATCGCCAGCTCCTCATGGCGGCACAGCGGCACGGCCTCCCTTGCGGGAGGGCCGACGGGCGGCGTTTCGTGGCGCGGTTTCTTGCCGGTCATGACGCGCACATCGTAGCGCACGCGCCGCGCATAAACAAATGGGGCGGCCTCGTATCGAGTGCCGCCCCAGTTTTGTGGATCCGTCGGGGAGAGAGAGGACGGTCCGGAGATTGCTGTGTCAGGCTGTCTTAGCGCGACGCCATCTGGCTGTCGGTTTCGACTTCGGCGACGCCGGCGATCTTCAGCGCGGCGCGGAACTGCTTGGCAGCGGCGCGTTCGTTGCCCGCTTCGCACAGCTTCTTGCCGGTCGAAACAAAGCGCTTGGCGCTCGACTGCTTGGAACCCTGAACGCCGCCGGCGGCGACATGGGCCTGTTCGGCCAGACCCGCGCAGCGATAGTCGCTGGCCGACTGGGCATAAGCGGGGGTCGTCGATGCCATCAGGCCGGTGAAGGCAAGCGCCGAAGCGGCGACGATGGCGAAGGCGGTCGGAAAGCGGCGGAAAGAGGAGAGCTGATAGGACATGGGAGAGGTTTCCTTTCGTTTCGTTGTGCAACCTTTTTAGGTGCGGTTGCGCAGATAGATAATCCTCTATAATCTGCAAGTGCTTTGAAGCAGGATTTAACAATCCCCCATGGGGCGCTCGACGGGATCGAAGCCTTCCTGCGTGTCGCGGAAAGGCGCAGCTTTTCCGCCGCCGCAGCCGACCTCGGGGTCTCGCCCTCGGCGATCAGCCAGACCGTGAAAGCACTGGAGGCGCGCGTGGGCGCCCCCCTGTTCATGCGCACGACGCGCAGCGTCGGACTGACGCAGGCGGGTGAAATGTTCCTCGAGCGCGCCGCGCCCGCCTATACCGGGCTCGCTGACGCTTATGAGGCGGCGCGCAACCTCGGCAACCGGCCCGCCGGACGGCTGCGCATCAACCTGATGCGCGGCGCGGTGCAGCCCCTGTTCGAACCGATCATCGCGGGCTTTTGCGAGACCTATCCCGATATCGAGCTGGAAATTTACGCCGACGACGCGCTCTCCGACCTCAGCGCCGGGGGGTTCGACGCCGGAGTGCGCATGGGCGAGTCGCTCGACGCCGATGTGATCGCGGTCCGCCTGACCGGCCCGTTCCGTTTCGTCGTCGCGGCATCGCCCGCGTATCTGGACAGGCATGGCCGCCCCGAAACGCCCGAGAATCTGCGCGAGCATCGCTGCGTCCGCTTCCGGCTGACGACGGGCGCGCTGATGCCCTGGACTTTCGAAAAGGGGAACCGCGAATATGACGTCGGCGTCACCGGGCCGGTGATCGTCAACGACTGGATCGCGGCGCTCGTCGCGATCCGTACCGGCGTCGCGATGGGGATGATGGCCGAACCGATGGCGAAGGCGATGGTAGAGGCGGGCGAGCTCGAGCTGGTGCTCACCGACTATGCCGCCGCGACCTCGGGCCTGTTTCTCTATTATCCCGGTCGCAAGCAGGTGATGCCCAAATTGCGGGCGTTCATCGATTATGTGCGCGAAAATCTGCCCGACGAAATCGCCGGCTAGGGCGGAACGGGAGCGGATCGATCGGGCGCATAAACAAATCCCTTTGCCGCGAGCAGAAAAATTGGGCTGGCGCCGCACCGGGAATCCCGGCAGCAGGTTGTCAATCAAAAGGGTTGGGATGACATATGACTGAACTTGCGGCCATCGACTTTACCGCGCTCCTGCCGTTCATCCTGATCGGTTTCGCCGCGCAGCTGGTCGACGGCGCGCTCGGCATGGCGTTCGGCGTCATCTGTAACACCTTGCTGGTGGCCGTGCTGGGCGTTCCGCCCGCGACAGCATCGGCGCGCATCCATGTCGTCGAAATCTTCACGACCGGCGCGTCGGGGCTCAGCCATCTGTTCCATCGCAACATCGACTGGCCGCTGTTTTTCCGCCTGCTCATCCCCGGCGTGATCGGCGGCGTGCTCGGCGCCTATGTCCTTTCGTCGCTGCACGCCGACGTCGTGAAGCCCTTCGTGCTCGGCTATCTGGTGCTGATCGGCGTGTGGTTGCTCATCCGCGGGCTGCTCTATCCGCCGAAAATCCAGAAGCCCAAGGTCGTCGCGCCGCTGGCGGTCATCGGGGGTTTTCTGGATGCCGCGGGCGGCGGCGGCTGGGGGCCGGTCGTGACCTCGAACCTGCTCGTGCAGGGCGGCGAACCGCGCAAGGTCGTCGGCACGGTCAACAGCGTCGAATTCTTCCTCGCGGTATCGGTCTCGATCGCGTTCATCGCCAACCTCGGGGTCGGCGAAATCCTCGGCCCGACGCTCGGCCTGATCATCGGCGGCGTCGTCGCGGCACCGATCGGCGCGATGATGGCGAAGCGCTTCTCGCCCAAACTGATGCTCGTGATGGTCGGGATCGTGCTGACCGCGACGAGCGCCTTCGGCCTGTATCGCGTACTGGTCTGATTTTGGCCTGAGGGCTGGTTTCGAACGGTTGCAGCCATCTTTTTCATCGTCACCCCGGACTTGATCCGGGGTCCATGACTTCAGCGCGGTGGTGGATCCCGGATCAGGTCCGGGATGACGATTGTCTGGAATCCACCCCGAACTGCCACGATCAGTTCGCGGGTCTGGTCTCGTCGATCTTGTCGACCCATTCGGGAAAGAAGCTCGGCTCGCGCGCCGACCAGCCGGGGGCGGTCGCGGCGGCCTCACTGATCGACTGGAGCAATATCTTGCGCTTGTCGGGGTGGAGGTGCGGCAAGGATGCGGCCGCGCAGAAAGCGCCGGGCAACCACGGCCGCGCATGTGCGCCGAGCAGCCGCTCGTAAAGGAAGCGATAGGACGCAAAGCCCGGCAGGCGGTCCTGCCCGAGGTCGAACGCCGACACCGCGATCAGCGGCGCCATGAAATGTTCGAGCGCGTCGAGTCCGCTGTCGTCGGGAACATGCGCGCGCACCTCGACGAGCCGCTGGTAGACGCGCGCCTGCACGCGGATCGCGGTTTCCTCGACCATGTCGCGCGACCAGCGCGCGATCGCATCGTCGCGTTCGAGCCCGATGTCGAGCGAACGGCGGATGTAGCGCTGGGTCGCCGCGGGAAAGCCCGCAAACTCCTTGATCTCGGAAAGGGACAGGTCGCCTGCGGCCGGTCCTGAACGCGTCGCCATGGTCATGCTCCCGCTCGGCGCCCGGGGAGCCATCCCCCCGGAGGCCTGCATCTGCCAGTCTGCCACTAAACCGGTTAGCAGCAGGTTAACCATGACGTCGAGACATGTTCAGCAAGTCACGGGGCGTTGCGCGGCGCCGCGAGCGGGCCTAATCAGCGTGCATTCAAAACAGAACACGCAAGGCCATCATGTCGCACGCACCGCAGCCGGTCATTTCCGCAACCGGCCTCTTCACCCCCGCCGAAAGCATCTCCAACGAAGAACTTGTCGCCAGTTTTAACGCGTATGTTGCGCTGCACAATAGTGAAAATTCAGCAGCGATCGCGGCGGGCGAAGCGCCCGAACTGACGGAATCAAGTGTCGAATTCATCGAGAAGGCGAGCGGCATCGGATCGCGTTTCGTCGTCGACAAGGCGGGGATTCTCGACCCCCGCCACATGGCGCCGCGCATCGCCGGGCGGAGCAACGACGAGCTGTCGATCCTCGCCGAAATCGGTGTCGCGGCCGCAAAGGACGCGCTGGCGCGCGCCGGCCGCGACGCGGCGGACGTCGATGCCGTGCTGTGCGCGGCGTCGAACATGCAGCGCCCCTATCCCGCGATGGCGGTCGAGATCCAAGACGCGCTCGGCATCGACGGCTTCGGTTTCGACATGAATGTCGCTTGCTCGTCGGCGACCTTCGGCATCCAGACCGCCGCCGACTATATCCGTGCGGGCCATGCGAAGAGCGTGCTCGTCGTGAACCCCGAAATCTGTTCGGGCCACCTCAACTGGCGCGACCGCGACAGCCATTTCATCTTCGGCGACGTGGCGACAGCGATCCTCGTCGAGGACAAGATAATCGCACCCGCCGGGCACTGGGACATTCTCGGCACCAAGCTCAAAACGCAGTTCAGCAACAATATCCGCAACAATTTCGGCTTTTTGAACCGCGGCCACGGCGGGATCGATCAGTCGGGACCGAAGAGCGACAAGCTGTTCGTGCAGGAGGGCCGCAAGGTCTTCAAGGAAGTCGTGCCGTGGGTCGCGAACCTGATCGTCGAGCAGATGGAGCTGCTGGAACTCGAAGGCAGCGACATGCGCCGCCTCTGGCTGCATCAGGCGAACACCAACATGAACCGGCTGATCGCGCAGCGCGTGCTGGGGCACGAGGCGAGCGAGGACGAAAGCCCGACCGTGCTCGACACTTATGGCAATACATCGAGCGCGGGGTCGATCATCGCTTTCCACCTCAATCACGAGGATATGGTGGCAGGCGACACCGGGCTGATCTGTTCGTTCGGCGCGGGCTATTCGGCGGGGACGGTCTTCGTTCGCAAGACATGAAGATATGATCGTCGCCCTCGCGAACGCGGGGGCCGCTGGAGGTTTATGCCTTCATAGCCGAGCAATGCCGAAACCGGCCCCCGCCTTCGCGGGGGCGACGGTCATGGCACAAAGGTCGTGAACAGGTAGATCGCGAACAGCATCAGGTGGATCACCCCCTGCAGCACGGTGGTGCGGCCGTTCGCGAGCGTCTGCGATGCCACGATCAGCGACAGGAAAAGCAGCACCGCCGACTTGGCGTCGAGCCCCAAGCTGATCGGCAGGTCGGTCATGATCGACAGGATCGCGACCGCCGGAATGGTGAGCCCGATGGTGGCGAGCGCCGACCCCAGCGCGAGGTTGAGGCTGGTCTGGAGCCGGTCGGCCTTGGCCGCGCGCACGGCGGCCAAACCTTCGGGCGCGAGGATCAGCGCGGCGATCAGCACGCCGAGCACCGCAGGCGGCGCACCCCAGTCGGCAAGCAATGCCCCGATGACCGGCGACAGATTCTTGGCGAGCAGAACGACCGCGATCAGGCTTGCGAGCAGCAGCGCGCCCGAAATCGCGGTGCGCTGAACGCTCGGCGGCGCGGCGTGCGCGTCGGGTTCGTCCTGCGCGTCGCCGTCGGGAAGGAAATAGTCGCGGTGGCGCACGGTCTGCACCAGCGCGAAGGTCGCGTAGAGGATCAACGATACCGCCGCGACGAAACCGAGCTGCGTCGCCGAATAGAAGGGGCCCGGGATGCTCGACGTGAAATTGGGAAGAACCAGCGTCACGACGGTGAGCACGGTCAACGTCGCGAGCGCGGCGCCGATCCCGGTGCGCTGGAAACGCTGTTCGTGATGGCGGATGGCACCGCTGAGCAGACAGAGGCCCATCAGCAGGTTGAGGATCACCATCACCGCCGCGAACACCGTATCGCGCGCCAGCGACTGCGCCTTCTCCGGCTCCGCCTGCATCAATGTCAGGATCAGCCCGACTTCGATCACCGTCACCGCGAGCGCGAGGATCAGCGTACCGAACGGCTCGCCGACGCGGTGCGCGATCACCTCGGCATGATGCACCGCCGCGACGACCGCGCCCGCGAGGATGAAGGCGACGAGCCACGCATTGAGCGGCATCGCAAGGCTCGCCATCGCCGCGACAAAGCCGAGGATCGGGAAGATGTCGTTGGTGCGGTCGGCGAGGCGGAGTTTCGAGGTCATGCCGCTTCTATTGCAGCCACTTTCCGGCGTGACTACCCCCAACCCCCGATTTAGTGCGGTGCAATCAATGTGCGCGAACGGGCAGTCCGGCGGCGGCAAGCCGCGCGTGCGCTTCGGCGACCGTTGCCTCGCCGAAGTGGAAGATGCTGGCGGCGAGCACCGCGCTCGCGCCGCCCTCGATCACGCCGGCGACGAGATGGTCGAGATTGCCGACACCGCCCGAGGCGATCACCGGCACGCTCACCGCATCGGCGATCGCGCGGGTGAGCGCGAGGTCGTAGCCATCCTTCGTGCCGTCGCGGTCCATGCTGGTGACGAGCAGTTCGCCCGCGCCGAGCTCTGCGAGGCGGACGGCGTGGTCGAGCGCATCGATCCCCGTCGGCTTGCGCCCGCCATGGGTGAAGATTTCCCAACGGCCGTCCCCACCTTTTTTGGCATCGACCCGCCGCGCGTCGATGCTGCCGACCGCGCACTGGCTGCCGAAACGGTCGGCGATGTCGGCGACGAGTTCGGGGCGCGCGACTGCGGCGCTGTTCACCGCGACCTTGTCGGCGCCCGCGAGCAACAGCGCGCGCGCGTCGTCGGCGCTGCGCACCCCGCCACCGACGGTGAGCGGCATGAAGCAGACCTCGGCGGTGCGGCTGACCATGTCCAGCAGGGTGCCGCGTCCCTGATGGCTGGCGCCGATATCGAGGAAGCACAGCTCGTCGGCGCCCGCCGCGTCGTAAGCGCGCGCGGCCTCGACCGGGTCGCCCGCATCGCGCAGATCGACGAAGTTCACGCCCTTGACGACGCGCCCGTCGGCAACGTCGAGGCAGGGGATGACGCGGACGCGGACGGTCATGGTATGAACCTCAAAGACCCGTTCGTGTCGAGCGAAGTCGAGACACCCATCGGGGCGGCGCTTTCCTGCCAGGTGTCTCGACTTCGCTCGACACGAACGGGGCTGGAAAGGCCGCTCATCACCGGCCCGCCGCGATCGCTTCGGCCAGATCGAGCCGGCCGTCGTAGAGCGCGCGGCCGGTGATGACGCCCTCGATGCCGTTCGCGACATGCGGGCGCAGCGCATGGATGTCGCGAATGTCGGCGACGCCGCCGCTGGCAATGACGGGGATATCGACCGCCTGCGCCAGCGCCATGGTCGCCTCGACATTGCAGCCCCTGAGCAGCCCGTCGCGGCCGACGTCGGTGAACAGCAGCGCTGCGACCCCCGCATCCTCGAAGCGACGCGCGAGATCCTCGACGCGGACGTCGGAGACGTCGGCCCAGCCCTCGGTCGCGACCATGCCATCGCGCGCGTCGACGCCGACGACGATGCGGTCGGGGAGGTCGCGCGCGGCCGACTTCACGAATTCGGGATCCTTCAGCGCCGCGGTGCCGATGATCACGCGCGAGACCCCGAGCGACAGCCAGCGGTCGACACCCGCGCGATCGCGGATACCGCCGCCGACCTGCACCTTGCCCGGAAAGGCTGCAATAATGCTCTCGACCGCCGCGCCGTTGACGCTCGCTCCCGCAAAGGCGCCGTCGAGATCGACGACATGGAGATGCGATGCGCCCGCGTCGGCGAAGAGGCGCGCCTGCGCCGCCGGGTCGTCGCCATAGACGGTCGCGCGCGCCATATCGCCCTCGGCGAGCCGCACGACCTGCCCGCCCTTGAGGTCGATCGCGGGAAAGATGGTCAGGCCGGAATCTACGGGCGCCATGCGAGGAATCTTTCAAGCGTTGCAAGGCCATAGGCCTGGCTTTTTTCGGGGTGGAACTGGACGCCGACGATATTGTCCCTCGCCACCGCCGCGGTGAAGGTCGCGCCATGGCTGCTGGTCGCGGCGACATGCGCCGCATCGGCGAAATGATAGCCGTGGAGATAATAGGCCTCGCCCGCCGCAATCACCGGATGCGCGAAGCTCGGCACGACGTCGTTCCAGCCCATGTGCGGAATGCGCAGCCCCGGTTGCGGCTCGAACGCCCGCACCGTGCCGCCGATCCAGCCAAGGCCTCTGTGCGTGCCATGCTCCTCGCCCGCGTCGGCGAGCAACTGCATGCCGACGCAGATGCCGAGGAACGGTGCGCCCTCGCCGCGCACGCGCTGCTCCATCGCGCCGATCAGCCCGTCGATGGCGGAAAGCCCGTTCATGCAGGCGGCGAACGCCCCGACGCCGGGCAGCACGATGCGGTCGGCCCTGGCAACGACATCGGGATCGGCGGTAACGGCGACATTCGCCGCGCCCGCCGCGACGAGCGCATTATGCACCGAGCGAAGATTGCCCGCGCCATAGTCGATCAGGGCAACGACGCTCATCGGACGGCCCCTAGAGGACCCCCTTGGTCGAGGGGATGGCATCGCCCTTGCGCGGGTCGATCTCGACCGCCTGACGCAAGGCACGCGCGAGCGCCTTGTACATGCTTTCGGCGATGTGATGGTTGTTCTCGCCGTACAGCATCTCGACGTGCAGCGTGATGCCCGCGGCCTGCGCGAAGCTGTGGAACCAGTGCGGAAACATCTCGGTGTCCATCTCGCCGAGCCGCGGCTGCGAGAAGCCGGATTTGTAGACGCAGTGCGGGCGCCCGGAGATGTCGAGTACGCAGCGCGTCAGCGTCTCGTCCATCGGCGCGTGCGCCTCGCCATAGCGCGCGATGCCGCGCTTGTCGCCGAGCGCCTTCGCCACCGCCTCGCCGAGCGCGAGCGCCGAATCCTCGACCGTGTGATGCTGGTCGATATGAAGGTCGCCCTTCACGGCCATCGAAATGTCGATCAGCGAGTGGCGCGACAATTGCTCGACCATATGGTCGAGGAAACCGATGCCGGTGGACACCGAATATTCGCCCGTCCCGTCGAGATTGACGGTGATCGCGATATCCGTTTCCTTGGTCGTGCGCTGGACGGTGGCGGTTCGCATGGGATGCCCCATAGCAGCGACTTTTCGCGTTGCAAGGATACTCTCCCCCCTTGACCGGCGTGCAGTGCGCGTTCATCCCGTCGCGCATGAGTGATGACGTTCGCGACAGCCTGATTCCCTATGACGAAATCGTGCAGGATGCGTTGCGCGCCGTGGTCGGCCGCGTGCTGAGCCAGATCGAGGGTTACGACAGCCTGCCCGGCGAACATCATTTCTATATCACCTTCAAGACGCAGGCCCCCGGGGTCGATATTCCGGCGCATCTGGTCGCCAAATTCCCCGACGAAATGACGATCGTGCTGCAGAACCGTTTCTGGGATCTCAGCGTCGAGGACGATCATTTCAGCGTCGGCCTGTCGTTCAACCAGACGCCGTCGATGCTGACGATCCCCTATGCGTCGATCACCGCCTTCGTCGATCCGTCGGTCGATTTCGGGCTGCAGTTCCAGGTCAGCGACGACGAGGCGGCGCAGCCCGAACCGCATGACGAAGCCGACAACGACCGCCCCGAGGCAAGTAGCGAGGACGGATCGAACGTCGTGACGGTGGATTTCGGCAAGAAGCGTTAAAATGCCGGGCCCCGCCTGGCCTCCCAGCCGCTTCTGGCAATATTGGGCTATCGCGGGAATGCTCGTCCTGACCGGCGCCTTCTGGTGGGGTGTCGAAGGCTATGCCCTGTTTCAGGGCGGCTATGCGCGCGGACAGATTGCCGACGGGCTGCTGCGCTTCAGCCTGCTCATACTGACTCCGGCGCTGGTCCTCGTCTGGCTTGCGGCCGCATGGCTACGGCGCCGCGTCGGCGAAACGGGATATTGGCAATTGCTGGGCCTCGTCGCGATGATCTGGGCCGGGGCGATTCTGGTGACAAGGATACTGGTTGTATGAATGCGACGCGGACCGAAAGCGACAGTATCGGCAATATCGAGGTTCCGGCCGATGCCTATTGGGGCGCGCAGACCGAGCGCAGTCGCCACAATTTCGCTTTCCCCGCGCACGAACGCATGCCGATGCCGATCGTCCATGCGCTCGCGCGGATCAAGGGCGCCGCGGCGCGCGTGAACCGGAACCACGGCCTCGACGCGGGGCTGGCCGACGCGATCGTGGCGGCGGCCGATGCCGTCGTCGCGGGCCGGTACGACGACCAGTTCCCGCTCGCGATCTGGCAGACCGGCAGCGGCACCCAGTCGAACATGAACGCGAACGAGGTAATCGCCGGGATCGCGAACGAGACGCTCGCCGGCACACGCGGCGGAAAGTCGCCGGTCCACCCCAACGACCATGTCAACATGGGCCAGTCGTCGAACGACAGCTTTCCGACCGCGCTTCACGTCGCGGTCGCGGTCGAGACGACGGCGCGGCTGCTGCCGGCGCTGATCGAACTGACCGACGCGCTCGCCGCCAAGGCCGAAGCGTGGGGCGATATCGTCAAGATCGGCCGTACCCATTTGCAGGACGCCACCCCGCTGACGCTCGGGCAGGAATTTTCGGGCTATGTCGAGCAGCTCGCCGCCTGCCGCGCGCGGATTGAGGATGCGCTCACGCACGATATCTGCAAGCTCGCGCAGGGCGGGACCGCGGTCGGAACCGGGCTCAACGCGCCCGCGGGTTTCGACGTCGCGATTGCGGCCGAGCTGTCGGAAGCCACCGGCATCGCCTTCGGGCCATCGCCCAACAAGTTCGAGGCCCTCGCGTCGAACGACGGCCTCGTCTTTTTCTCGGGCGCGCTGAACACGCTCGCCGTCGCGCTCACCAAGATCGCGAACGATATCCGCCTGCTCGGCTCGGGCCCGCGCGCCGGGCTCGGCGAACTCGACCTGCCCGCGAACGAACCCGGCAGCTCGATTATGCCGGGCAAGGTCAATCCGACGCAGTGCGAAATGCTGACGATGGTCGCCGCGCAGGTGATCGGCAACCATCAGGCGGTGACCGTCGGCGGGCTGCAGGGCCATCTCGAACTCAATGTGTTCAAGCCGCTGATCGGATCGAACGTGCTGCGCTCGATCGAGCTTCTGAGTATCGGCATGGCAGGCTTTACCGAACATTGCGTCGTCGGCATCGAGCCCAATCGCGGCCGCATCGACGAACTGATGAACCGCTCGCTGATGCTGGTGACTGCGCTCGCGCCCGAAATCGGCTATGACAGGGCCGCGAAGATCGCGAAACATGCGCACGAGACCGGCGGCACGCTGAAGGAAGCCGCGCTCGATCTCGGCTATGTCGATGCCGCGACCTTCGACCGCGTGGTCGATCCGCGCACGATGCTGGGGCCCGAGGGCTGACGGAACCCGCGGAGCCTTCCGGGGATTGATGAGGGGAAGGAGAGAGGAAGATGATCGGTCGCATCGTAGGCGGCGTTCTCGGCAGCGCTATCGGACGCCGGAAAGGCAATCATCCCGTTGCGGGCGCCGTCATCGGCGCGGGCACATTGTTCGCGGCGCGGCGCCTGTTCCCGCAGCGTTACGCGGTGCTCGCCGCGACCGTCGCGGCGGGCTATCTCACCAAGAAATGGGCCGAGCGGTCCGAAGCGCGCCAGGCTGCGCGCGAGGCGCATGCGCTCGATCCTGAGCTCGCGAATGCGGGCGTGGTCGACACCTACGCCGGAACCGCGAACGTGCCGCCCGACGGGCAGACGATCGGCGATGCCCTGCCGCCCGCGATCCCGCTCGACGCGAACGGGCGGAGCGGCGCGCTCCACTGACCCGGCTTTCGGCGGGTTAACCTCATTCTCACCATGACGCGCCAATATGGCGGCCATGACCTTCAATCCGCCCGGACTTCGCACCGTCGTACTGCTCGCGCTCGGCTTCGGGCTGAAGACGCTGAGCCATATCCTCGAACGCGCGGGCGATCTTGCCGGCGACCCGGGCGTACGCCTGTTCAACCATGTTTCGGCGCTCGTCGTGCTGATCGCGGCGGGCGCCTGCTTCATCTGGGCGCTGAAGCTTATGTTCTTCGACAAGCCGCGCACGCCGGATGAGGCGCAGGCGGCCCCCGAAGCGACGCCGCAACATGTCGACATCTATCCCGCCGAAGCGAGCTTCGATCCCGATGCCGCGCTTGCCCGCTATATGAACAACCGGACCGGCGCCGATCTCGATGACCGGCCCGCGCCCAGACCCGGAGGCTTCGGTCGCAAGGGCCTGTGACCATTGCGGCCGCGTCAGCCGCCCGCCTGCCACTCCTTCACCGCCTCGATCGGCGAGACGAGCATCAGCACGTTGAGGGTCAGATTGTCGCGGATCGTCCAGAGCGTGAACAGTTCGAACGCGATGGCCAGCGAAACCGTCACCCACCAGCGCATTTTGCCGGCCGCGACGAAACCCAGCACCATGAACAGGGTGTCGCTCACCGAATTGAGCACCGAATCGCCCGAATAGCCGAACGCCATCGTCACTTCGCGATAGCGGTCGATGATCATCGGCGAGTTTTCGAGGATTTCCCAAGCGCCCTCGACCCCGATCGCGATCGCGAGCGGCACCCAGAGCGGCCGGTCGGGCATGATCCAGCGCAGCACGCCATAGAAGATGAAGCCGTGGATGATGTGGCTGAAGCTGTACCAGTCCGAAATCTGCTGGCTGTTCTGGTTCGACTGGACGGTGCCGTGCCACAGGCTGATCGTCCCGCACGGGCAGATCGGCGGACGGCCCATGCCGACCAATATGGCGGCGAGCAGTGCAACCAGTCCCGCCGTGACCAGCCAGCCCGTCCGCGAAATCCCCCCGACCATTGCCGCCCTTTCCGCTCGATCCCGATCATGCTTGACCGGCGTGCCCTCTCGCGCAATTAGCGCCCATGGCTGATAGCGTCCACCTGAACCGCCGCGGCGTGTTGTTCGTCCTCTCCTCGCCCTCGGGCGCGGGCAAGACCACCATCTCGAGAATGATGCTCGAGGCCGACAGCGATATTGCGCTCTCGATCTCGGCGACCACGCGTCCGCCCCGCCCCGGCGAGGTCGACGGGGTCCATTATCATTTCGTCGATGTCGAAACCTTCAAGAAAATGGCGGCCGACGGCGAATTCCTCGAATGGGCGCATGTCTTCGGCCATCGCTACGGCACGCCGCGCGCGCCGGTCGAGGCACTGCTCGCCGCGGGCAAGGACGTGCTCTTCGACATCGACTGGCAGGGTGCGCAGCAGCTCTATCAGGAGGCGGGTCCCGACGTCGTGCGCGTCTTCGTCCTGCCGCCGACGATGGAGGAACTCGAACGGCGCCTGCGCTCGCGGGGCACCGACAGCGACGAGGTGATCACCGCGCGCATGGAACGCGCCGCGAACGAGATCAGCCACTGGGACGGCTATGACTATGTGCTGATCAACGACAATGTCGAAGGCTGTTTCGACGAGGTTCGCGCCATCCTGCGCGCCGAAAGACTCAAGCGCCGCCGCCAGATCGGGCTGATCGGCTTTGCGCGCGACCTGATCCGCTCGGTGCCCGATGCGGACAAGAAGCTTTAGAAAGTGCCTCGTCGCCCCCGCGAAGGCGGGGCCCGCTGGAGGTTTACACGGCGACGAAGTTCAAGGCCGAAGGCGGCCCCCGCCTTCGCGGGGCGACGCTGGTCAATCGATCAGGCCGGCTTAGCCAGCTTCTCTTCCAGCTCCGCGACCATTTCAGCGCGCAGCGGTTTCGCTTGCCCGTCGGTCCGGCAAACGACGACCGTATCGCAGGTCGCGATCGCGCGGCCGTTCTGGAACATCGCCTGCACGATCGTCCAGCTCGAGGTGCCGAGCCTGCCGATGCCCGTCGCGATCTGCACCGGATCGGGAAAATTGCCCTCGGCGAGATAGTTGATCTCGACCGCGGCGACCATCGTGCGCTCGTTCGACGGACGCTCGTCCAGCGGACGCACCTGCCGGTTGAGCAGCACGCGGCCGCTCTCGAACAAGGCAGCAAAGGCCACATTGTTGAGGTGGCCGTTGATGTCCATGTCCTGAAAACGCGTCTGCAACTCGATGCAGACGGGGTAGCTGGCGGCGTCGAGCCGCCAGCTTTCCGGTTTCGGCATATCAGCGCGGCGCCATGCGGATGCCGCCGTCGAGGCGGACGTCTTCGCCGTTGAAATAGCCGTTCTCGATCATGCACATCGCGAGATTGGCATATTCGACCGGGTTGCCGAGGCGCTTCGGGTTGAGCACCGACGCGCCGAGCGCATCGCGGACATTCTGCGGCGCGCCCGCGAGCAGCGGGGTGTCGAAGATGCCCGGCAGGATCGTGTTGACGCGGATATTCTCGTTGCCGAGGTCGCGCGCGATCGGGAGCGTCATGCCGACGACGCCGCCCTTCGACGCCGAATAGGCCGCCTGACCGATCTGTCCGTCCTCGGCGGCGACCGACGCGGTGTTGACGATCGCGCCGCGCTCGCCGTCCTCCATCGGATCGAGCGTCAGCATGCCCGCGGCCGACTTGGCGATGCAGCGGAAGGTGCCGACGAGGTTGATCTGGATGATCCAGTTGAACGCATCGAGCGGGAAATGCTTGATGCTGCCGTCTTCCTTGCTGCGGCTCGCGGTCTTGATCGCGTTGCCGGTGCCCGCGCAGTTGACGAGGATGCGTTCCTGGCCGTGCGCTTCGCGCGCCTTGGCAAAAGCGGCGTCGACCGACGCATCGTCGGTGACGTTGCATTCGCAAAAGATGCCGCCGAGTTCGGCAGCGATCGCCTTGCCCTTTTCTTCCTGCAGATCGAAGATCGCGACCTTGACGCCCTTCGCGGCGAGCGCGCGCGCCGTCGCGGCGCCGAGACCCGAGGCGCCGCCGGTAACGACGGCGGATACGGTGGAATCGAGTTTCATTTCATTCTCCCTTGAAACGTCGCCCCCGCGAAGGCGGGGGCCGTTGGCAGCGTCGCGCTACCTGGATAGCGGCCCCCGCCTTCGCGGGGGCGACGCCAGATTATTTACAGCCGTTCGACGATCGTGACGTTTGCCTGACCGCCGCCTTCGCACATCGTCTGCAGGCCATATTTGCCGCCGGTCGCGTCGAGCACGCCGAGCAGCGTCGCCATCAGCTTGGTGCCCGAGGCGCCGAGCGGGTGGCCGAGCGCGATCGCGCCGCCATGCTGGTTGAGCCGCGCATGATCGGCGCCGAGATATTTGAGCCACGCGAGCGGTACGGGGGCAAACGCCTCGTTGACCTCATAGGCGTCGATATCCTCGATCTTCATGCCCGCCTTCTTCAGCGCGCGTTCGGTCGCGAAGAGCGGTTCCTCGAGCATGATCACGGGGTCGCCCGCGGTCACCGAGATATGGTGGATGCGCGCGCGCGGGGTCAGGCCATGATCCTTCAGCGCCTGCTCCGACACCACGAGCGCCGCCGAAGCGCCGTCGCAGATCTGGCTCGAGGTGGCCGCGGTGATCGAACCGCCTTCCTGGAGCAGCTTGACGCCGGCGATGCCTTCGAGCGTCGCATCGAAACGGATACCCTCGTCGACGAGGTGCGTCTGGCGGCCTTCGGGCGTGTCGATCCCGATCCCGACGATCTCGCGCTTGAAATGGCCCGCTTCGGTCGCGGCCTTGCCGCGGCGGTGGCTTTCGAGCGCATAGGCGTCGAGATCGTCCTTGGTGAAGCCATGCTTCTTGACGATCATCTCGGCGCCCATGAACTGGCTGAACATGATGCCGGGATATTTTTCCTCGAGCCGCTCCGACTTGTAGTGGCCGAGCCCCTCCTTCATGAACAGCGTCGCCACCGCGCCCATGGGCACGCGCGTCATGCTTTCGATCCCGCTCGCGAGTACGATGTCCTGCGTCCCCGACATCACCGCCTGCGCGGCGAACTGGATCGCCTGCTGCGACGATCCGCACTGGCGGTCGATCGTCACCGCGGGGATCGAGTCGGGCAGGTTCGATGCGAGCACGGCGTTGCGGCCGAGATCCATCGTCTGCTGCCCGCCCTGCGACACGCAGCCGGTGATGACGTCATCGATCGCCTTCGTATCGAAATCGTTGCGGTCGGCGATCGCGTCGAACACCGCGGCGCCGAGGTCGACGGGGTGCACGCCCGCGAGCCGGCCGCCGCGCTTGCCGCCCGCGGTACGGACGGCGTCGACGATATAGGCAGTAGCCATGGGAGAATTCCTTTCCTGCACTTGTCGGGTCAGAGCTTGCGCCCGATCAGTTCCTTCATGATCTCGTTCGTGCCGCCGAAAATGCGCGTCACGCGTGCCGCACGCCACGCGCGGGCGATCGGATATTCGTTCATGTAGCCCGAGCCGCCGAACAGCTGGAGGCACTTGTCCATCACCTCCCACTGGAGGTCGGTGTGCCACAGCTTCGCCGCAGCGCCCTCTTCGGGGGTGAGTTCCTTCTTCATATGGCGTGCAAGCGCCCAGTCGAGGTGCGCCCAGCCGACCTGCAGCTTGGCCTTGAGGTCGGCGAGCACGAAGCGGCTGTTCTGGAAGTCGAGGATCGGCTTGCCGAACGCCTTGCGCTCGCGCGTATATTCGACCGTGTCGTCGAACGCGCGCTGCGCCGACGCCTGCGCGCTAACCGCGATCGACAGGCGTTCCTGCGGCAGCTCGCTCATCAGATAGATGAAGCCCTGGCCCTCTTCGCCGAGGCAGTTGGTGATCGGCACGCGCACGTCGTTGAAGAAGAGCTCCGACGTATCGGCCTCGTCCTGCCCGATCTTGTCGAGGTTGCGGCCGCGCTCGAAACCCTCGCGGTCGGCCTCGACGAGGACGATCGACACGCCCTTCCATGCCGGTTCGACCTCGGTATCGGTCTTGACGCAGACGAGGATCAGGTCGGCGTTCTGGCCGTTGGTGATGAAAGTCTTCGACCCGTTGATGACATAGTGATTGCCATCCTTCTTCGCGGTCGTGCGCATCCCCTGAAGGTCGCTGCCGGTGCCCGGTTCGGTCATCGCGATCGCGGTGATCGTCTCGCCCGACACCATCTTGGGCAGCCAGTGCTTCTTCTGCTCCTCGCTGCCATATTTGACGATGTAGCTGGTGACGATGTCCGACTGGAGCGAGAAGCCCGTCGTCGCGCGGCCGTAATAGGCGCTTTCCTCGTCGACGATCGCATTATAGCCGAAGTCGAGGCCGAGCCCGCCATATTCCTCGGGAACCGTCGGGCACAGCATGCCGAGCTCGCCCGCCTTCGGCCAGATCGACTTGGGGACGATCTTGTCCTCGGCCCATTGCGCAGCGTTCGGCGCGACTTCCTTTTCGAGGAACTGGCGCACCGTCGCGCGAAACGCCTCATGATCCTCGTTATAGGCGGTACGCGACAGGTTATCGAGCGACATTGATCTTCCTTTCCCTGAGGACGGCCGAGCGCAAGCGGGGAGTCGGCCGCATCTTCCCGGCCAAGAGACCTTACGTTTACGTGCACGTCAAGTAGAAAGACGCTACGGCAGGAAACTCTTTGCCCTTCGCCTTTCCTTCTTTGGGGATGTCGGAGGTTTGCGGCCATGCGGAAGAATAGCTTTGCATATCTGTGCAGCGGTCATGCCACTCGCTAGACGGTCACCATGGTCGAACTGCTCCTCGACGCCGGCGCGCTGCTCGGCGAATCGCCCGTCTGGCACGCCGCCGAATCGCGCCTCTACTGGGTCGATATCGACGGGCGCAAAATCCATCGCACCGATCCCGCGACCGGCGCCGATGAGGTCATGCAACTCGGCGAGCAGGTCGGCTGCATCGCGCCGCGCGCCGGCGGCGGCCTCGTCGCCGCACTCGAGAATGGCTGCGCGCTGATCGATGCATGGTGCGCCGCGCCGCGCCCCTTCGGTCCCGCAGTGCTCGCGAACAAGCCCGAGCAGCGCTTCAACGACGGCCGCGTCGACGCCCGCGGCCGCCTCTGGGTCGGCAGCCTGACGAGCGACAAGGCGTACCCGACCGCGACGCTCTATCGTCTCGACCCCGACGGCTCCCTCACCGAAATCTTCGGCGGACTGACGACGAGCAACGGTGCGGCCTTCAGCCCCGACGGCGGCACCTTCTATCACGCCGACACGCCCAGCCACGCGATCCGCGCCTATGACGTCGATGCCGCGGCGGGCACGCTGACGGGTGGCCGCATCTTTCACCAGTTCGCGTTCGGCAATGGGCGTCCCGACGGTGCCGCAGTCGATGCCGAGGGCTGTTACTGGTCGGCGCTGTGGGACGGCTGGCGTGTCGTGCGCCTTTCGCCCGCGGGCGAACTGATCCGGACAGTTGACCTGCCGGTGCAACGCCCGACGATGATCGCGTTCGGCGGCCCCGACCTTCAGACCGCCTTCGTCACCAGCGCGGGCAAGAATCTGACCGACGAGGAACGCGCGGGCCAGCCGCACGCGGGCGGCGTCTTCAGCTTCCGCGTCGACGTGCCCGGCCTGATCCAGCAGGATTTTGGCGCCTAGGTCGCTTGCACACGCCTGTCATATCCGGTTAAGACCGCCCCCGACATGGTTTCGTCCGAAACCTTATCCTCCGGGGAGATTTATCGATGTCGCGCGCCGCGCAGCCTTTTGCCCGTCATTTGTCGATCCTGCTTGCATCCACCGCAATGATCGTGGGTTATAGCCAGATGACCATCGCAACCGCCGCCGAACCGACCGCCGCCGCCAAGCCGGCCACCGCCGCCCCCGCGGGTGCCAACCCGATGCTTGCCCCCTGGACCGGCCCCTATGAAGGGGTGCCGCCGTGGGACAAGATGGACCCCGAGCTGTTCCCCGACGCCTTTACCAAGGGCATGGCCGAGGTGAAGGCCGAGGTGCAGGCGGTGATCGACAACCCCGCCGCCCCGACCTTCGAGAACACACATGTCCCGATGCAGCTCGCCGGCGATACGATGGAGCGGCTGTTCGCGCTGTGGGGGGTGCAGACGTCGAACAAGTCGAACGACCGCGTCGAGGATATCGACGCCGAGTGGAGTCCGAAGCTCACCACCTTCTACACCGAGCTGTTCCTCGAACCCAAGCTCTTCGCACGCTACAAGGCCGTGTACGACAAGCGCAATACGAGCGGCCTCAACGCGCAGCAGATCCGCATCGTCGAGCGCAGCCATGACGAGATGGTACGCGACGGCGCGAACCTGTCGCCCGCCGACAAGGCGAAGCTCATCGAGATGAATTCGAAGCTCGAAGGCCTGTTCTCGGCCTTCTCGTCGAAGCTGCTCGGCGACGAGAAACTCTATACCTTCGTCACCGACAAGGCCGAGCTCGCGGGTCTCGAGCCCGGCTTCGTCGCCTCGCTCGCGTCGGCCGCGGAAGCACAGGGCAAGCCCGGCCAGTGGGCGATCAAGAATACGCGCTCGTCGGCGCAGCCGGTGCTGCAGGGCGCGACCAACCGCGCGCTTCGCGAACGCGTCTACAAGGCGTTCGTCAGCCGCGGCGACAATGGCGACGCGAACGACACCAATGCGACGATTGCCGAAATCCTGAAGCTGCGCCAGCAGCGCGCCGAACTGCTGGGCTTCCCGACGCACGCGCATTACCGCATGGCCGACACGATGGCGAAGACGCCCGAAGCCGCGATGGGGCTGATGATGAAGGTCTGGCCGGCGGCGGTCGCACGCGTGAAGGAAGAAGTCGCCGACATGCAGGCGATCGCCGATGCCGAAGCCAGGGCGGGCAATGGCCCGAAGATCGTCATCGAGCCGTGGGACTATCGCTATTATTCGGAGAAGGTCCGCAAGGCGAAATACGACCTCGATGAAAGCGAGGTGAAGCCCTATCTCCAGCTCGACAAGCTGCGCGATGCGATGTTCTGGTCGGCGGGCCAGCTCTACGATCTCGGCTTCCGCGAGAACACCGGCACGATCCCCGTCTTCGACCCCAAGGTCCGCACTTTCGAGGTCTATAACCTCAAGACCAACGCGAATGTCGGGGTCTTCTACCTCGACAATTTCGCGCGCGACGGCAAGCGTTCGGGCGCGTGGATGACGACCTATCGCAGCCAGCAGACGCTGGGCGGCGAGCGCAATGTGCTTGCGTCGAACAACAATAATTTCACCGAGGCCGCGAAGGGCGAACCGACGCTGATCAGCCTCGACGACGCGCAGACGCTGTTCCACGAATTCGGCCACGGCATCCATTATCTGCTGCAGCACATCACTTACCCCGCACTCGCCGGGGTACCGCGCGACTTCGTCGAATATCCGAGCCAGGTGAACGAGAATTGGCTGATGACCCCCGAGGTGCTGTCGAAATATGCGACGCACTACAAGACGGGTCAGCCGATGCCGCAGGCGCTGGTCGACAAGATCATCGCGTCGGACAAGTTCAACCAGGGCTTTTCGACGGTCGAATATCTCTCGAGCGCGATCGTCGACATGAAGCTGCACGACCGCAAGACACCGCCAACCGACGTCGACAAGTTCGAGCGCGAGACGCTTGCCGAGATCGGCATGCCGAAGGAACTCGTGATGCGGCACCGCCTGCCGCAGTTCGGCCACCTGTTCAGCTCGGACGCCTATTCGGCGGGCTATTACAGCTATCTCTGGTCCGAAACGATGGACGCCGACACCTGGGCGGCCTTCACCGAAGCCGGCGGTCCGTGGGACCGCAGCGTCGCCGACAAATTCCGCACGATCCTGCTGATGACGGGCAACGAGACCGACCGCGCCGAGGCCTATCGCGCCTTCCGCGGCCGCGATCCCGATGTGAAGGCACTGCTGAAGAAGCGCGGTTTTCCGACCGAGTAAGCGAACAGAACCGGGGAAGGCAAAGGGAGCGATTTCGCTCCCTTTGTTTTAGAGCCGCGGGCGAGGATCAGTTGACGACCGATTGCAGTCATTCGTGGTCGCGGTTATCCGATCGGAGTGCATATGAAATTGGCCGGTTCGATTGCTTGCATCGCCGCATTGGTGGCCTGCGCGGACGTTGATCGCAGCAGCGATTTGATCATCATCGATCAGGTCGAAGGAAGCAATTTTTTTATAGAGTCTAGCAGCGGAAAAGCCGGGGTTTTTTCTACGGTCAATGCAGGCGTGAAGAAAAAATTGGAAAAGGCTAATAATCGTTGCCCATATGCGGTCTTTTTCGCGCATGTCGAAACGAGAAGTTCGGAAAGCGGCATTTATGATATTTCAATAGACCGAGTCATATCCGTGAGAGGGCTGAAATATTCTGAAAAAGGTCAGGCAGAGAAGGCTGTGAACGGCCTCCCGTACAAATCAGGAAAGATATGTTTTCCCCTGAATAGGTGACCACGTGTCGCAGCTTGGCTTGACTTGGCTTGGCTGGGCTTGGCTGGGTTGAGTTGGGCGCCGCAGCTCAATGTCCGCTCTCCACCCCAAAAACGGGCGCCCGCTCCGCTTGCAAAAATCCCGGATTGACCGTCGCCGGATTCGATATAAAAATGATATCATCTTTATATCGAATGATTCGGAGGGCAACATGGTCGATGGAGGAACACCGGCGCTGAATCGCAGCCGCGAGGCGCGCGCCAATACGCAGAGCGGCTATCTGATGCTGTTCATCTGGCTGGTGCTGCTGGGCATCGCCGGCTGGGCGGCGGTGACCAACGCCAACGCCGACGTGCAGACCCTGTGGAAATGGGTGGTCGTCGCCCTGTCGGCCGTTTTCGGCACGATCATCCTTTGCGGCTTCTACCTGATCAACCCGAACGAAGCCGCCGCGATCCAGCTGTTCGGCGCGTACAAGGGCACCGACCGCGAGGAAGGGTTGCGCTGGGTCCTGCCGTGGCTCAGCCGCAAGAAGATCGCCGTGCGCGCGAACAACGTCATCTCCGACAAGATCAAGGTCAACGACCTGCGCGGCAACCCGATCGAAATGGCGGCGCAGGTCGTTTGGCGCGTCACCGACACCGCGCAGGCGTTGTTCGACGTCGAGGATTACAAGGAATTCGTGATGGCGCAGATCGAGGCCGCGGTGCGCTCGATCGGTTCGCGCTACCCCTATGACGATATCGAGCATCAGGAAATCACGCTGCGCGGCAATCATGACGAGGTCGGGGCGGAACTGAGGAAAGCGCTGATCGAGCGGCTCAACGTCGCCGGGATCACCGTCGACGAATGCGGGCTGACCCACCTCGCCTATGCCCCCGAGATCGCCGGCGCGATGCTGCGCCGCCAGCAGGCCGAGGCGGTGATCGCGGCGCGCAAGAAGCTGGTCGAAGGCGCGGTGACGATGGTCGAGATGGCGCTGCAGCACCTGTCCGAAAAGAATGTCGTCGACCTCGACGATGAGCGCAAGGCGGCGATGGTGTCGAACCTGATGGTCGTCCTCTGCGGCGAACGCGACACGCAGCCCGTCGTCAACACCGGCTCGCTCTACTGAGCCCCGGCGATGGCTGCGCAGCCCAGAAAGGCCTTCGCCCTCCGCCTCGATCCCGCGCTCTACGCGGCGATCGAGCGGCTGGCGGCGGCCGAATTGCGCAGCGCCAATGCCGAGATCGAGATTTTGCTGCGCGAGGCGCTTGGTCGCCGCGGGGTGAGCGTCAAGCAATCCGGGGCGCCGAAGCGCGGTCGCCCGCCGAAGGAGGATAGCCGGTCATGATGCACCTGTTCATGCGCAAGGGCCCCTGGTTCCGCCCCAAACGTCGCGGCTATGGCACCGGTCTGCCGATCGTGTGGGAAGGCTGGTTCTTCCTCGCGCTGCACGTCGCGATGATCACCGGGCTCGCGTGGCTCTTCCGGGACCGGCCCGTTCTGATGACCATCCTGGTCGTACTGGCGGCGCTCGCCCCGATGCCGATCTATCGCGCCAAGACCGAAGGCGGCTGGCGCTGGCGATAGCACCGAACCACTTTTCTTGGGGATAGCTGCCGATAGCGCCGCCGCCCCGCTTGCCCCCGACTCGCTAGATGGTTAAGGCCGATGGTCATGACCGGCCCGACCACCCCTGTCCGCATCGCCCCCTCGATCCTCAGCGCCGATTTCGCGCGGCTGGGCGAAGAGGTGCGCGCGATCGAGACGGCGGGCGCCGACTGGGTCCACATCGACGTGATGGACGGCCATTATGTGCCCAATCTGACGATCGGTCCGATGGTGGTAAAGGCGCTGCGTCCGCATTCGACTTTGCCCTTCGACGTCCACCTGATGATCAGCCCCGTCGATCATTTCCTCGACGCCTTTGCGGCGGCCGGCGCCGACATCATCACCGTGCATCCCGAGGCGGGGCCGCACATCCACCGCACCGTCCAGCACATCAAGTCGCTCGGCAAGCAGGCGGGCGTGTCGTTGAACCCCGCGACCCCGGCGAAGATGCTCGACTATCTGATCGACGACATCGATCTCGTGCTGATCATGAGCGTCAACCCGGGTTTCGGCGGGCAGAGCTTCATTTCGAGCCAGCTCCGCAAGATCGAGGCGGTCCGCAAGATGATCGAGAAATCGGGCCGCGACATCCGGCTCGAGGTCGACGGCGGCATCGACGCGGGCACCGCGCCGCTCGCGATATCGGCGGGCGCCGACGTGCTCGTCGCCGGCACGGCGACCTTCAAGGGCGGGCCCGATGCCTATGCCGACAATATCCGGCGGCTGCGCGGGGCCTGATCGATGGAGGGGAGATCGCCCAACGCCATCCCCGCCGATACGCCGCTCGATCCCGGTGACGATGCCGCGCCGCTCGACGATACGATCGAACCCGGCAAACGGCTGATCCGCCTTCCCGCCGACAAGGGGCTTTCGCTCGGCGACCGCGTCGCCAATGCGATCACCCGCCTGACCTGGCGTACGCCGCTTCACGCCCTGCGCCTCAAGGGGCGCTTTCCGCTGAAGCTGCTCGGCGTGCCGGCCGACCCGGTGCCGGGCGACGCGCGCGCGGGCACCGCGATCCGCGCCGGCCATTTCCTTCACCGCGGATTGAAGCTGCCGCTTGGCGAGCTCGATTTCGCGGCGCTGAATGTCGTGCCGACCTTCGCCGACTATCTGCACAGCTTCGCGTGGCTACGCGATCTCGCCGCGACGGGCTCGCGCGCCGACGGGGCGCCGATCGCCGAAGCCGTCGTGCGCCACTGGCTCGGCACGCACGGCGAGGCGGTGAGCGAGCCCGCGTGGAAGGCCGACAATACCGCGTGGCGCATCCTGTTCTGGGCGTGCCACGCGCCGCTGATCCTGTCGTCGAGCGACCTCGTCTATCGTTCGGCGGTGCTCAACCATCTCGCGCGCGCGGCGCGCCACCTCGATCGTGTCGCCGACAAGACGCGGCCCGGCACGGGGCAGATGGTCGCGTGGGTCGGCATCGTCGCCGCGTCGCTGCTGATGCCCGGCGGCGAGCCGCGGCAGGTCTTCGGCGAGGCCGGCCTCCGCAAGGTGCTCGAGACGAGCTTCTACGCCGACGGCGGCAATATCTCGCGCTCGCCGCAGGCGCAGCTCGACGCGATCATGGCGCTGTCGATGCTCGCGAAAATATACGACATGCGCCGTATGGAGGTGCCGCCCTTCATCCGGGAAGTGCTCGCGCGTGCGGTCCCCGCGCTGCTCGGCCTGCTCCACAGCGACGGCGGCATGGGGAGCTGGCAAGGCAGCGGCGCGACGTCGGCCGCCTATGTGCAGGCGATCGTCCAGGCGAGCGGAGTACGCACCCGGCCGCTCAAACAGGCACGCGACTGGGGATATCAGCGGCTGGTTGCGAACAAGGTCGTGCTGCTCGCCGACGCAGCGCCTCCCCCGATTGCCCGCGTGACCGAAGCGGGCTGCGCCTCGACGCTCGCCTTCGAACTCAGCGACGGCGACGAGCGCATCGTCGTCAATTGCGGCGGCGCGGCACTGACCGGTGCGACGATCCCCGCCGACCTCGCGCGCGGGCTGCGCACGACCGCGGCGCATTCGACGCTGACGCTCGGCGACAGCAATTCGACCGCGATCCTTGCCAATGGCTCGCTCGGCAAGGGGGTGACCGAGGTCGAGCTCGACCGGCGCGAGACGCCGCAGGGCAGCCGCGTCGAGATGAGCCACGACGGCTATGCGCGCCGCCACGGGCTGATCCATCGCCGCCTGCTGATCCTCTCGCCCAACGGGCGCGAGCTGCGCGGCGAGGATATGCTGCTCCCCGCCCCGCGCACGCGGCGCAAGGGCGACAAGGGGTTCACGCTGCGCTTCCACCTCGGCCCGCATATCTCGGCGAGCATGACCGCCGATAAGCTGGGCGCGCTGCTGCGCATCAACGGCGGCCCGCTGTGGCAGTTCCGCACCTCCGAAGGCGCGCTCGACATCGAGCAGAGCCTGTGGGTCGACGGCGAGGGCCGTCCGCATCCGACCGAGCAGCTGGTCGTCACCGGCAATGCGCCGGCGGGCGGGGTCAGCATCGGCTGGATCTTCAAGCATATCGGCTGACGGCGGCGGGCAAGGGACTGCCCGCCGCCGCGCAGCGTCAGAAGGCGTAACGCGCCATCAGCTGGAAGACGGGACCCGCCTTTTCGCTTTCGAGTTCATATTCGTCGAAGCTGCGGGCGTTCTGGTCGGCGATCGTCGTGAATTTGTTGAAGCGCTCGCGCTTCGCGCCGTTGAGCAGGTTCGACCCCACCGCGCGGATCGTGAAGCTCTTGCCGAAACGCTTTTCGACGAAGATCTCGAGATCGGCGCCATAGCTGGTGAAGACCTCCTCGCCGACGGTGCGGTCGAAGGCACCGCCCTGCTTGCGATAGGTCGCGCCGAACGCGGCACCGATCGACGGAATGTTGTGGATCGCGCCGAAGTTGTAGACATATTTGCTCTGGCCGTTGAAGCGGCGCTCGCCGAATTCGTCGACGATCTTGCTGTCGAGCCACGAGACGTTACCGAAGACGCCGGTGTCGGGCAGGCCGATGAAGCCAAGGTCGGTCGACAGGTCGAACTCGACACCCCACACCTTGCCGTCGCCGATATTCTGCGGCTGGTAGGTGAAGGCCCCCGGACGGCCGACGATCGGCCCGGTGTTGGTCAGCTCGATCAGGTCCTCCACCTTGCGATAGAAGATATTGATCCCGGCGATGCCCGAGCGGCCGAGGCGGTGCTCATAGCCAAGGTCGAAGCCCCACGCGGTTTCGGGGTCGAGCAGCGGATTGCCGAGCAGGTCGTTGTCGCCGAGTTCTTCCTCGAGCGTCGCGGGCGAAAGGAAATTGAATTCGGGGCGCCGGCTGGTGCGGGCGACCGACGCGGTGACCCGGCCGCGCGCGCCGACGTCGATCTTCACCGATGCCGACGGGAGCAGCTTTTCATAATCATTGTCGATGCGCGTCGCGGGCGGGGTCAGGTCGTTGATGGTGAGGTCGGTCGTTTCATAACGGATGCCGGCCTCCCACTTGACGCCGGGCATGTCGCCCTCGACCAGCACGAAACCGTCGAGACGCTTTTCCTCGATCGTGTTGATCCCGCCGACGGCGGGCACAAAGGCGCCGAAAGAGCGCGCGAATTCGGTCGGGTTGCGCGAAAACTGGTCATAACCCTGCCGGTTGGCGGCGGTGAGATTGTAACGGTCGCGCGGCGCCTCGGTGATCGAGGTGTCGCGGTCCTTGTCCTGCCACAGGCCGCCGAACACCAGCTTCGCGGTGTCTCCCAGTTCGACCTCATGCTCCAGCCGCACCGAAAATTCCTTGTCGGTGATCCCCGTGCGCGTCTGGTCGCCGGTGAAACGCGGCAGCGCGCGGTCGAATTCGACCTCATATTCGGTTTCGAACCGGTCTTCGTCGAAATAAGCGTAGCCAATCTTCAGGCTGGTTTGACCCAGCGACCAGCGATGCGCGAGCTTGCCGTTGACGCTGTAATTGTCCTGATTGATCTTCGCGACATTAGCGTTGTCGACGGTCAGATTGCCCGCGGGAGTCGCGCGGACGGGGCCGTTGATCGCGGTCGGGTGGTTATATTCGAAGCTGCGCTCGGTCTCGGTGCGATCGGTGTGGACGTAAAATCCACTCAACGAGAAATCGGTGGTGTCGCCCTTGATGTCGTAGGTCGCGTTGAACGAATAATCCTTGCCGTCGCGGGTGTCGGTCTGGTCTTCGCGGTTTTCGAAAACATCCGGGTCCGTGGCATAGTTCGGGTCGTTCTCGGGCGAATCATTATAGCGCAGCGAATATTTCTTCTTCGGATTGTGGCGGCCCTGGAAATTGCCGCCGATCAGGAAACGCCCCGGCCCGAGCGCCCCGCCGAACACGCCGCCGATGCTCGGTTCGAGTTCCTTGTCGTCATAATAGAGCCCGCCCGCGCGCAGATAGCCGCCGTCGAGTTCGTAGCCGTCGCGCAGCTTGATGTTGAGCGTGCCCGCGACCGCGTCGCCGGTGCGGCGCGCCGACGACGAGCGGACGATCTCGACCCGGTCGATCAGCTCGGCGGGGATGCGATCGAGGAAGAAGCTGCGGTCGGCGTTCGACCCGGGGACTTTTTCGCCGTTGATCAGGATCTGCGTATAGCCCGGCGGCAGCCCGCGCAGCCGCGCGCCGTCGCTCTCGATGACGTCCGACAGGAAGGTCACCGACGGCACGCGCTTCAGCGCGTCGCCCGCGGTCAGCGGCTCGAAGCGCTGGAAATATTCGCTGTCATAGCTGATGACGGGTTCGGCCTGGTCTTCGCTGCGGTTGCGATATCCGACGCTGCCGAGGACGACGATGTCGCGCGCCGAGGTGATCGTGCCGTCGCCGCTTTCGTCGACGATCGGCGCGCTGTCCTGTGCCGCCGCGGGGACGGCGACAAGCGCCGTGGCGATGGCGAGCGCGGCGGCGTTATGCAGGCTGAAACGTCGAATCATCTTGTCGTACCCCCTTGTTGGTTGCCGGGCCTCTAGGGGGGACATGTGACAGTTTGCGGCGACGGTCATGACGCTTTCATGACAGTTAAGTGACGGAAATATTGTGGTATTGACGCCGCGCACCTTTGCTGGAACGGGGCGCGCCAACCGCACGATACGCAATCGGAAACAGGGGAATCGACATGGCCGCAAACGAAAAATGGAAGCTGCTGACTTCGCTCGTTTTCGCATCGACGCTCGCCGGGTGCGCCGCCGGCAAGCCGGTCATCGCCGGCCTGCCCCCGGTGCAGGTCACCGCGAGCGGCGAGACCGCCCCCGTCGGCACCGGCCGCGCCGATGCCGCCGACGATCCGGCGATCTGGGTCGATCCCGCGAACCCGAACCGCGCGCTGATCGTCGCGACCGACAAAAAGGCGGGGCTGCACGTCTACGACCTTTCGGGCAAGGATATCGCCTTTACGCAGGCAGGCCTCGTCAACAATGTCGACGTCGCAGGCAACATCATCGTCGCGAGCGACCGCAACGATGGCGTGAACGCGCATCTCGCGGTCTTCCGCCTCGACGCCGACAAACCCGCAATTGCCGCGCTCGGCCGCGCCGCCGCCGGTACGGGCGAAGCATACGGCCTGTGCCTCAAGAAGAGCACGCCCGGCCAGCCGGTCACCGCGGCGCTGATCGTCAAGGACGGCACCGTGCGCGTCGGCACGCTGACGGTCGAAGGCACGCCGAGCTTTGCGGTGCAGTGGGAATACAAGATCCCGACCCAGTCCGAAGGCTGCGTCTTCGACGGCGACACGCTCTATGTTGGTGAGGAGGATGCCGGCATCTGGCAGCTCGTCGCGAACGGCAAGACCGCGACCGCGCGCCTCGTCGCACCAGTCGACAACCAGCGCCTCGTCGCCGATGTCGAAGGCCTCGCGACGATCGACCACAAGGGTCAGCGCTACCTGCTCGCGTCGAGCCAAGGCGACAATGCCTATGCGGTCTTCCGCCTGCCCGGCGTCGACTATGTCGGCCGCTTCGCGGTCGCCGCGGGGACATATGGCGCAACAAGCGAAACCGACGGGATCGAGGCAGTCGCGGGGAATTTCGGCCCGGCCTTCCCCGACGGCATCTTCCTCGCGCAGGACGGCGACAACGCGCCCAAGGCGCAGAATTTCAAATTGGTGCGCTGGGACCAGATCGCGGCGGCTTTGGGGCTCTAAAAGAGGCCGCAAGGCTTGCGATACGGGCGTCGCGCGCCTAGGGGGGCCGCGTCATCCCATCGCCAGCCGAGGCCCTCCCCAATGACCGACCTGATTCCCGTCCGCCGCGCCCTCCTGTCCGTCAGCGACAAGGCGGGCCTCGCAGAGCTTGCCGCCGCGCTCGTCAAACATGGCGTCGAGCTGGTGTCGACCGGCGGCACCGCAAAGGCGCTGCGCGAAGCGGGCCACACTGTCCTCGACGTCTCCGACCTCACCGGCTTTCCCGAGATGATGGACGGCCGCGTCAAGACGCTGCACCCGACGGTCCATGGCGGCATCCTCGCGGTCCGCGACGACGCCGCGCATGTCGCGTCGATGGAGGAGCATGGCATCGGCGCGATCGATCTGGTGGTCGTCAACCTCTACCCCTTCGCCGCGACCGTCGCGAAGGGCGCCGCGCGCGACGAGATCATCGAGAATATCGACATCGGCGGCCCCGCGATGGTGCGCTCGTCGGCGAAAAATCACGCCTTCGTCGGCATCGTCACCGAACCCGAGGATTATGCCGCGGTGATCGCCGAGATGGACGCCAACGACGGCGCGACCACCCTCGCGCTGCGCAAGCGTCTCGCCGCGACCGCCTTTGCACACACCGCGACCTATGACGGGATGATCGCGAGCTGGTTCGCCTTCGCCGATCAGGGCAAGATGTTCCCCGACACGCTGCCGCTCACCGCGAAGCTCGCGAACGAGCTGCGTTACGGCGAGAATCCGCACCAGCAGGCGGCGCTTTATCTCCCCGCCGGTCCCGCCGCGCGCGGCATCGCGCAGGCCGAACAGGTGCAGGGCAAGGAGCTCAGCTACAATAATATCAACGACGCCGACGCAGCGCTCGAACTGGTCGCCGAATTCCGCGAGGCCGACCCGACCTGCGTCATCGTCAAGCACGCCAATCCGTGCGGCGTCGCGAGCGCCGCGACGATCGCCGAAGCCTATAACGCCGCGCTGAAATGCGACGACGTCTCGGCGTTCGGCGGGATCATCGCGGTCAACCGGCCGCTCGACGGCGCGACGGCGGAACTGATCAGCGGCATTTTCACCGAAGTCGTCTGCGCGCCCGACGCCGATGCCGACGCGCGCGCGGTGTTCGCGAAGAAGAAGAATCTCCGCCTGCTGCTGACCGGCGAACTGCCCGACCCGGCGCGCGGCGGGCTGATGATGAAGACGATCGCCGGCGGCTGGCTCGCACAGAGCCGCGACAATGGCCGCATCACCGTCGGCGACCTGAAGGTCGTCACCGAGCGCGCACCGACCGAGGAAGAACTCGCCGACGCGCTGTTCGCGTGGACGATCGCCAAACATGTGAAATCGAACGCGATCGTGTACGCCAAGGGCGGATCGACCGCGGGCATCGGCGCGGGCCAGATGAACCGCCGCGACAGCGCGCGCATCGCCGCGGTGAAGGCGCGTGAAGCTGCCGAAAGCCACGGCTGGGCCGAAGCCCGCACTGTCGGCAGCGCGGTCGCCAGCGACGCCTTCTTCCCCTTCGCCGACGGGCTGCTCGCGGCAGTCGAAGCGGGCGCGACCTGCGTGATCCAGCCGGGCGGCTCGATCCGCGACGACGAGGTGATCGCCGCGGCGAACGAGGCCGGCCTTGCGATGGTGTTCACCGGAATGCGGCACTTCCGCCACTGACGGCGCGACCGAGGCGCTCCAGCCGCTCGGCTTCGGCCCGGCAGTCGTAACGCAGCCCGGGTTCGCGACAGAAATCGGGCCAGCGGTCGTGGCGCCGCCAGAAATCGACGAGGCCGATTCGCGCCAGCGTCGAAAAGAAACGCGGATCGCGCCGCAGCGGCGCAACCGACGGCCAATAGAGAAGCGACCATTGGCCATCGGTCTTGTGCACCGGCGCACGCGCGAGCCACGCGAATGCCTTCGGCATGTCGCCAAGGCGCGTATAATGGGCGGCGAGCGCGTAGGCGGTGGGCGGATATTGGGCGAATTCGGCTTCCGCCGCAGCTTCGACTTCGCGCGATCCCGTCGACGGGTCGACAAATTGGCGAACGAGCAGCATGTCGAAGGTGCGCCGCTCTTCGACGGTCGCCGTGCGATAGACCTCGGCCGCCTCGGCGCGGCCGAGTTCGACCGCAAGGCGGCGGCGATGCTCGGTCAGGTCGGGATGCCCCGGCCAGATCGCCTCGACGGCCGCAAACTGCTCGGTCGCCTCTTTCATCTGTCCGGCGGCGGCATGGCGGCGCACCACGCCCAGCGCCTTGTAGATCGAGGTCGGGTCGGCACGCGCGGCACGCACCGCCGGCTCCACACCCGCGCGAACATATCCGGCCATGAACAGGCCCACCGCATCGTTCATCAGTGCCGCCGGATATTCGGGGTCCACCGCGAGGGCGCGGTCGAGCAGCGGCAGCCCCTCGACCATGAACAATTCGCCGACGCCCGTTTGCGACAGCGCTGTCAGTGCGGCCGCGTTGCGGGGGTCGATCGCCAGCGCGCGCCGCGCAGTGTCGATCGCGCGCGCCCGCTCCGCTTCGACCTTGGCGGGGTCGCCGTCGCGCGCCAGATGCTTGATCCGGACCTGCGCCAGCATCCCGAGCGTGTCCGCATCGCCCGGCCAGCGCGCGACGAATTGCTCCATGAGCCGGATCGCCCGCGGCCCGTCATAGGTCGTATCGGCGTCGCAGATTGCGAAAATCAGCGCTCGACGATCGGCATCGGTGGAGAGCGGCTGGTCCCGGCCGTTCAGCGTCAACGCGCAGTTGACCAGTCCGGCGACGGCAAGCGCGGTCCGTTCGCGCAGCCTGCTGAGATCGCCGACCGGTGCCGTCAACCGGCTGGACCACAGGATCGAGCCGTTCAGCGGGTCGACAACGCGCGGTTCGCTGACGAACCGCCCCCCGTCGCGATCGACCGCGACGCGGACGACGAGATCGCCCGCGCGACCGGGTGCCTTGCCATCGAGCACCCGGACCGCGCCGCCCGATGCCTTGGCGAAACGCGCGAAATCGCCGGCAAGCGCGTCGGCAAAGCGATCCTCGATCACGTCATGCCCGCGCGATTCGATCGGTTCGACACGAACGACCGGCGCGACGAGCGCGCCCGCCGGCGCCCCCGTGCGCGGCGCGTCGGCACCGACGAAGGCGATGGACAGCGCCGCCGCGCCAAGCCACAGCGCGCGGCGCGGCGACAGGCCGCCGGCAGAGACGGCCGCCATCGGCGGCGTGTGCGCGGCGGTCGATGGCGGTTGCCGCGTCGACAGGCTGCGGTACAGTTCGGCCGTTTCGACCGAAGGTCTGCCGTCGATGCCGCGAGCGAGCGCATCCTCGATCCGGTGCCACGCATACCGCACGCCATCGCCGTCACCCGCCGCCCAGCGCGCCTGCATGACGAGCCGCGCGGCGTGCTCGCTGCACGGATCGAAGCGCGTGACCCGGTCTGCAACGGTCAGCGCCCGCTCGAAATCGCGCGCCTCCAGCAACCGGTCGGCCATGGCAAGTACCTCGCGAACGACAGCCTCTCCCTGACGCGCCCGCTCGACCGCAAGCCAGTCGTCCCAGGCTTCGTCGATACCGTCGAGATCGGCGAGCAGTCCGACGTCGTACGCGGGTAGCCGGGTCAACACCCCGACGACATCGCCCGTCGCGCATGCCGCGCGAACAAGCGAAATATCGTCGGTGACCTGCCGATGATCGATCGCGACGGTTTCGCGTCCGGCATACAGAAGCGGCGGCGAAGCGCGCGTCCAGTGCTTCAGCTCGACGAGGCATTGGCGCAGGCTCGCATGCGCCTGCGCATCGGCACGGCGGCTCCAGAGGAGCGCACTCAACCGGTCGCGCGCAACCGGCGCGTCGGCCAGCACGAGCCGCGCGACCAAGGCGCGTGCCTTTCGGCCGGTTGGCAGAAGGTCGGCCGGCTCGACGGCAAAATCGCCGAGAAGCTGCAATACCGTCGGCATTGCAGCGACATCCTGCCCGGTTCTGGCAAATGTTGAATGCACGGCGCGACCTCCTGAGTCGAGGGATGGCGGCCGTATGTTTTTCCCACAGCACCAATTACCATCTTTTTCACGCACTACCGAACGGAAAATTTCAACATTCTGGTTTGTGACGTATTTTTAATGCGAGATTGACGACACTCTCACGCCCGTCACCACGTACGCCGAATATCCCCGACCTGTCCCGGGCCCGCCCGTTCGGCCCGCCCGGATGCAATGAAAGGGAGAAATTCGATGCGAATCCTGACGGCCCTGCCCCTCTTGCTGCTCGGCGCAGCCCCCGCCTTTTCCCAGCCCATCGTGGCAACCGCGCCCGCGGGCGAGATCGAGGTGGTGCGCGTCAGCTATGCCGACCTCAACCTCGACAGCGAAAGCGGCGCGGCGCGGCTCGACAGCCGCCTGCGCGCCGCCGCGCGCTCGGTGTGCGACGTTCGGCCCGAATATGAGACGACCCTGCGCGAAATGGCCACCAATCGCTGCTTCCGGAGCGCGCTCTCGCGAGGCAGGGATGCCAGTCGAGACGTGCTTGCCGCGCAAAAGGCCGGCGTGCCGCTGACCGTCGCGAGCGCGATCATGATCTCGCGCCCCTGACCGGTCCTGCGTTCGGCGCCTTGGCGCGAACGCCACCATGTCCCTTGCTCCCGTCATTGGTGGGAGCCGCGCCGGAGCCATCTGCGGATGGTTCCGGCGCTTTCTGTTGCGGCCGATCGGCTTCGGCTCGACTTCGCGCGGTACGGACGGCATAGGAAGGCCGACATCGTCACCACAAGGACCCGCATGACCGCCACCATATCGCGCCCGTCGATCATCCAGCGCCTCTATGGCTGGACGATGGAAAAGTCGGCGCACCCGCATGCCGAGTTCTGGCTCGCGCTGGTATCCTTCGTCGAAGCGAGCTTTTTCCCGATACCGCCGCACCCCCTCCTGGGCCTGATGTGTCTTGCGAATCCGAAAAAGGCGGTGCGCTATGCGATCATCTGCACACTCGCGTCGGTCGCGGGCGGGATGCTCGGCTACGGGATCGGCTTTTTTCTCTATGAAAGCGTCGGGCTATGGCTGCTCGGGGTACTCGGGCTGACCGATGCCTTTCCGCCAGCCGCCTGTTATCTCCGCGAGTTCGGCGCCGAGATCATATTGATCAAGGGCGCGACGCCAATCCCGTTCAAGCTGCTGACGATCACCGCCGGCTTCATCCACATGAATTTCTGGACCTTCCTGTGGGCGAGCCTCGCCAGCCGGGCCTTTTCCTTCATGCTCGTCGGCATATTGTTCCGCCTGTTCGGCGCGCCGATCAAGGCGTTCATCGACAAATATCTGATCTGGGTCACCGGCGCCTTCCTCGTCGCCGTGGTCGCGGGCTTCCTCGTCATCGGCGCGCTGTCGGGCGACAAGGGCGAAACGAAAGCCGACAAGTGCAGCGGCGCGACGCTCGAGAGCATCGGGCTCGACCGGAAATGACTCAACGGCGGGCGGACGGCCCGCCACTTTCCCTCGTCATCCCGGACTTGATCCGGGATCCATGGGTTCTGTGCTGGCGCAAATGGACCCCGGATCAAGTCCGGGGTGACGAGGGGAGGGAATGCCTTCCTCCCTGCGAAACCTACTCGTTCGCCGCCTGGTGCAGCCAGTCGGCGTGGCGCGGAGCCTTCTTGGTCTGGCTCCATTCCTCGAGCATCAGCGGCGCGACGCGCTTGAGTTCGGCATATTGCTCGTCGGTGCCGATGTCGCACGCGAGTTCGACGCGGTGGCCATTGGGGTCGAAGAAATAGATCGACTTGAAGATGCCGTGATGCGTCGGCCCGAGCACGTCGATGCCGTTCGCGGTCAGATGATCTTTCGCCGCAACCAGCTCGTCATAGCTGCCGACCTTGAACGCGAGGTGCTGGACCCACTTCGGCGTATTCTCGTCGCGGCCCATGTCCGGCTGGTTCGGCAGCTCGAAAAAGGCGAGGATGTTGCCGTTCCCCGCGTCGAGGAAGACATGCATATAGGGGTCATATTCGCCCGTCGACGGCACATGATCCTCGGCAAAGGCGGTGGTGTAGGTCATGCCGAGCATGCGCTCGTACCAACCCACCGTTTCCTTCGCATCCTTGCAGCGATAGGCGGCGTGGTGGACGCCGCCCAATTTGATCGGGCTGGTCATTCGGCGGGTTCCTCGACGGTCAGGGCTCCGCGGCGAATCTGGTCCATTTCCATCGATTTGAACAGTGCGGTGAAATTGCCTTCGCCGAAACCTTCATCCTTCTTGCGCTGGATGAATTCGAAGAAGACGGGGCCGATGACGGTCTGGCCGAAAATCTGGAGCAGCAGGCGCGGGTCGCCTTCGGTGGTCGAGCCATCGAGCAGGATGCCGCGCGACTGGAGGCCCTCGACCGACTCGCCATGGCCGGGGAGGCGCTCTTCGAGCATCTCGTAATAGGTCGCCGGCGGCGACGGCGCGAAGGGGTTGCCGAGCGCCTTAAGCTTGTCCCACGCGGCGTAGAGATCGTCGCAGCTGAACGCGATATGCTGGATACCCTCGCCATTATAGGCGCGCAGATATTCCTCGATCTGCCCCTTGCCACCCGCGCCTTCCTCGTTGAGCGGGATGCGGATCTTGCCGTCGGGAGCGGTCATCGCCTTCGAGGTCAGCCCGGTATATTCGCCCTTGATGTCGAAATAGCGGATCTCGCGGAAACCCGCGATGCGCTCGTAGAACGCCGCCCAATGCGCCATGCGGCCGCCATAGACATTGTGCGTCAGATGATCGATGAGCTGCATCCCCGCACCGATGGGGTGGCGATCGACGCCTGCCTCGTAAACGAAATCGATGTCGTAGATGCTGAGGTCGTCGCCATAACGGTCGACCAGATAGATGATCGAGCCGCCGATGCCGCGGATCGCGGGGAGGCGCAGTTCCATCGGGCCCGGATTGACCTCGACCGGCTCGGCGCCGCGTTCGACGGCTTCGCTATAAGCTTTCGCCGCATCGCGGACGCGCCAGCCCATGCCGCACGCCGACGGGCCGTGCTCGGCGGCGAAATAGGCCGCGGGCGATTTGGGTTCGTAATTGGCGATCAGGTTGATCCCGCCCTGGCGCCACAGCTGGACGTCCTTCGAGCGGTGCCGCGCGATCCGCGTGAAGCCCATCGCTTCGAACACGGGTTCGAGAATGCCCTTCTCCGGCGCGGAAAATTCGACGAACTCGAAGCCGTCGAGGCCCAGCGGATTTTCGAAGAGGTCGGCCATGATCGCAATCCCATCTGGTTTCAATTGAAACTATTATGATGGAATGGGGACGCGGAGTCAATCTACGAGTCCCGTCGCCCCCGCGAAGGCGGGGGCCGCTATCGGCCTTGTTCGGCGCCCAAAGCATATACCTCCGGCGGCCCCCGCCTTCGCGGGGGCGACGGCATTTATTCGCCGGCGACGTTACGCCGCCGCCTCAAACGCCTCCAGCGCCTCGCTCGCCGTGACCCAGCGCGCCTCTGCGGCTTCCTGCGCGGCGACGATCTTGCCGCGCCGCTGCGACAATTCGCTCATCGTCAGGCCCTTATATTCGTTCGCGGCGCCCTGCGGGTCGAACATCGCGCGATCGATTGCGGAGAGGATGACCTGATATTTGGCGAGGTCGGCCTCGGCATCCGAGACATCCTTTTTGATTTTCGCGGCCGCCTCGCGCGCCGCGGCGGCCGCCTTGCGGTCTTCCTTGCGGTCGGCCTTCGACGCCTTCTCCTTCGCCGGCGCACCCTTGCCGAGGATGAAGGCAACATAATCGTCCATGCTGCCGTCGAAATCGCACGCGGTGCCGTCGTCGACGAGCACGAGCCGGTCGGCGGTGAGTTCGAGCATGTGGCGGTCGTGGCTGACGATCAGCACCGCGCCGTCGAAGCCGTTGAGCGCCTGCACGAGCGCTTCGCGCGCATCAACGTCGAGGTGGTTGGTCGGCTCGTCGAGGATCAGAAGGTGCGGCGCGTCGCGTGTGATCAGCGCGAGTGCGAGCCGCGCGCGTTCGCCGCCCGACAGCTTGCCGACCTCGGTGGTCGCCTTGTTGCCGGTGAAGCCGAAGCGCCCGAGCTGCGCGCGTACCGCGCCGGGCGTCTTGCCCGCCATCACGCGCGTCATATGGCCGAGCGGGGTATCGCTGCCGTCGAGTTCCTCGACCTGATATTGGGTGAAATAGCCGACGCGCATCTTGCCCGACGCCGCCATCGCGCCGTCCATGGGGGTCAGCTGCGCCGCGAGCAGACGCGCGAGCGTCGTCTTGCCGTTGCCATTGCGCCCGAGCAGCGCGATGCGGTCGTCGGGATCGATCCGCAGGTTGAGCCGGGTCAGGATCGGCGCGCCCGGCGTATAGCCGACGCTCGCGAGGTCGAGCGTGATCAAGGGCGGTTTCAGTTCGTCGGGGCTCGGGAAATCGAAGGCGAGGCTGGGGTCTTCGGCGACCGCGGCGATCGGCTGCATCTTCGCGAGTTGCTTGGCGCGCGACTGCGCCTGCTTCGCCGTCGAGGCGCGCGCGCTGTTGCGCGCGACATAGTCCTGCAGCTTCGCGCGCTGCGCATCCTGCGCCGCCTTCGCCGCCGCAAGCTGCGCGATCCGCTCGGCGCGCTGGCGTTCGAAGTCGTTATAGCCGCCCGGATAGAGCGTCACCTTGCCGCCCTCGAGGTGCAGGATATGGTCGACGACATTGTTGAGCAGGTCGCGCTCGTGGCTGATCACGACAAGCTGGCCCGGATAGGATTTGAGAAAGCTTTCGAGCCACATCGTCGCTTCGAGGTCGAGGTGGTTCGACGGTTCGTCGAGCAGCAGCAGGTCGGGGTTCGAGAAGAGCAGCGCGGCGAGCGCAACGCGCATCTTCCACCCGCCCGAATAGCTGTCGAGCGGGCGGCCCTGCATCTCCTCGTCGAAGCCGAGGCCGATGAGGATGCGCGCCGCGCGCGCGGGCGCGGTATAGGCGTCGATCGCGATCAGCCGCTCGTGGATATCGCCGAGCTTGTCGGGATCCTGCTCGGTCTCCGACGCGGCAAGCAGTTCGGCGCGTTCGATATCGGCGGCGAGCACGGTATCGAACGGCGTCGCGGTGCCGCTCGGCGCTTCCTGTGCGATATAGCCGACGCGCGTCCGGCGCGGCATTTCGATGCCGCCCTCGTCGGCTTCGAGCTGGCCGATCATCACCTTCATCAGCGTCGATTTGCCCGCGCCGTTGCGGCCTATGAGGCCTGTGCGGCTTTTGCCCGGCAGGCTGGCGCCCGCGCGGTCGAGAATCGTGCGTCCGCCAAGGCGGACCGTGAGGCCATTGATCGTCAACATGGCGGCGCGCCTAGCATGGCCCGCGCCGAAGCCCAAGCATCCGAACTGGCTTTTGGCCGTCTTCGGGGGCAGGATCGCGGGCATGGCCGACCTCGCCCCCTTTCACATCGCCTTTCCCGTCGACGATCTCGACGCCGCGCGCCATTTCTATGGCACGATCCTCGGCTGTGCCGAGGGACGGAGCAGCGCCGACTGGATCGATTTCAACCTCTATGGCCACCAGATCGTCGCGCACCGGGTCGACACGCCGCGCGCCGTCGCGGTGCATAATCCGGTCGATGGCCATGCAGTGCCGGTGCCGCATTTCGGGATCATACTGCCGCCCGCCGAATGGCAGGCGCTCGCCGCGCGGCTGAAGGCGGCGGATGTCGCGTTCGTGATCGAACCGCACACGCGCTTCCCCGGCCAGCCGGGCGAGCAGTCGACGATGTTCTTTCACGACCCCGCGGGCAATGCACTCGAGTTCAAGGCCTTTGCTGACCTGGATCAGCTCTTCGCCAAATAGGACTCAGTGGCCACCGCCGCCCATCGAAATCTGCTTCGGGCGCGGCGCGAACCACACCGAGATCGCCGCGATCACGAACACCACGCCCGACGCGAGGAACAGGTGGAGCACCCCCAATGTCGAGGCCTGCACCTCGACCAGTCGCTCGATTGCGGCGCGCGCCTGTTCGAGCGTGAAGCCGGCATTTTGCAACGAGGTCATCGTCGCTTCGGGATTGTTGAGCGCCGAGACGAGTTCGGAGCGCGAGGTCCGGCTCGCATCGTCCCACGCGGTCGTCGCGACCGCTGTGCCGATCGCGCCGCAGAGCGTGCGGAGGAAGCTCATCAAGCCGGCCGCCGAGGTCTGGTGCTGCGCGGGCACCGAACTCAGCGCGAGTGCGGTCAGCCCGACGAAGAAGAAGGGCATGCCGATCCCCTGCAATATGTGCGGCAGCGCGAGTGTCCAGTAACCGACGTCGGCGTTCCAGCTCGCGCGCAGGATCGACATCACCGCCATCCAGAGGATGCCGGCGGAGATGGTGAGGCGCACGTCGACCCTCGTCATCAGCCCCGCCGCCACGGGCGACAGCAGCACCGCGAACACGCCGAGCCAGGCGACGATGAAACCCGTCTGCGTCGCGGTATAGCCCGCCACCTGTTGCAGCCAGAGCGGCGTCAGCACGACCTGCGCAAAGAAGGCACCGAAGCCCAGGGATATCGCCATCGTCGCGAAGGTGAAGCCGCGGAAGCGGAAGATACGAAGGTTCACGACCGGATTGGCGTCGGTCAGCTCCCAGATGACAAAGGCGGCGAAGCTGATCGCAGCGACGATCGCGAGCCCGACGATCCACGTCGACCCGAACCAGTCATGCTCGCGGCCGGTGTCGAGCATGATCTGAAAGGCGCCGACCGAGACGACGAGCAGGATCAGGCCGATGACGTCGATCCGCGCCTTGGCGCGCTTCGTCTCGAACGGCGTGAGCAGGGTGAAAACACCGAAGGCGCAGATCGCGACGACGGGCAGGTTGATGAAGAAGATCCACGGCCACGTCCAGTTGTCGCTGATCGTGCCGCCGAGGATCGGGCCGAGGATCGGCGCGGTGGTCGTCGTCATCGCCCATATGGCAAGGCCGACGCCTGCCTTTTCCTTGGGAAAGATGCGCAGCAGCAATATCTGCGACAGCGGCATCAGCGGGCCGCCCGCGAGCCCCTGCAGCACGCGGAACAGCACGAGGGCATCGAGCGTGCGCGAGACACCGCAGAGGAAGGAGAAGATGCCGAAGCCGATGATCGAGATCATGAACCAGCGCACCGTGCCGAAACGCATCGCGAGCCAGCCGGTGAGCGGCACGCTGATCGCGTCGGCGACCGCATAGCTGGTGATCACCCACGTCCCCTGCGTCGGCGAGACGGCGAGCCCGCCCGCGATATGCGGCACCGATACATTAGCGATCGTCGTGTCGAGCACGACAACGAAATTGGCGAGCGCGAGCGCGAAGGCCGCGACGAGCAGCCGCACGCCTGTCAGCGGCTGCGGCTCGGCGGGGATGGCGGATGCGGGGGCGGCGGCGCTGGCCATCGATCAGTTGCCGCGCGTGTCGATCGTGGCTTCCATCGAGAGGCCGACACGCAGCGGATGCGCCTTCAGTTCCTTCGGATCGAGCGCGATGCGCACCGGCAGGCGCTGGACGACCTTCACCCAGTTGCCCGTCGCATTCTGCGCGGGGATCAGCGAAAAGGCCGCGCCGGTACCGCCGGCGATGCCGATAACCTTGCCGGTGTAGACAACGTCGCCGCCATAATAGTCCGAGGTCAGCTCGACCGGCTGGCCGATCCGGATATCGCCGAACTGGCTTTCCTTGAAATTGGCGTCGACATAGGCGGTCGCGATCGGCACGATCACCATGATCGGCGCACCCGCGGCGATGCGCTGGCCGACCTGCACCTGCCGGTTGGTGACGATGCCGTCGACCGGCGCGCGCAGCACCGTGCGCGCGAGGTCGAGCCGCGCCTTTTCGAGCCGCGCCTCGGCGGCCGCGACATCGGGCGCGGTGTCGATCGTCGTCCCGCGGACGACGGCCTCGGCGGCGCCGAGATCGCCGCTCGCCGATCCGCGTGTCGCCTCGGCCGACGCGATACCGGCGGCGGCAAGGTCGCGCGCCGCGGTCGCCGAGGTGAGCGCCGCACGCGCCGCAGTCAGTTCCTCGCCCGACACCGCACCGGTGCCGGCGATGCTTTCGCGCCGCGCGAGTTCGGCGCGTGCGCGCTCGACCGTCGCACTGGCGTCGCGCAGTCGCGCGCGCGCCTGTGCGATATCGGCGCCGCGTGCCGCGACACGCGCGCGCGCCGCATCGGCATTCGCATCGGCCTGCCCGTAGCGCTGGCGCGCGAGGCGCAGCGCGGCTTCGGCGTCGGCGACCGCGATGCGCTGGTCGGCGTCGTCGAGGATAACGAGGATGTCGCCCTTCTTCACCGCCTGCGTGCCGCTGACGCGCACTTCCTTCACCGGGCCCGCGATCAGCGCGGTGACCTGCGCCGAATCGGCGCCGACATAGGCGTTGTCGGTGTGCACGCGCCCGGCCTGGGTCAGGAAGTACCAGAGCCCCCACAGGATCGCGACCGTCACCACGACGATCGCGAGGATGCGGAGCAGCTTCGCGCGCCGGACGCCGTTGGTTTCGGGGGCGGCTTCGGGAGTGTCGGGTGCGGCTGCAGCCGTTTCGTCGGCCATCATTCGTCTCCTGTCGGATTGCTGGCCCGATAGCCGCCGCCAAGCGCGCGGATCAGGGCGATATCGAGGGTGAGCCGGCGCGCCTCGAGGTCTGCGACGGTACGGCTGAGGGCGACCATGCTGTCCTCGGCGGTGAGCTGGACGATCTGGTTCGAAAGGCCGGCGCGGTAGCGCAGTTCGGCGAGCTTCGACGCTTCGGCGGCAGCGGCGAGCGCTTCGCGGCGCCCCGCGAGCTGGCGTTCGGTCGCCGCGCGGCTCGCGACGATATCGGCGACATCGCGCAGCGCGCCGACCAGTGTCCGGTCATAGGTCGCAACCGCCACATCATATTCGGCACGCGATCCGCGATAGCGGCCCTGAAGGCGCCCGCCCTCGAAGATCGGCAGGCTGATCGCGGCGCCGCCATTGCCATATTCGGACCCCGATCGGAAAAGGTTCGACAGGCCGAGCGACTGGAGACCGACCAGTGCCGAGAGGCTGATATTCGGATAGAAATCGGCACGCGCGACGTCGATGCGTTTCGCCGCCGCCTCGGACCGAAGGCGCGCCGCGACGATATCGGGGCGGCGGCCGATCAGGTCGATCCCCGCATTCGCCGGCAGGCCCAGCGACGGCCGCACCAGTTGCGGGCGTGCGATCGACCGCCCGCGATCGGGCCCGGCGCCGAGCATCGCAGCGATCCGGTTGTGCGTCGTCGCGATCGCTTCCTCGAGCGCGACGACGTCCGCTTTTGCCGACGCAGCGCGGCTTTCGGCCTGCCGCTGGCTCGCCTGATTCTCGATCCCGGCCCGCGCGCGGTCGCCCGACAGGTTCGCGCTCGCGGTGCGAACGCGAACGGCCTCGTTCGCGGTATCGAGCGCCCGGTAATAGCCGTCGAGATCGGCATAGGCGGCGGCAATTCCCGTGGTCAGCATCAGCCGCGCCTGCGCCTCGTCGACCCGCGCCGCCTCGGCTTCGGAGGTCGCGACGGCGAGCGCCGCACGATTCTTGCCCCACAGGTCGAGATCGAAGCCGAAGGTCGCGGCGATATGGCCGGTATCCTGAATGCCGTCGGGCACGAAATCGGGCGGGATGCCCATATTCTTGCTCTGCTGCACGCCGCCCGCGCTCGCCTCGGCGCCGACATGCGGCAGCAGCGCTGCGCCCGCCTGCTGCGCCATCGCATCGGCGGCGCGAACGCGCGCGGCGGCGATCGCGACATCGGGCGAATCCTTGAGCCCTTCGGCAATCAGCGTATCGAGCTGTGCATCGCCGAAGCCTTGCCACCAGCCTTCGGCGGGCCATTCGCCGTTCGCATCGGCGAAGCTCGCGGCCGACCCGAACGACTCGGGCGCGGCCGCGACCGGCTTCGGGCCGAGGTCGGGAACGCTTGCGCAGCCGGCTAACAGGCCGAAAACAGCGGTCGTGAGAAATAATGATCGGGGCATGGCTTCCAACGATACTAGCTGGTATCATGCGCAAATGAACTTCGGAGGCTGCGTTGTCAATCGAAATGATACCAGATAGTACGGCTGCATCGGACGATGCTGCCGCGATGCGACGCAAGGCGTTCGTCGACGCCGCGCGCGCGCTGTTCTTCGCGAATGGCTATGCGGGCACGACGATGTCGTCGATCGCCGCGAGGGTCGGCGGATCGAAGACGACGCTCTGGACCTATTTCCCTTCGAAAGAAGAGCTGTTCGAAGCGGTGGTCGACGACATCGTCGAGCAATATGGCCAGATGCTCGCGATCGACCTGCCGCTCGACGAGCCGGTGACCGATGTGCTGCGGCGCTTCGGCAATCTGCTGATGACGAAGCTGACCGCGACGCCGATCCTTTCGCTCTTTCGCCTCGTCGTCGGCGAGGCCGAGCGCTTCCCGCACCTCGCCGAGACCTTCTACGAGCGCGGCCCGCGCCGCGGCAAGGCGCGCGCCGCCGTCTGGGTGGGGGAGAAAATGGTACGCGGCGAACTCAGGATGGGCGACCCGATGCGCGCGGTGCAGCAATTCACCGGCCTCTGCCAGTCGGGCGTCTATCAGTTCGCGATGCTCAATCTTCCCGAACGCCGCGACCTTGCCCGGCTTCAGGACGATGTCGACGCGGCGCTCGACACTTTCTATCGCGCGTGGCGCCCGGATAGCTGAGCCCCGGGCGGCGACTTGCCCCGCCTTTCGTCCTGTGCAATAGGCCCCGCCCCGCAAGGGGCCCCAATCGTCACAGGAGCATGTCATGGACAAGGCGACCGCGAGCGCGCTCGGCCTCGATTTCGGCACGACGAACAGCGTCGTCGCGCTTGCCGACGGTCGCGGCGGCACCGAACTCGTCGCGTTCGGCGATACCGGTGACGCGGTGTTTCGCTCGGCGCTCTGCTTCTGGGAAGAGGAGCGCGGCTGGAACGGCATCGCGCATGAGGCGGGGCCGTGGGCGATCGACGAATATCTCCAGTCGCCGCTCGACAGCCGTTTCATCCAGTCGTTCAAGAGCGTTGCGGCAAGCCCGTTGTTCGAGCGCGCGATGATCTTCAACAAGCCCTTCCGTTTCGAGGACATGGGCCGCCTGTTTCTCCAGCGCCTCGTCGCGCATGCCGGGGGAGCGCTCGACGAGCGGCCGCGGCGCGTCATCGTCGGCCGCCCTGTCGAATATGCCGGCGCGCGTCCCGATCCTGAGCTCGCCCGCCAACGCTATGATGCGATGCTCGCGGCGTTCGGCACCGAAATCTATTATGTCCATGAACCGCTCGGCGCCGCGCACAGCTATGCGTCGCGCCTGACCGAGCCCGCGACGATCCTCGTCGCCGACTTCGGCGGCGGCACCACCGATTTCTCGATCGTGCGCGTCGCCGAGCCCGGAAAGCCGCGCCGTTGCGTCCCGCTTGCCTCGTCGGGGATCGGGATCGCGGGCGACCGTTTCGACTATCGGATCGTCGACCGGCTCGTGCTGCCTTTGCTCGGCAAGGGCAGCAACTATCGCTCCTTCGACAAGATCCTCGAGATACCCGGCGGCTATTTCGCCGATTTCGGCGACTGGTCGCGCCTTGCGATGATGCGCAACCGCCGTACGCTCGACGAAATCCGCCGCCTGCAGCGCGACGCCGAGCGGCCCGAACTGATCGGCCGCATGATCGCGCTGATCGAGCATGAGCAGGGCTTCCCGCTCTACGACGCGGTAGGCAAGCTGAAGCGCGCGCTGTCGGGCAATGATCACGCCGAGTTTCATTTCGCCGGCGGCGGGATCGAGATCGGCGCCGACGTCCGGCGCGCCGATTTCGAGCAATGGATTGCCGATGATCTCCGTCGCATCGAGGCGGCGATGGAGCAGGCGCTGGTGCGGGCGGGAACGCCGGCCGAAACGATCGACCGCGTCTTCCTGACCGGCGGTTCCTCGCTGATCCCCGCGATCCGCGAATTGTTCGCTCGCCGCTTTGGTGCCGAGCGCATCGCGACAGGCGGCGAACTGACATCGATCGCGCACGGTCTCGCGCTGATCGGCGAGGAATCCGACCCCGCCGAATGGGCAGCCTGATCGTGGCGCGATATCAGCGCGTTATGTAGAGACCATAGTCGATCGCGCGCACGTATGTTGCCGCGGAGAAGCCCGGATGCGTCCCGGGCAATTCGGCTTTCCGTCGCTCGTAGTCGGGCTGGTGATCGTGGAATGCGCGCCGATGATGATCGCCGCCCGCAGCAGCGCGTTGACGCGCTGCCCGGCGTCTTCGATCCGGGACGGCGCATATCGCGCGTCCAGCATCCGGCTTTCGATTTTCTCGCTATGCGGGGGCGGGCCGAATTGGCGACGATGAGCGTTCCACAAGCAAATTTCTAAAACGGCATCGTCGAGGGGCAGCCTCAGCAATCGGTCGAGCAGTTTTTCGCGCTCATCGGTTGAATCCTGCATGCCTGCTTCCTGCCTTCGAAGCCGATGAGGCGCAATGGAATGACAATCGGACCGAGAGCAGAACCGCGAAGAGCGCGCGGACGCAAAAAAGCCCGCCGTCCGAATGGACTGGCGGGCTTTTTTGGTGGTTGCGGGAGCAGGATTTGAACCTGCGACCTTCAGGTTATGAGCCTGACGAGCTACCGGGCTGCTCCATCCCGCGTCAACCAGATGCGATCGCCGTTAGGGATCGCAAAAACAGCAAAAGGCCGGCATCGCTGCCGGCCTCTAACTTTGTGAATGGGTTTCTTTCGACCATACGCCGGCCACAATGCCTGGCGACGTCCTACTCTTCCAGGGCTTGAGCCATAGTACCATCGGCG
>Ga0209676_1000664_pt1 | contig 49227 bp, 76 predicted proteins | sample AraplaCvi_mLB_r2_FD_184282 | JGI IMG/M metagenome (GOLD analysis project Ga0209676, IMG submission 184282) | Arabidopsis root microbial communities from North Carolina, USA - plate scrape MF_Cvi_mLB_r2 (SPAdes) (version 2) | ecosystem: Host-associated > Plants > Roots > Endosphere | place: USA... | reverse complement strand
CCGTTGGCGACGTTGCCTTCCACGAACTCCACGCGCGTGGTCTCCGCGTAGGTGGTGCACTCGGTCAGCAGGCCCGGCAGCGTGGCGGCCGTGATCGTGATCTGCGGCGTGGCATTGCCTTCGAAGAGGCCGATGAACCAGGTGGTGATCGGCGTGACGCCGTGCAGCACCACCCCCAGCATGTGGTTCAGGCCCTCGATGGGCACCAAGTTCTTGGCGCGCTCGCGCCAGGCTTCGCGGCCGTCGGCGCCGATGCACACCACGTCGAATTCGAGGCCCGCGTGGGGCAGTTGAGGCTTGTTCATAGGTCGATGTCCTTGCGGATGATTTCGGCGGCCTTCCAGCCACGGGATACGCCGCGCGCGGGCTCGGCGCCGCTGCGCGATGTGACGATGTGCCGGGAGCCGTTCTGCTCGCGGTAGAGGGCTGCGCCGCGCGTGCCGCCGGCCAGGGCCAGGGCGTCCTCCTGAACGTTCTTCGCGCCGCCGGCGCCGTCGGCCACCACGAGGCCGCGGTCGGACAGCCAGAAGACCGTCTTCGTGGTCTCGTCGTAGCCGCCGGTGCCGGGCACGGCGCCATAGGGCAGGATGGACGGTGCGCTGGTGTTGTCGAGGTCGCCGGCAAGCCAGTAGGTCTGGTCGGCCACCACGTAGACGCCGCCCACGGCGGGCTGCACGATAGTGATGGGCGCCGGGAACGGGATGTAGCCCTTCGAGGCGTCGAAAACCCCGTAGTAGTAAGGCTCCGAGCGGATTAGCAGGTTGCCCACCACGGTCAGCAGCCGGCCGTTGTAGTGCCGCACGATCTCACCGGCAGGCACGCTGGCGAGCAGCAGGGTCTGGCAGCGGATGCCCGAGGCCGAGTGCGTCAGGACGTCGACGCTGGCGGCCGAGGTCTCCAGCTCGAGCGTGGGAATCTCGCCGTTCGGGCCCGTCATGTAGACCCGCACGGGCACGCCCGGCAGGTTGGACAGGCGGATGCCGCCGTTCGCCGGCACCTCGATCTGCACCGGCGCGGTAGCGGCGGATTCACCATCGACGCCCACGGCGGTCAGGACCATGGTGTAGCGCCCGGCCGCCAGGCCGCCGGCGATCACGGTGAAGACCGGCAAGCTGGTCAGCGCCTCGGTGACCACGGGCCCGTCCACACCACCGCGGATCCTGCCCATCACCTCGCCGTTGGCGTAGTAGACGGCACCATCGGGGAAGCGCTCGAAAGACATCGGCCGCCCTGCCGACAGGCCCGAACGAATCACCTCGGCCTGCAGCCCGGGCCCGCTGGGTGTCAGCCGCACGAGGTCTGTGCCGATGACCGCGTAGCCGTCGTCGTGGCCGTCGCCCCAGACTGAATGCGCGATGCCCGCTGCGCGCAGCGTCTGGCCGCGCCGGCGGCGCGCACCGCCCTTGTCGTTGAGGTCGATGTTCACGGCGGCCGGCAGCGCCTGCAGCTTCACGCCGCGCGCGGGCTGCGTCTCGAGCTGCGACTGCTCCAGGCGGTTGTTCACGCCTGTGAAGGTGCCGATGGTGACGGGACGGGTGGGCATGGACCGGGAGTTTTCCCGGCATGCCTACGCGCGTCGAACCCTAATGGGTGGTCACGTCGCAGAAAGCCCCGCCATCAGAATCGCATGCGCACGACGGGTGGTCGCTTGTCGCGCCGCTTGCGCTGGACATTGGCGTCCGGACGTTTGCCGAACGCAGCCTCGAAGATGGACTCTTGGCGCAGAGCCTCGGCCGGGTCGTACTGCTCCGAGTCACGCGTCAGGTGCGCGCAGCGATAGACCCAGGACAGCAACCGCGGTTGGTAGAGCGCCTTGACCTCTGGCTGTGCATTCGGGGTGTCCACCGTGAGCGGCACGAGTGGCTTGCGGTAGACGATGAGGGAGAGGAGCGCGTCCGCCAGCACATCGTCTGCGGTCGGGATGCGGGTCACCAGCAGCGTGTCGCCACCGGTGTGGATGTAGCGGTTCGGCGGGCCCGCCAGCGTCTCCCAGCCGAAGCACTCTTCATCGAGTTCCTCGACGCTGGTTTCCGTCAGGACGCACCGCCCGCGCGCCACGCGCTTCACCTTGATGACGGACGGGTGCAGTGGATAGTTCGCCTGCCCGGCCACCAACGTGATCTGGCAGCAGGCCGGCGAGCTGCGATCCTCGATCAGCAGCGCGCGCTCGCAAGCCTCATCGACGGCCTGGTTGACGTAGCCGGCGACGACCTCGTCAGGCAGCAGGTACGGCACCGCCGCGTCGCTCATGACGCGGCGGTACTCGTCGATGAGGTCTTGCAGCGTCATCAGGCGCCTGCGCCTTCTTCGCTGACTTCCTTGAAGATCGCGTCAGCTTCTTCACGCTGGACCTGGAAGCCCACGCGCTTCTGCAGCGCGATCAGGTTCGGCGTGCCGTCGTTCTTGAAGTCGCCTTCGTTGTCGCCGTCGAGCATCAGGCGGATCGCATCGGCGATGACTTTCTTGCGGTCGAATTCCGGCTCTTGTTCGAGATCGACCACCTCGTCGGGGGACGTCAGGCAGCCGCGAGAGATGGCCTCTCGGCGGAAAATCGGAGGGACCTCGGTGCCAGCGCGTTCGATGACGAGCATGTGGCCGCTGGTGAGGCCGATGGAGACAGCCTCGTCGGTGGGAGCGTAGAGCTTCATGGCAGTTTTCCTTTGTACAAAAAACCCGGCAGGGATCAAGCTGCCGGGGGTTAAAGAGCCCTCGCGGGCCCGACTCACTTCACCAGGAGAAAAGGTGGCTTAGCCTTGATTCGTGAGCTGGCGTCCTTGGACGATGTAGGAGATACGCAGCCGCGCGTCACCTGCAGTAGCTCCTGCGCCGGCCTGCACGAGCAGAGCCTTCAGGAACTCGCCCGCAGTGTGCTTGTAGCCAGTCAGCGTCAGCGCCGTGCGAGCAGCAGTCTTGAGGTCCACTGCGTTGAGATAGCGCGTCGCCGAGGCGGCATCGCCCAGGCTCAGCGCGGCCGAAGTCGCGCTATTCCAGGCCGTGGTGACCGTCAGGTCGCCGCCGATCAGGATGGCGTTCTGCGGGAGGCTGAAAGCGTTCTCGCCCGTGCCGTATGCAGCGGGGTCCGCGAAGTTGATGTCGATGATTGCCTCGAGCGGCGATTGCCGTGCGGCTCGTTTCTGGAGTGCCATGGTGCTGTCCTTTCGGTGACAGGAAATGCAGTGGGTGTTGGTGCGCGTGAGAGGGCGGAGCCGCAGCCCCGCCCTCGCCTGCTTACTGCAGGTAGTGGTCGACCGTGACGATCCCGAAGTCTTCGACCGACTTGGCGTAGATCGAATAGAACTTGGGCTTCAGGAGACCGAACATCTTGTCGACGTTGATGCCCTGCTGGCTGTTGTACTGGAAGGACTTCTCGTCCCATTCCGGCACACCGATGTCGGCCATGCCCAGCGCCTGGGCGCCGCACAGGAGCGTGCGGGTGCCATTGACGGCACCGGCGGCGCCCCACTTCGAGCCCGATGCCGCGCCCTTGGTGTTGTAGACCAGGCGATGCTCGTGGATGACGGCGCCGTCCACGGTGATCGTCGCACCGGTGAACCACGGGCTGTCGAGACCCGACTTCGTCGCCACGCCGACGACGGCGCGCTGGTAGTCGGGGTCCTTCTTGAGCTGCGCCAGCGTGCCGGGTTGCACGAACATGACGTAGTACTCCTTGCCCTCGGACATCAGCGGCTTGACGTAGTTCTCCTTCGCGTAGGCGATGAGGTCCACGATCATCTTGTAGCTGACGACGTAGGCGCTCGTGATCGAGCCGGTGTTGGACGTGGCAAGCGCCGTGCCATCCCACATCAGCGCGCGCTTGGCGCTCGGAGCCGTCACGTCGGCCGCGAACGACAGATTAGGAAACGAGGAGCCGACACGCGGTGCGCCGTTGTTCATGAAGGCATACGAGATGCCCGACATGGTCAGGAACGCCAGTTGGTCCACGCGGTTGGCCAGCCAGTAGCTCAGCCGGCTCTTGCCCATCTCGCGGAAGTTGACCACCGTCTTCTGGTCGGCCAGCTTGCCCTTGTTGCGCACGCCGTGGTTGATCAGGTCGATGTTGAGCACTTGCGCGTAGCTCTTCATCTCTTCTTCGTTGCCTTCGCGCTCGTTGTCGCCAACGCCGCCGTCTTCGACCAGGTCGGCCACCAGCTGCATCAGGACTTGCTCGCCCTTCTCGGTCTTGGTGAGCTCGGTGATGCGCTGGATGACGGCGTTCTCGCCGCTGCCCAGGAAGCGCTTGATGAACATCTGGTCGCGTGCGGCTTGCCACACGTCGCGAGACCAGACAACCTTCTGCTGCGGCATGAGAGCCGCGAAATTGGTGGCAGCCATCGGGCATGCTCCTTTTGATTGGGTTGGAACGTCGGTTCAGGCGTTGCGCTGCCAATGCGGGAACATGTCGTTGGGGGCGGACAAGGCGCCGGGCTGGTTTACCGTCCTGCCTGTGGACGAAGGCCACCTTGTGACGCCCGAGGGTCGGTGACTCCCTCGGGCCTTTGCGCTGTCGGCTCAGTCGCCGCGCAGCTTCTTCTTCTCGGCTTCCGGGAGAGCTTCGAACTGCTTCTCGGTCATGTTTGTGACGTCGATGCGGCCCTGGGTGGCCCGGTTGCCGATGCCGTTGACGATGGCGGGGGGCTGCAGGTTGGAATCCGCTGCACCTCGCCTTACTGCCTCGGCGGAGCGAGTGTCAACCGCGGGGGCTGCTGCCGTCGATTCCCTACTGGGGGGAGTTGGTGCCGGCGCGAACTTGGGAGCCACCTCAGCGACCGCCTTGTTCAGCGCCAAGTGCGGCTTCAGGCCCTCGGCGATGTAGGCGTCACGCGCGGCCACCACGATGCGCAGCGCGGTCGCGCCCTCGGGAGTATTGAGGAACGGGTACTGCACGATGGCGGCGTCCGATGCCTCCTGCAACGCGGTTGCCTGCTGCTCGGCGGTGAGCTCGCCACGGATGCGGGTACTGGCGCGCTGCTCGGCGGTCGTCAGGATGTGGTCGTTGATCTCGCCGCGGATCTTCAGCGCCTTGTCGGTGTCGCCGTCCAGAAGGGCCTCGGTGTAGGCGCGCTCCTGGGCGCTCATGTCGAATGCCGGTGCGGCGGGCGCCGTTGTCGGTGCAGGGGGCGCGGGCGCGGCCGGCGTGCTGGCCTGGGCCTTGAGCCGGGCGTTCTCAGCCTCCAGTTCCGCAGCGCGAGCTTCGGCGCTCTTGCGCGCGTTGTTCACCTCGTTGAATCGGCCCTTCGGAATGTGCCCGCCGTTCTGGCGCGCCACCTCTTCGGCTTCATCGGGTGCAGGTGCAGCAGCGGGTGCCGGTGCCGGTGCCGGTGCCGCGGCCGGGGCGGGAGCAGGCGCAGGGGCTGCTGCGCCGTTCTTCTCGGCGCCATCGACCAGGGCCTGCAGCGCCTCGGCGCTCAGGTCGTTCGTGTTGATGCTGTCGCCGTTGTTGTCGAGCACAGGCTCGTCATCGGTAGGGGTGAAGTTGTCGCCGCGGTCCTCGGCGGTCTTCGGGTCGACGGTGACGGGCACCTCGCTCACGTTCACAAGTTCTTCAGCCATGTTTTCTCCTGGTGGTGTGGTGTTGGTATGTGTCGATCTCAGTCGTGCAGGTAAAGCCCGACACGAGGCGCATTGCGCATACGCTCGTAGACCTCGAATGCGCGCGTTCGGTCATTCCCGACCGGCTGTTCGGCGGCCAATGCGTGCGCTGCTTGGACGGCCGCTGTGTGCTTGTCCCAGAAGTCCTTGCGGAGCGCTTCTAGCTTGGCGACCTCCTCGGGTGTCGGGATGGAAGGTTGATCTTCTTTGGACATTTGCTCTCCTGGGGATGGATCGATTGGTGGTGGTCAGTCGGCTTTGCCGTTCTTGTCTTCGTCCGCTTCTTCCTGCACAGCCTGCAGGGCGGCGATCTTTTCCTTCGCCCGGGCGAGCGCTGCCTTGAAGCGCTTCGAGTCTTTGCGGATCTCTTCGGCTTCAGCCAGAGTGCGGAGGTCGGAGTCGACCTTCCAGTCGTCAGGGCCTGCGATTGCGTCCTTGGATGCCATGGGTTCCTCTTTTGGTGGTTGTGGTGATCAGGCTGGTATCTCGGCCATGGGGTTGCGCACCCCATCGTTCTCAGGCGTCTCAATGCCATGGGCCACGCCGAGCTCAGGGCTGGCTGGGGTGAGTGGGTTGGTGTTGTTCGGGATGAGGCCCTCCGGCGCTGGCTGCGTGCCTGGCGCTGCCTCGGGCACCAGCACGCCGCCGTCCATGTCCTGGAATCCCTGGGAGCCCAGCAACGCGTCAGCAAGCTGGCTGGTCTCCGGCGTGGCTGCGATGACCTGCGCCGTCTGAATGGCGCTGTACATCGTGCGACCCTTGGACTCAACGGTCTCGGCGTCGGTCTTGGCCGCCTGTGCCTTGGCCACTGCCGCCTGGGCCATCGTGAGCGCCGCCTTGGCCTCGGCCAGCGGGTCGGCCACCGGCTTGGCGTTCGTCATGCCTTCGATGATTTCCTGCTTGTCCTGCAGGTTCGAGTAGCGCACCACGATCTGATCGGGGATCGCGATGCCCTTCTCTTTCATCTCGAGCGCCTGATTGAACTGGCTGTTCTCGAAGGTGATCTGCATCGGCTGCTCGCTGACCACCACGTCGTACTCGCCCACGGTGATGTCGTTGAAGTAGCTGCCGTCTGGCATCGGCTTGTTGATCTCCAGCATCTGCTCCACCTTGTTGCCGAACTGGTCGGTCTCGGTGATGCGGAAGATCCGGTGGCTGTCGTAGTAGCGCTGGATCATCTTGTAGAGCCGCACGGCCAGGAGCGCGCGGGTGTAGCTCAAGTTGTCGAGCGGCACGGCCAGCTGCTGCTGGCTGGCGAACTGCTTGGACTGAATGGCTACGCCCGCCACCTCGGGGCCGTTGCCGCCACGCATGGCTTCGGGGACGGTGACGTCCTTCAGGGCCACAGTGGCGCGGTCGATCAGGCGATCGATGCCGGTAGGCACCTGGTTCGGCTCGATCTTCTTGGGTGCCGTGCTGCCGCGCTTGAATTCGATGTGCAGGCCGGTCTTGGCGCCTACGGTCTCGAGGTCCTTCGCGTCCATGTTGGTGATCGAGTCTTCCTCGGTGATCCACCCGCTGTTCGCCGCCGTGTTCACGATGGCAATGAACTGGCTCACGCCCTTGTTCAGCGCCTCCTGCGGCCCGATGGCGTTGTCCACCATGCCGCGCGTCTTGCCGCGGCGGAAGTAGGCGAAGTACGGCACCACGGTGAAGTGCTCGTGCGGGCTGTACTCGTCGAAGAGGAGCGCGCAGTAGGTGCTGACCGTCCACTTGATGCGGCGGCGCATGCGCGAGGCCTTGACGGCGCCCTTCTGCATGGCGGCATCGACCTGGTCGGGCGTCATGTTGTCCAGGGTCTCGACGTCGCCGGTGTCGGGGAACACGATGCACTTGGTGTTCTCGTAGACCCACTTTTGCCGGTCGACGATGCGATACCGGCGCAGCAGCTTGCCTTCCAGCGTGTTGTAGGCGTCGAAGGTGCCGTTGCCGCTCCTGAGGCGATCGCCAAAGCGGTTGCGACGCGTCTCCTCGTCCATCTCGCCCCAGTCCTGGCCGTCATCGCCCGAGGCCTCGGCCTTGGTGCGCGCGTCCTTGCCGTAGAGCTGCTCGATCTCGTCCAGCGTGAGCCAGCGGGTGATGATCACGTCGCCCCAAGCGTCCGGGTCGTAGGATTTCGCGTCCGGGTCCGGCACCACGTCCAGCGGGTCGAGCGTCTCCACATCGATCTCGCCCTTGATGTTTTTGTCGAAGTTCATGCGCAGGTTGAAGTAACCGCGCTGCTGGATCACGCCGTCGCCGAAGACCTGCGTCTCCTTCCAGTGCAGCTTCGCCTGGTCTGCGATCTGCATCGCGACCTTGGACAGGATGCCGGCCGTGGCCAGGTCACCCTTCTCGCCACGCGGCTTGAACGCGATGTCCATGCGGTTGTGGATCTGGTAGCCGATGGCGCTGTTGACGCTCGGCATGATCTCGTTGAACTCGTAGAACGGGCGGCCCTCGTCGATCAGGATGGCCTTGTCGTCTTCGCTCCACTGCTCGCCGCCGCCCAGATACATGCCCTCGCACTTCTGGGCTTGCGCCATGTATTCGAGGTGGCCCTGGTCGCGCCCGTAGAGGTAGCGATACCAGTTCTCGCGCGCCAGAGCGTCGCCGGTGGGCTCTGGGATGTTCTTCGAGGGGTAGACAGCAGAGGCCATGGTTTATGCGGCTTGCGCCGAACGGTTACGGGAGGCGTGCTTCTTCAGCCGGTCGCGCCAGCTGGTCGGCTTCTTGCCACCCTTGTAGATTTCTCGGTAGCCCTGCGCGAACTGGCGGAAGGCATCGGCGGGGTTCGAAGCCCAGTCGTGCAGCGGCTCCTGCTTGAAGTCGCCCAGCTTCTCGTCCCATTCGCGGCGGTAGGCTTCCAGGCCGGCGATGCCGTCGGCGCAGCGGTCCTCATCGAAGTAGCAGGCCGGGATGACGGCGCGGGTCTGATTGATCGCGGATACGAGGCTGTCGGTGCGCGGCACCACTTCGAACTTGTGCGCCGGCATGAGGCCTTGCAGGATCATCCGAACGCTCTTGCCACCACTGGCCAGCGTCTTGTTCTCGGCGTCGTGCGGCAGGTAGTGGCGGTCGTAGGTGTAGCCCTTGCCCTGGATCTCGGCGGCGAAGAACTGCAGATCCTTCCCGCTGGCTTCGATGTAGTCGATGAAGCGATGCTCCATGCCGACGCGCTGGTGGAACCACACGGCGGTGGTGTCGTTCCAACCCAAATCCCAGAAGGTGTTGACGGGCACGTGCGGCAGCTTCGGGATCTTCAGCATGCGGCCTTCGAGGCGCGCGGCTTCCATCTGCTCGGCGTAGTACGCGCCCTTGATGTTCGGGGTCTCCCAACGGCCCATGAGCAGCGCACGCTGTTCCTCGGCCGACAGCAGCAGCAGGGTTTGGCGGTAGCCACTGTCCGCCAGGTGGGGGTTGTCGCTCAGTCGCGCCGAGATGAAGCGGCGGCCATGCACGTGCACCTCGCCGGTCTCCGGGTCCTTGACCTCGACCTTGAAGCGCGTGCTCGTGCCCTCGGTCTGGATCCGGAAATACTCCTTCACCCAGCGGAAGCCAGGGCCGTCCGGGTTCGTTGTCGCCCGCACGTAGCAGATGATCGCCGGGTCCTTGGACCGCAGGCGCGACAGCATGTACCGGTACGGGATGTCGGTCGGGAACAGCGTCAGCTCGTCCCAGCCGATGTACTGAAAGGCACGGCCGCGGTATTTGAAGCGGTCGCTGTCGTACTGCATGTGCCCGAACTCGACGCGTGCGCCGCTCGGGAACGTCCAGATGTGGCTGGTCTTGTCGTACTTGCCGCCGAACGCCGGGTAGAGGTCCTGCGAGCGGTCGATCAGGTCTCGCAGGTCAGGGAACGTGCGGCGGAACAGGATGGCCTGGTAGTTCCGGTTGCCGATCGCGTCCTGCTGCAGGCCCAGGGCGTCGATCAGCAGGCAATCGGACTTGCCGGCGCCCGCGGCACCGCCGTACAGCACCTCGAGATCGATGGCCGATAGCAGCATGGCCTGCTTTGGGGCAGGCTTCCAGAGGATGTCTTCGCCGACGTCAGGCAGCTTCACGAGATGTCCTTCGCCGGCACGATCACGGTCTTGGCGCCACCCCGGTTGTCGCCGCCCTCGTCGGTGCTGATGCCGAAGGCTTCGCGCTCCATGCGCACCAGCTTCTCCAGCATCTCAACCAGGCGCTTGCCGGAGTCGATGCGCGTCGGCAGGGCCTGGATCTCGCTGAGCAGCTTGCGGTTGCGCGTCTGGCGCCGGCGGGCCGCGTCTTCGGTTTCGCCGTCCTCGGGACCGTTCAGGCTCTCGATGAGCTGGTCGATGAGGTGCTGCCCGTCCGGAGTGCCCACGGCCTCCAGCTCTCCGAGCAGGTTCCGGAACAGCACGCGCGAGCGCTTGATGTCCGCTCGGTGCTCCATGCGCACCGTGTACTGGATAGTCGCGGCAGCCTCGACGATGGCCTGCTCGGTCACCTTCTTGGCGCTGGCAACCTCCTTGGTAACCGCCGCCTTGGAAACCAGCGCTTCAGCCTTGGCCTGAATCTTGGCTCCGAGGTCTCGGGACCACTCGTCACGCTTCGCCCGCTTGTTGATGGCGGCATGGCTGATCCCCTGCTCTTCCCCGATGAGGCGCAGCGGCTTGATGCCTGCGCGGTACTCGGCCTCGATGACGGCCCAGTCGGGTTTCTTTGCGGGGGTCTCTTCACTCATGGGCCCGGATGGTTACCGAGCGCTTGGAAACCAGCGAACCCTACTGGGGGTCGGAAAGTCAGCCTAGACTCTCGCCATGAAATACGACGTCATCACCACCGCCGAAGGCGCTCCGCTCGATCAGCTCAATGCCGCCACCAGCAAATTCCGACTCGTGCTGGAAAGCAGGATTGGGGGCAAGGACCGGTTCAAGGCGTGCTTCCTAGCTCACGGCAAGCGAAACAGCGATGCCAGCTCCATGACTCCCACCGAAATCGCGGATGCCGAGCTCTACGCTGAGGCATCCTTGGCTGCCGAAAACGCCGCCAAACAAATCCTGAATCGCCAAGACGTCGGATTCATGGTCCGGCTAGGACTACCCGTTCACTGAGTTGTCGCGGCGCACTCGGGTGCACAACGACAAAAGGACCCCGAGAGGTCCTTTACGAGGTGGTGGCCGGTGCTGTAGGTCCGGCTCAAGGTGGCGCGCCTGTTTGCATCGCAGCCGGACAACCGGCCTAGGAGGTCTGCCCACGCTGGTTCATGCCCATGCGCCGCGCATCAGCCTGCGCATTCACCATCACAACTGCAGACTGTCCGTGGATTCGAACCACCGCGGGAGCCGAACCCCGCTGGGCTTGATGCGCTCTCGGCCAGCTGAGCGCCCGCTGGCTGAACCGAACTGAGCCAGCACTGGAAACAATCCGCATGCGTGATGGTCCTTGGCGATGCGAGGTCGGTGGGAGCCGCTGGCCGCGCCCGATGGGATCACTATCCCTGCCATTCCCCTTTCGCCAGACCGCAGGTTCACGGCCGATACTTCCGACCCACTACACCCTGGGTCGCGCGCTGGCGCGCGAAATGGAGGGTCCGCTGGCGCTGCCTGTTCGGGCCATCAGTCCGACCTAGGCGTGGAGGAGCAGCGCTGCGCTTGTCATCGATCTGCTGACGGTGCCGGTTGCCCCCGGCGCTGCTCTTGCGGCAGCGGCTTGCCCCACAGGGTTTTCAGGTCGAAGGACACATGCGCCAGCCGGGCGTGACGCACGGGCGCTGGCGCTTGGCCAGGCCCACGGCGTACGCGCAGGCCTGCACCAGCTCGATCGGGAGAGCGAACAGCTGCAGCACGGGCTCGGCGAACGTCGCCGGCACGCTGGCCACGAAGTCGCAGGCGAAGCGGTAGGCGGCGCGGCAACAGGTGGCCACACGATCGACGACCGCGGTCGCGAAACTGGATGCGAAGGCCAGCGCGGCGAGCGCGAAGGAGATAAAGCGGGTTCCGGTCGATTTCATGGGATTCCTCATGGTTGGATGCCGCGGCTACCGGCGGTTGCCCCTCGCCATGACGGGGAAGACGGTATGGCCACCAGCCAGGTCGGGCATTGCCCGCTTAGCCACCGCGCGGTGCGCACGCGGCAGACCCTGCCGGTGTTCAGGGTGCTTCGGTGAAATCGACGTAGAACTTCTTGCCGGGCTCCAGCTTGCCGAAGAGCGCCGGGTTCGTGATGTGAATCTCGCAACTGGCGGAGGGCGACCACTTGGCGTAAGTGTTGTCCTCGTCGCTGCCATCCTCGGGATAGGCCGAGGACTTGCTGACAGCGTTGAATTTGACCTTCTCGGAGGTCGGGAAGCGTTCGACGCTGGAAACGACGAACTTGGCGCGCATGGTGGTCATTGAGCGGGTCCTGGGATGAGGGAGCCCGCATCTTCTGACCACCCTGCCCGGCCTCAAATCCCTACTGGGTGGAAAGCGGTTTCGGCTTCACCATCTCGACTTCTGCATGCGAGAGGGGGGGCAGCGAAATGGACCGCATGATGACATCGCCGGCACTCATGACCTTGTCCCAGCTGCGCTCAATATTGGTCACATCAGAACGACCGTGAAAGCTCATGCTCTCGACGAGCTGCTTGTGCGTGTGGACATACGAGTACGCCAAAGAAAACGCTTCACGCGCCTCGGGCTCAAGATAGAGGCAGTTCTCCTCCCACCAAGTCTGCGCTTCGAGGACAACCTGCCCGACCTCGTTGGAGTACGCGTTTTTAACGAGCTTCCGCCACCAGGTAAACGCCTCTTGATGCGCCGCGAGTCGCTTGTCGATGGCCGCGACTCGCAACTGGTTCTTGGCTTTGAACTGCTCCGCAAGCATGGTGTACTCGCTCTTGACCGACTCGATCTCGCGGGTGATTGCAGCCACATCCTCCTTGGTAGCCAAGTTCTTGCCCTTCTCGGTAAGAAAGCCGAGGTTTTGGACGAACTCTGCTTTTGTTCGCTCCACTTCCCGCGTAATCGCAGCCACGTCCTCCTTTGTCGCGAGGTTTTTCCCCTTTTCGGTGAGATAGCTCCCCAAGAAGAACTTGCCCATCAGCCATGCGACGGCAGCGAAAACAAGACCGCCAAGGCCGAACGCGCCGGCCAACTTATAGAGGAATTCTGCGTCTTCAGGTCTCATGGACGCGATTGTCGAGCACAAGCACGTCAATTCCATTGCCGCACCCACTGTCAAGCGCGCAGGCCACTTCCACCGCGGCGCGCGCGTCGTGTCCCAGATGCATGGCCGCCAGCGCGAAGTCTCTGCCGCTGCCTATGGCACGGCGCCCTTCCTCGAACACCAGCGGCACCGGAGTGCGTTCGAACTGGCAGACGCTGCCGTCCGAATGGATCACGAGAAAGTTGGCCGCGTTCTCGGTTTGCAGCTTGGGAAAGTCGGCCGGCACGGCGCCCGCGCGGAGCCATGCGACCAACTGCACGCCAACGTCGAGGTCGCCCGAGAACGCGCACAGGCCACCCGGCCAGCGGTGGATCTTGGTGACCGTGCCGCCGACGTAGCCCGCGTGCACGGCGCGTTTGTCGGCAGCGAGGATCTTGCCGTCCCACGCAACTACCGTCATCGCTTGGACCTCCGCAGGGTATCTATGAACTCGCGCGCCAGCAGGTGGGAAACACGGGCGGTCGCCTCGGGCTCGTAGATCTGCGCCAAGCTGGCCAGATTGCAGCGGTACATGATCGCGCCCTGCTTCGTGGTGACGTAGGCATGCGGCACTTCGTGAAGGCCGCCGCGTTTCAGCTCGATGCCGGCCTCGATGATGCTTTCGGTCAGCAGCTCGAACGAGGTGACCATGCTTTCGAGTGGCGAATGCGCGCCCGCAGGCGCCATGTCGAAGCCCATCCGCTCAATGCGTCGCGCCACCTGATCGCCGGCCTCGGCCATCTCTCGGAACCGGCGACTGTCCACCAGTTCCTCGACCGGCGGCAGCGCGATGCTGTCGCCCAGCACCTTGCGGCAGGCGGTCATCTGGCGCTCGTACACGGCGGCCACATTGCGCAGGCGGCGCGCCTCCGCCTTCTGGTAGTCCCGCTCACGGCGCTCCAGCCGGAGGGCATCTTCCAGCTGCGCCACCTCGTTCTCAGCACCGGCCAGTGCCTCGCGCGCCTTGCGGCGCTGGTTGCGACCGTAGCGGCGGCTCATGCAACTTCTCCGGCCTGCGCCCAGCGAGCCATGTCGTCGTCAGCCGCCACTTCCGGCTCCGGCCACTCCGCATAGGGCTTCGGACGGTAGTTCCCCGGCGTGCCGGTCATGCAATTCAGGGAGTAGCAGGCCTCCGCACACTCCTCGGCCGCTTCGGGCGGGATACCTTCGGCACGCTCGATGTACCGGGCCTTGGCCTTCTCCAGCCATTCGGTGAGGTGCTTCTCTGCCTCGGCTCGGGCCGGTGCCAGGGCCGCGTCACCTACTGCGCGCAGCAGGACGCCCACGGCAAAGCCGCTGGCGGTGAGTTTCTTCTTGGGCATCATGGTTCTACTCCTGGTGGTTATGTGAAGTTGATCTCGGCCTGCTCGGGAATGCCCTGAAGCACGCGGATGACGTCGTCGCGCTCTTTCTCGCGCGCAGCGGCCGCAGCCTGGTTTCGCCTTACCTCGGCCAAGCCATCTGCGAGGTCGCGAGCGTTCTGCAGGCCGGCCAGCTCTTCGGCGCTGCCGCGGAACAGGCTGCCGATGCGCCGGCAGTCGGCGGGGTTCAGGTCGAGGCACAGGTCGCCCACCTCGAGCTTGGCCATGCCGCTGGGCAGCACGGTCAGCGAGATGGCCTGCGCTGGCGGCATCTCCTCCACCGGCTCAAACACGCCGGGCGCGCACCGCCGCAGTCGGCCGTCTTCGAGCATCCGCTTCACATGGTCATCGACCACGCTGTAGCTCTGCCCTGTCATTTCCTTGACGACGGAGCGCGTTGCGATGCGGCCCGCGTTGTGCAGGTCGAGGATGGTCTGGTAGACCAGTTCGCCGACACCGCGGCGGATGGGCTGTGGTGGCTTGTGGCTCATCGGGCTCCTGTGTGCATTGGTGGCTGACCAGCGCAGACCTTCACACTGGGGTGGGCGCTGCGGATCCTGTTGGCGGTTCGGACGATGGCGGTCTCGTAGACCGAGCGCGCGACGCTCGTGCGCTGCAGGTGGTGCCATTCCTGCAGATCGCGCATGGCGTGCAGGCCCGGGCCGGTGGTGCCCATGCGACCGGTGGCGGCGTGGCGCTGGTGCGACTCGCCGAGCACGTTCTCGACCTGCAGGGCTGCGGGGAGCACCTCGGGCCCGATGCCCATCTCGCACATGGTCTGCGCGAGGTTTGTGAGGTCGGCCATGGTGCGCCAGTCGTCGACGCTAGCGGCTCCGCGTGCGAAGGCATCGATGGCCGACAGCTCGAGCAGCCGCAGCTTGTCGAGGCGCCCGTCATCGGTGATGCGCGCGCCGTCGATCGCCAGTGCGATCGGGTTGGTCAAGACGTAGTGCTTGCGACGACATTGCTTTCGCATGCATTCCTCCGTGCGAAGCGGTACTTCCCGACCGCGTTGTGTTCGATGTGGCCTTTCTTGGCCAGGGTCTGCAGATAGGTAGACGCCGCGTTGTCGCTGGCCCAGCCGAAACGAGCTCGCAGGGCGCTGGCAGGAGGCAGCTGATCGTTCTCTGCGAAGAACTCGCGCAGGAACGCCAGCACCTCGGTCTGCTTTGCGGTGAGGTGCTTGCTCATGCTGACGCCCGCTCAGGAATCAGATCGGGCTGGATGGTCGGAAGCGGTACCGGCTTGCGGAGCACCATCTCGTCGACGGCGCCATCACCAGGATCGCGGAACGGGCGTAGGTACTGGTCGCCGATGACCATTGGCAGGCGGCAGTCGTGGCCGTCGACCAGCCAGCAGGCTTGCCCTCTGTCGTGGCTGATGTCGCCGTTCTTCGCTCGAACCGCGCCGCCGGCATGCGCGCCAACCACGTGCACAGGCAAGCCTCGCATCGCGATGTCGATGTAGGGCGCAACGATGTGCGCCACGTCTCCAGGCTTGCAGTTCATGGTGAATCCCCTTGCCCTACGGGCGTCGCGTTAAGGTGGTCCAGCGCCCACCGCGCGGCGGCGCGGTCCTTGGGCGGCTGGGTAAGGTCTCCGACGAGCGCGCGCCAGTAGCCGACCTGTTCGAGGTGGGCCTGCATGAAGGTCATCGCCTTCAGCACGCCGTCGGCCGGGCCCTGGTCGAGCCAGCGGTGGCAGGCGAAGCAGCCGGGCACATGAAACTCGTCGTTCGCCTTGCGCGCGCCGGCCTTGCCGTGGATCGAGAGGTTCGAGTGGCAGGCCACGGTCGTATCGGTGCCGCCAATGCAGACACCGGGCACGCGCAGCAGGCAGTAGCGGCCGCGGGCCATGCTCAGCAAGTGAGGGTTGCGGTGCGGCTCGGTCTTTGGGCCCGAGATAGCGGCGGCGGAGACACGGGCAATGACGCCAGCGCGCTCCACGCGGCGCAGCGGCGCGGCCGGCGGCGCGGTGTACGCGCGGCGGGCGAAGCCGGTGCCGCGGGACATGGGCGACCGCTTCATGTGCGGCGCTCCAGCTGGCCGATGCGCACCTCAAGCTGCACGACGCGCTCCAGCAGCGCGCGAATCTGCTGCTGGCAACTCCCCTCGTAGCGCTTCAAGCAGTCGTTCAAGCAACGGCCCTCGCGGAAGCAGTCGCCGCTCGCCACGGTGCAGGGGCTGTGAGGCACAAAGACCTTCGGCTCACGCTTCATCGCTGCATCGCCTCATACTGCTCCCGCTGAGCGCGTGATGGCGTCCACTGGACGCCGTTCTCCGCGCCATACGCCAAGAGCCATTCAATGAAGCCGGCAGCCAGCGTCGTGTTGAAGCTGCGCGTCTGCTCTCCCACCATCACGAAGCCCGGATGGTTCAGCGCAGGCACCAGTTCGATGTCACCAAACCGAGCCCAGTGATCGCGGAACTGCGGATCGTCCTTCGTCTCGTGTTTGAAGGCGTCGACCAGCACGCGCTTCCACGAGATCGGCGGCAGTTGCTTGCCGAACAGGCGGCACTGCTTCGCAATGTCGTTGAGCATCGCGTGGTACTTTTCCTCCTGCAGGCGACTCTTCGTATCCTTGCGGCGCTTCAGGGTGAGTTCGATGGAGTGGCCGGCCTGCAGGTCGTCGGACACGTCGGAGGCGTACCAGGACCGCACGACGGCCTTGTACTGCTCTTGGCTGGTGATGGTCACGGTCTTCATTGCGTTGCCTCCGCGAAAAGGTCACGCTGGCGGCCGTCGGCGGCGCGCAGCACGGTGGTAATGCGGCCGCGCCGCGGCTTCGAGCCGGCCACGGCGGTGGCGCACTTCGGGCCCAGCGCCATGCCGGCCACGAAGATGGGGGCGCGGTGAAGCCAGCGGTAGCAGCGAGCGCAGATGGTCATGACGCGATGCCCTCCACGCGCTGGCGCAGTTCACGGATCTCACGCTGCGCTTTCTCCGCGCTGCCGTAGGCGTCCCACATGCGCAGGTTGGCCAGGCGTGCGATGTCGATCACCGAGGCGGGCGACAGGCGGGCTGCGTCCTTGTTCGGCGTGGCGCGGCGCTCGCAGTAGACCTCCTGCAGGCTGCCGCGCTCGCGCACCAGCAGCACGCCGCTGGCTGGCGACGGCAGGAACTCCAGCAACTCGGGCTTCCAGATTTCGGCCGGCAGCGCGTAGTAGTGCTTCCAGACCTTCGGCGGGTGCGGGCGAAGCTGAGGCGGTCCAGGCTCGTCGCGCCAAGTGACGCGCTTCCACCACTTGTCCTTCTTCGCGTCAGCCTTGAGGTCGGCGCGACTGATCTTCACTTCGACGTCGATGATGCGCAGGTCCATCGTGACGCCCAACACGTCGCACTCGGCGCCCGTCCAGTTGCAGCGGTCGACCAGCAGCAGGCACTTGCGGGCCAGCGTCTGGCGCGCGATCAGGCTCGCGATGATGCCCTCGTTCCACTTCATGCCGCGACCTCCGCCTGCAGGTAGATCACCCGCATTTCCAGGCGCTGCGCGATGTGGTGCTCGAGCGAGGCTCCCCTGCTCCACTCCCAGCCCGGCAGCATCAGGATGGCTTCGCAGTCGACCAGCTGCTTGATGTCTGCGCGCATACATGGCAGCCAGCCGGCGGCAGGATCCGGATTGATCTCCGCGGGGTTCACGACGTGCCATCCCTCGGCGCGCAGCCGGGCGGCTTCGCGGTGGAACAGCGGGAAATTGAGGGCGGGCTTGCCTGTCATCGGGCCCGCGATGTAGATGCGCTTCACGACTGAGTGACCTTTCCCCAGTGGGCGATCAGTAGCGCCTCGGCGCGGCCGTCGTCTTTGGCTCGCCGAAGTTCCGCTTCCAGCGATGGGTACAGCCGCCGCGCGACGGCCAGCGAACCGGCCTTGCGCTCCGCGTCCGTCTTCTTTTCGCGGAACGGGCTCGGCGCGTCGATCAAGCCGAAGGTGCGCTTCCAGGTCTGTGGGATGACCTCGACCAGCGGGAACTTTGTGCAGTCGATGGCGCCGATGATGATCCCGACGGTTTTCATCATCGAGCCCATCTGCTGCATGCCGCCGCCGCCGGCCCGCGCGTGCAGCTTCTCAAGGAACACCCGGCCGCCCACCGCCGCTGGCGCGTGCTCGCGCATCAGCAGCGCCAGTGCCAGGCCGTCGATACGTCGGTCGGTCCGATGGATGGGCAGGTCGAACACCTGGGCGCGGCCCGTCGCGCTGTCGACGAAGGCCACGGCGCCCGTGATGCCAGGATCGATGCCAATGTTGATCACAGCTCGGCTCCCTTCGTGCGCACCTGCGACGTGGGACGGTCGCCCATCCAGTCGCAGAACTTCACGGTGTCGCCGGTGTACTGGGAGTCGACAACCCCCGTCTGTCCGTCCCGCTGCTTGCCGATGATGATTTCGGCGTAGTGCTTCCACTCCGGGCCCAGGTCGGGCTTCACGTGCGCCGGGCGGTGCACGAACGCGATGATGTCGGCGTCCTGCTCGATGTCGCCGCACTCGCGCAGGTCGGCCATGATCGGCCGCATGTTCGGGCGCTTCTCGACTTCTCGGTTGAGCTGGGCCAGCAGCAGGATGGTGCAGTCGAGTTCCTTCGCCAGGGCCTTGATGCCGCGGCTGACCTCGCCGAGCTGCGTCGCGCGGTTGGCCTTGCGATCCGTGCCCTCCATTAAGCCGATGTAGTCCACCGCCAGAAGGCGCAGGCCGCGCCGGCGCTTGAGCGCCCTCGCCTTCGAGCGCAGCTGATTGATGTTGAGTGCTGTCTGGTCGTCGATGTACAGCGGCAGCATGCGCAGCAGCTCCACAGCGCGCGTCATCTCGCCCCAGTCGTAGTCGCTCATGCGCTCCGGGCGCTTGAGCTTGTGCAGCGGGATGCCCGAACGCATCGACACCACGCGCGTCGTCAGCTGATGCTTCGGCATCTCCATCGACAGCACGCCCACGGGCTCACTCATGCCGCAGACGTGATCCGCGATGGACATGGCCAGCGCCGTCTTACCCATGCCCGGGCGGCCGGCGATGACGATGACCTCGCCGCGGCGCATGCCGCCGTCGAGCCGGTCGTCCAGCGCCTTGATGCCGGTGGACAGAAAGTCTTCCTCGCCATCGTGGCGACGCTGGATGCCGTCGAGGAACTGGACCATGCCTTCGTCCATGTCCAGCCATGCGTCGCTCTTGCCCGCGTCAAAGAGCGGAGTCAGAAGCGCGGTCGCCTGGTCGAGCGTCTCTTCGAAGCCCACGTCACGCTGGCACGCCAGCTCGTGGATCTGGCTGCTCGCCAGCATCAGCTTCCGACGCAGCGCGAAGTCGCGCACGATCAGCGCGTACTGCCGGACGCTGGAAGCGCTGGGCAGGTACTGCGTCAGCGCATGCAGATCGGCAAGGCCAATGGCGTCGGCCTTGCGGCTGCGCATCAGCTCGTCGTGCACGGTGAGCACGTCGGCGGGCTTGCACGCGTTGAGCATGCCCGCCAGCGCCGAGAAGATCACCTTGTGCTCGTTCTTGAAGAAGTCGGCTTCGGTGACCATGTCGCCGACCCGGTCCCATACACGGTTGTCGAGCAACAGCGCACCAAGCAGCGACGCCTCGGCTTCAGGGCTCCACAGCACCACCGGCGCCAGGAGGGTTTCGTCGACTCTGTCGTTCATGCGTTTTCCTCAACGGTGGTTTTTTCCAGGACCTGCTTCAGCCCGCCGGACTTCATCAGGTACTCGATGTCGGGTTTCCAGTTCGCGTGCTCACCGGTGCGCGGTGTGCGACCCATGAGAAAGTCGTTCTCGCGAGCGCGTCGGAAGTAGCTGCGGAACCACTCCAGCGCCTCGTCCACGGTGGTGGCGCGCCGCGCGCCGTCAGGCTTCGTCGAGGTCAGAACCCACTGCCAACGGTCTCGAATGGCCTTCTCACGAGCCTTGTCCATGACCCGGACGCCCGGCAGCTCAGGCAGAACCTCGTGGTAGATCGCCACGATCTGGTCGGGTTTGCACGTCGGCAGCCTCGCTGTCGACGAGGAAGCGTCAGCTTCCGGAAATAACCCCGAAGGTGAAGATGAAGAAGAAGATGAAGGGGGGGGTTTCTGGGAAACCTGGAGGGGGGTTTCAATGCCCCCCTTCGGCTGCTTTGGCCTACCCCCCTTAGAACCGGCCTCGGCACCCTTGATGCCGTGCTCAGCGCCCTCTTTTCCACCGGCTGCACGCCGGTTTCGAAGGTCCTCGTCGCGCACCATGCGCCGGCTGAAGATGGCGCCGCTTTCGGCCCGCGAAAGCACCCCGTTCTCCTCCAGCTCGGCGATCAGCTTGCGGCACAGGGCGGCGCCGATCTTGCAGAGGTTGCCCAGCTGCTGCGGCTCCATGGGCTTCCCGTTCGGCATAGTCAGATGCCCGTACGGCTCGCCCTGGTGCATCAAGCAGTTCATTTCGTGCCAGAGGCCGCGGGCCGGCAGCGAACATGTCTGCAAGGCCACGTCCTTGAACCAGTCGCCCCAGTAGTACTGGGACGCCGGTCGCTTTGTCTTTTCTGCTGAGTCGTTCACGCGCGCACAGCCCTCCGTGCTTCCGCCTGGATGCCCGCCACCACACCGGCGATGGCGAAGTAGTTCTCGCCCTCCTCCTCGGCCTGTTGGATGGCGGCGTCGCGCGCCGCGATCTGAGCCTCCATCTCGCGCCGATGACGGTGCGCGCCTTCGCAGTCGCCCAGCGCCATGCAGATCTGGATGCCGAGGCCCTCGGCCTCGATGAGGTGGGCACGTTGCTGGTGGACCAGCAGCTGAAGGTTGGTCAAGCTGTCACCTCCTCGAGGTCGAAGAGGCTGGGCATGCTCATCTCGCGCGCCGCCGACTCGCAGTACATGACGCCGTCGGCGAAGTAGCTGGGGCTGAGTTCGCAGCCGCGGCCGCGCCGGCCGAGCTTCATGGCGCGATACGGCACCGTCATCAGGCCGCCGAAGGGGTCGTAGATCTCGTCGCCCGGGTTCGAGTACTGCGTGATCGCCCGGTCGGCAATGTCGAACTGCATGGGGCACAGGTGCATCTCGCGCCCAGCCGCCGACTGGGCGCCGTTGAGCGTGCGCATGCGCGTCACATCGGTCCAGACGTCGTCGTGCCATGACTGCGGCTGCAGCAGCATGAAGGACGGCGGCAGCATGCCCTTCTCGGCCAGGGCCTCGCCGAGGCGCACGTCGTGCTCGAAGTCGAACACCTTGCTCAGCGAGTGGGCCTTGAACAGCTTGAAGATGGCATCGGCCGGCATGCCCACCAGGTCGTCGGGCTGCAGCGCCCGGTCACCGCTGGAGCGCGTGAAGCCGTGGGCATCGAGCTGCCACCGCGCGCGGGAGTACTTGGCCTTGTCCTTGACCACGGGAACGTCGGCGTAGCCGCGGCTGGCGTCCGTGGGCGCCTTACGGAACAGCAGCAGGTACTCGTTCATGCCGAAGCCCATGCGTGAGCCGTCCTTGCATTGCTCGGACCAGCCCAAGCGGTAAGTCTGGGCGTTCTCGCGCACCACGTCGGTGACGATGGTCTTGCGGCCCACGAAGTGAAAGCCGTGCCGGCGGAAGCACGCCACGGTGTCGAGGTCGAAGGGGTACTCGGTCTGGAAGCCAACGCCCGGCACCATGCCGCTGGGCACGATGCGGTTCTTCACGTGGATGGCTGCCAGGCGCCCCGGCTGCAGCACGCGCAGCAACTCGGGCACCAGGAAGTCCATCTGCGCGAAGAAGTGCTCGTTGTTGTCGGTGTGGCCGAAGTCGGCATAGTTCGGCGAGTACTCGTACTGCGTGCTGAACGGGATCGAGGTCAGGATCAGGCCCACGCTGTCGCTGTCCATGCGGCGCGTCTCGTTGACGCAGTCCTCGTTGACGACCGTATAGCCCGGGCCCGTGACTTCCACGCGGGGCACGCCCATTGCGCGTGCCAAGGTCTGAGCCATCGCAATGCGCGAGAGCCCGTAGGTGCGGATGATTTCGCTCATCTTCTGCCTCAGTTCGATGTCTTGTTGCCACTTCCGCTCGAGGTTGCGGCGCACCTCCCGCTCGGCTTCCGTGTAGATCAGGTCGACGCGCACCGTGTGCTCCTGCAGGAAGCGCTGCACACGGTGGATCGCCTGGATGAAGTCCTTGAACTTGTGACCGATGCCCAAGAACACCTCCCAGTGGCAATGCCGCTGGAAGTTGCAGCCGCTGCCCAACATGACGGGCTTGCCGGCCATTTCGCGGATCTGGCCGTTGGCGAACGCGATGACAGAGGCCTCGCGCTCGTCCAGCTCCTGCGAGCCGTAGACCGTCACCACCTCGGGCATCTCGCGCTCAATCGCGTGGCGCTCGGCCTCAAGGTCGTGCCAAATGACGCGGTGCGCGGCGGGGTCTTCGGCGCGGATCTCGCGCAGCTTGGCCAAGCGCGCCGGCAGGCTGTCGCGCTTCTCGCGCGCCGCGTCCACCACGCCGATGGCCTGATGCTTGAACATGAGGCCCTGGCCGCGCGAGTCGGCACCGGCCTCGCTGTGATCGCTGGGGATCTCGTGCCAGCGCACGTCCAGATCCGGCAACACGTAGCCCTCGTCGGAGAAGCTCGGGTCGAGATCCGAGGGCAGCTGCACGAACAAGGCCCAGCTGGCCATCCACAGCCAGAACTCGCGTTCCTTGTGCGGGTGGATCGTGAGCTGGTCGGCCTTCTCGCTGTTGCGCTTGAAGAAGCGGGTCTTCGCCTGCCCCACGTCCATGACGCCCAGGTAGGCGCAGTAGGCGAGCAGTTCGACGTACTCGTTCGGGCTGGGCGTGGCGGTGGCCACGAAGCGATACGGCACGCCGCCGTTGCGCACGCGCACCTTCATGTTGCGGCGGTCATCGCCTGCGAACAGCGCCATGAACTCTCGGAAGGTCTTGCTGCCGCCGAAGCCGCGCAGGCAGTCGGCCTCATCGAGACTGACGACGGTGAAGTACTCGGGGTCGAGCTTGCCGTCGCGCACCGTCTCGTAGTTCGTCAGGTAAATGCCGTTCGGGTCATCGCACTCAGCGATCGAGCGAACGAACTTCAGGTGCGGCACACGGCCGGGGCCCGCGGCCTGCCAGGCCTTCAGCGCGGCGCGCTGGGCGTCGGTGAACTTCGGGTCATCGCCGGTCGCCAGCTTGCGCGCATCGATCAGAAATTCCTGGCGCACGCCCAGCGGCAGCACGATCAGGCCCATTCCACCGGCGCGAGCGCGCACGATGCGCACGATCTCGATCTGGTCGAAGGTCTTGCCCAACCCGAAGCGCTTGAAGATGGCGCGGCGCCCGCCCGCCACGGCCCAGCACACGGTCGCAATCTGGAAGGGAGCCAGAAGCGGATTCACCTCGCTGGCGTCGATCTCGAAGCCCATCGACTGCGCCATCTGCACCTTGGACTTCAGGAAGTCGGCGTACTCCACTACGCAGCGCTCCACACGATGGCCAGCGGCGGCCGGCGCAGGATGGCGCGCTGCACCGACGTCATGACCACAACGGGGAACGGCTCGAGCTCTGGCTCCGGCTCGTCCAGCATCACCTCGTCACCGGCGGTGGTACGGCGGAAGTACGCGATCTCGCACTTTGGTGCGCCCTCGTTTATGCGCTCGACGTAGCCGCGGCGCTTGAGATTTGCCACGTTGGACATGAGCAGCTTCACGTCGATGCCCGTCGCCGAGACGATGTCGTTGTACGTGGTGCTCTGGCCGATCGCGGCCAGGGTCTGCATCAGCTTGGTGTCCGTGCTCATGCGCCGGCTCCACGCAGCGCCTCGACCAGCACGCGCTTGTCCTGACGGAGCTGTGCGTTCTCTTCGCGTGCGATCCGCAGCTCGCGCTCGAGTGCGGTTTCCTGGCGCCGGATGCTGGTCAGGTCGTAGCCCCGCGCCAGGTTCATCCAGAGCAGCGGCGCGTCGTTGCCGCAGTAGTCCATCACCGATTCGAACTTCGGCCAGATCACGCCCTCGGAACCGGACTCCCAGCGCGACCACTGCGCCTTGTCCATCTTGAGCGCGTCGATCACCTGCTTCGGCTCGTAGCCGGCGGCCTTGATGCAGAGCCCGATGGCGCCGCCCAGTGTCTTCTCGCGCGCCACTTCCTGTAGCGTCACGGGAGAGGGAAAACCCAGTTGGTTCACAACGGTCCTCGAATCTGTTGAGTGGTGTTGAGAGGCTTGCCGGCTCAAAACTGAGAGCCATGCGAAACACGAATTTCGGAAGCGACGGCAGCGACTGGCTGCACATCGGCGACCTCGCCGTCGATCTGCTCGGGCGCCTGCTCGTCGAGCGCCTCGTCGGAGAGCTCGAGCAAGGCCAGCACGACGCCGGCGGCGATGGCGAAAGCGGCGAGCACCAGCAGGACCTGGACGTAGAAGGGAATCGCGGGCACCGGTCAGGCCCCCTGCTCTGCGTTCTCGTCGGGTGGCACCACGGGCAGTTCGGCGTCGCCGTACACGTGGTCGAAAGTGATGGCCAGCCCCCGTGTTCCAGCGAAGGCGATCAGTGCCTTGGCGGCCGGCGGGGGGACCGTCTGCCCTTTCTCATAGAAGGACACGTTGCTCTGCGAACACCCCATGCCGGTGGCCAGTTCAGCCTGGGTGACGCCCAGGCGCTCGCGAATTGCTTTGATAGGGTTCATGCCGAAATTATTAGTCCGACTGATCTTTAAGTCAACAGTCTGGCTGTTTGATTGCGATGAGCCCTACTAATACGCTCAGGTCATGCCCGCCAAACCCCTGACCGTTCGCCAACTGGCGGATGCCAACCGCCTCAAGGAACTGTTCGTTGCCTGGCAGGCTGACCGCCGGCAAGCGAGACAACCTGCGTCGCAGGACTGGTGTGCCGAAGAGCTCGGCTTCGGGCAAAGCGCGATCAACCAGTACCTGAACGGCAAGATCCCTCTCAACCCAGAGGCAGCGTCGAGGTTCGCGGGCCTGTTGGCCAAGGACGTTTCAGCATTCAGCCCGTCGATCGCGGAAGAGATCCGGAGGATGTCAGGCAGCGCGGCAGCCATTGCCGAGGACGACGCGCGTGGTGCGCAGCGCTCTGCTGCTGAGGTCGCCGACAACGCGGTGCGCATCAATCAATTCGACACGGGGGGAGCGATGGGGCACGGGCTAGTTTTGCAAGATCAACCGGGCGTGATCCGTAGCTGGACGGTCAGCTCGGACTGGATTCAGAAGAACGTGCACCGCATCACCAGCCCCAGCAACCTATCCATCGTGACGGGCTTTGGGGATTCCATGAAGGGCGTCTACAACCCTGGCGACCCCCTGCTGATCGACACCGGCGTCACTCGCGCCGACATCGATGGCATCTACTTCTTCCGAGTCGGAGATGAAGGCTTCGTCAAGCGCCTGCAGCGCATTCCCACCATCGACGGCGTGATCCTTCGGGCCAAGTCCGAGAACAAGGCCTACGACCCTTTCGACATAGTGAAGGGAATGGACTTCGAGATCTTCGGCCGCGTCGTGAAGGCCTGGGAAAGTGAAGACTTCTAAGAGGAAGGCCGTCAAATGTGGATAGCTCTTGTCACCCTGACCGTAATTGGATGGTTCCTCGTCCACTCGTTGTACAGCGAGGTCAAGAAATTGCAGTCGCAGATCAACAAGATGGGGGCGGAGTTTCGCGAAGCCATTGACGCACTCGAGGGGCTGAAACCCGGCGACCGTCAGGCACTCGACACCGTTCACAACGTCATATTTCGTGAACGGCTCTGCGGAGCAGTCAAAGAAGCCGGCGCAGAGAGTCTGCTGTCCTAGACCAATGGTGCGACCATTTTTGGCCCTGATCCTCGCGCTCTCAGCGTGCAGCGCCGCCTCTCAGGTGCATCGTTGCGTCGACACTGCAGGCAAGATCAGCTACAGCGACCAGCCCTGCTCTGCTGCTTCGAAGAGGGCCGAGCGCGTGTTGGGCTCCGATGCCACCGACAGGCGCTGGGAGAACGAGGCCTATGGCCGCGAGCGCAACATGCAGAGCATCGAGAATGCGACGCGCATCCTGAGGGAACCCACCAGCGATGCCGTGGGCGACTCCGGCGGGGGAATCATCCAGACCGACCCCAACGAGCGGATCCGAGCCCAGGACGAACGGAACATGCAGCGGCGCATGGCAGAGCTCGAGGCAGACCGCCGCAGGAATGAACGGCAACCCCGCATCGGACCTGGTCAGCTTGTGAACTGCGACGCCGCCGGATGCTGGGGAAGCCAGAACGGCGTCCGCTACAACCGCGATGCGGGCGGCAACTTGGCCGGCACCGACGGCTCGTTCTGCGCACGGGGCGCAGGCAACACCTTCAACTGCAACTGACGCCACCGCCGCGTGAACGCTCAGTTCACGTAGCGTAGACACCTATCCTCCCCTCAACTGCCGCTAGCACGCGGTCCCGTCTCCAAGCCCGCCGCATGCGGGCTTTTTTGCGCCCTCGGAGCAAGGCGCGAATAAATTATCAGTCTGACTGTTGACAATAGAAAACAGCCCGACTAATAATTAGTCCATCAACAAGGAGATGGGCATGACGAAATGCATCAGCTGCGCCGAGACAGCCAAACTGATCCGCACGGCGCTGAAGGAATCTTTCCCGGGCATCAAGTTCTCGGTTCGCTCGAGCGTCTACAGCGGCGGCGCATCGGTCAGTGTGGGCTGGACTGACGGCCCGAACGCCGCGCAGGTCGAAGCCGTGGCGCACGTTTTCAAGGGCGCCTACTTCGACAGCTCCATCGACCTGAAGGTCAGCACCTTCGCCATGATCGACGGCGAGCAGGTGAACTTCGGCGCCGACTATGTGTTCGCCCGCCGCGAGTACTCCGACGCCATGGTCGACAAGGCCATCGCAGCGGTCTGCCGCTTCTGGGGCCTCCCCTTGGTTGCCAGCGCCAACGACTTCCGCCGCGGCCTGCTCAACGGCATGCACCCCGGCAACTACGGCCGCGACCTGAGCACCCTCGTGCACCAGCAGCTCGCCAAGATGAGCGACCGTCTCGCCGTCGCGAAGTCGAAGACCGCCGGGAAGGTGAGCTACCTCGGCAACGACGGCCACAGCCCGCAAGGCGCACTGACCTCGGTGGTGGCGTGATGAGCGCCCTCACCCGCTCCAACCTCGCCAGCCGGCGCAGCGCGCGCCGCGAGCGCGTCGAGGTCAAGCACCACCCCGAGGTGTTCGAGCCCACGGAAGAGCAGGCGCTGGTCATCGACCGTGCCAGTGCCGTGATCAAGACGACGGAGGCGCACTACGCCCTGCCCGACCTCTTCTCGCTCTCGCAGCAGAACCGGGGACTGGCATGAGCACACGCGCCGCCCTCAACCACATCGCCAAGGTGGTGCTGCAGCAGAAGGTTGCGCCTGTGGCGTTCGACCAGCCGCATTTCCTCTTCGACCGCCCATGTGACCTGCCGGTATTCGGAGAGCACCAGATCTGCGTGACGCCATACGAAGGCCATCTCGCCGAACTGAAGCTGATCGAGTGGCGCGAGGTCCTCGCCGCGCTGCTGCGCGACGACGGCTCGGACCTCGTCGAAACCTCCGGCCTGCAACTGGAGCCGTTGGTATGACCACCATCAGCAAGCGCGACGCGATGGAGCTGGTCGCCAGCATCCGCAATGCCAACGTGACCGGGCATGCGATTGCCGCACGTGTCGGCGGTGGCAGCGATGCCGCGACAGCTGGATTCGTCGGTGGATTGGAAAGCGTGCTGTCGCACTTCCTTCTCCGCCACGGCTGCCCCGAAGCGGCGGCAGCGCTCCAAGGCGCAATGAACTGTGCGCCCACCGATGCCGAGATCGCTGCCCACAACAAGGTGATCGCGGGCTACCGCGCCAAGACTTCGGGAGCCGCATCGTGAGCGCCCTCTTCCACACCCCGCTGACCGCACCGCGCCAGTTCGTCGGCACCGTCGACGCGACGCACGACACCGGCCGTGCCACCGCTCGCACGCTCGAGCAGCTGCAGGGCAACCAGCGCAGCGCAGTCGCCCGCATCGTGCCTATGGCCGACCGCGTGCGCCCGCACCGCGCAGCTGACACGGTGCTCTACATCGTCGGCGTGGTCGGCATCGCCGCGGCTCTCGTCTTCAACAACTGGAGCCCGCTATGAGCCGCGCGCCTCGCTACTTCCCCGACGACACGCCAGAGCCTGTCGCCCAGCCGTACTGCGCCATCGATGAGCTGCTGCAGCTCGTGTTGCTCTGGATCAAGTTCGCCGCCGCTGGCGCGTCCCTGGCCGGGTTCCTCGCCTTCTTCTTCCCCAACTTCCTTCTCTCCTTCTTCCGCTGAAAGGCATCCCGTGAACGCAACCACCACCGCAGAGCACGAGGTGCTCGAACTCGAAACCATCAGCCGGCCCGCCGCGGCGCCGGTGCCCGCCCTGCAGCAGGGCGGCGAGCTGGCAAGCAGCATGCCCGAGTCGTCCCCTTTCGGGATGATGCTCACCGCTCTCGGCCGCGGCGCCTCGCTCGACCTGGTCGAAAGCGCCATGAAGCTGCAGGAGCGCTGGGAGGCCAACGAGGCCCGCAAGGCTTTCGTGAAGGCCATGGCCGACTTCAAGGCCGAGCCGCTGGAAATCTTCAAGCGCAAGCACGTGGGATACACCACGAAGGACGGCGACTTCGTCGGCTACAAGCACGCCGAGCTGTCGCACATCACCGACGTGGTGGTGCCGGCCATGGCGCGCCACGGCCTCTCCCACCGCTGGGACCTGCAGCAAGGCAGCGGCCGCATCGTAGTGATCTGCACCATCACGCACAGGCTGGGCCACAGCGAATCCGTTTCGCTCGACGGCTCGCCGGACAGCAGTGGCAAGAAGAACAGCATCCAGCAGGTCGCGTCGACCATCACCTACCTGCAGCGCTACACGCTGCTCGCGGCGACCGGCCTGGCCACCAAGGACGATGCCGACGATGACGGCCGCGGTGGCGAAGGTGATGACTCCGGCGACCAGGGCGACAACAGCCGCAAGCAACAACGTACGGAACTCGCGACCTACCCGAAAGCGCAGTTCGACGCGAACCTGCCGAAGTGGCGGGAGGTGATCGCCGCAGGTCGCAAGACGCCCGACCAGATCATTTCGATGGCGCAGACCAAGCACCCGCTCACCGACGAGCAGAAGCGCGCCATCCACGAGTCGCCCCGCGCCACGGGCCCGACCTACGCCCAGGTCGCCGACCAGTTGAACAAGGCTGTCGACGAAGACGCGCTCAACGTCGCCGCCGACCTCATCAAGGCCGTGGCCGATGCCGCGCACCGCACCGAACTCAACGCGCTCTACGACAAGCGCCGTGCCGAACTCAACGCCTGAAAGACCACCACCATGAAGACCATCGACCTCGTTCAAGGCAGCCCCGAGTGGCATGCCCACCGCGCCACGCACTTCAACGCCAGCGACGCGCCGGCCATGATGGCCTGCTCGAAGCACAAGACGCGCTCGCAGCTGCTGCACGAACTGAAGACCGGCATCGCTCCTGAAGTCGACCCCGTCACACAGCGCCGCTTCGATGATGGCCATCGCTTCGAGGCGCTGGCACGACCGCTCGCCGAGCAGGTCATCGGCGAAGACCTCTACCCGGTCGTCGGTACCGAGGGAGAGCTGAGCGCTTCGTTCGACGGCTTGACCATGGACGAATCGATCGCGTTCGAGCACAAGTCGTTGAACGACGAGCTGCGCGCGGCGATGACCACGACTGATGGCACGGCCCTGCCCCTGGCCTACCGGGTGCAGATGGAGCAGCAGTGCGCCGTCTCGGGTTGCGAGAAGGTGCTGTTCATGGCCACGAAGTGGGCCGGCGACGAGCTGGTCGAGCGCCGTGAAGCCTGGTATCTGCCCGACCTCCAGCTGCGCGCGCAGATCGTCGCGGGTTGGGCCCAGTTCGCGCAGGACCTGGCCGCCTACGTCCCCTCCACGACGCCCACCATCGAGAAGGTCGTGGCCGAGCCAGTGGAAGCGCTACCCGCGCCGTTCGTGCAGGTCACGGGCCAGCTCGCCCTTCAGGACAACTTCAAGGTGTTCGAAGAGCGCCTGCGCGAGTTCCTTGAGACCAAGCTCATCCGCGAGCCGAAGACCGACGAGGACTTCGTGAACCTCGACGCACAGATTAGGGCCATGAAGCAGGGCCGCGAGGCGCTGAAGTCGGCCAAGGCACAGATGCTCGCGCAGGTGCAGCCGATCGACATGGCCAACAAGGCAGCCGAGGCGCTCGACAAGCTGCTGCAGCAGAACTGCAAGATGGCCGAGGACCTGATGACGGCCGAGAAGGAACGCCGCCGCGGCGAGATCGTTGCCGACGGCGTGAAGGGCCTGGCCGCGCACGTCGCCGCGCTGAACATACGCCTCGGCAAGCCCTACATGCCCACGGTGCCGGCCGACTTCGGAGGTGCCATCAGGAACAAGCGCAGCCTGGCCAGCATGGAGGAAGCGGTCTCCAACGAGCTGACCCGCGCGAAGATCGCCGCCAGCGAGATCGCCGACCGCATCCAGATCAATCTGACTACGCTGCGCGAGCACGCCGCCGACGTCGTGTTCCTGTTCCCCGACACCGCGCAGATCGTGCTGAAGGCGCCCGAAGATTTGACCTCACTGGTCAAGGCACGCATCGCCGAGCACCAGGTGAAAGAACAGGCGCGCATCGACGCCGACCGCGAACGCATCCGCAAGGAAGAAGCTGCGCGCCTCGAGCGCGAAGCCGCGCAGTCCGCCGCCGCTGCTACGCCGCCCCCCGCGACACCAATTACTGCCCCCGCCGCTGCTACGCCGCTGCCGACAACGCCAAGTAGCGCCCTCGCCGCTGCGCCAGCGCCCACCGTGATCCCCATGCCGGTGCGCGCTGCCGCCGCGCCCGCCAGCGCGCCCACGCTGAGCATCGGCGCGATCAACGAGCGGCTGCAGCACTTCACCGTGACCGAGGCGGGTCTGCGCGGCCTGGGCTTCGAGCCCGCCGGTCGGGAGCGCGCCGCGCCGCGGTACCACGAGGCCGACTTCCCCCACATGTGCGCCGCCATGGTGGCTCACATCGAGGCCGTGCAAGCCAAGCAGGCCGCTTGATCAATCCACCACCAGAGGACCACACCATGCCCAAGACTTTCGCCGAGCCGCAGCCGTACTCCGAAGAGCCCTACGTCGCCATTCCCATGACTCCCGTGGAATCCAACCAGGTCGCGGCCATCGGCTACGACGCAGCGAAGAAGACGCTCGCCGTCACCTTCACGCGCGGCAACGGGGCGATCTACCACTACCCGAACGTGGAAGCCAAGGTGCACGCCGAGTTCGTCGGTGCCGAGTCGATCGGCAAGTACTTCGGCCAGCACATCAAGCCGTTGCCCTTCATCAAGTTCCGCGCGCCGGTCGAGGCCTGACGTGAGCGAGCAGCAGTTCTGGCTGGTCTGGAACCCGGAGGGTCAACGCCCGCCGACGCGCCAGCACCTGAGCGCCGAGAGCGCAGGCGACGAAGCCGAGCGCCTTGCCGCGCACGCGCCGGGGCAGTCGTTCTACGTGCTGCATGCCGTGGAGGTGCGCCGCACCGCCGAGGCGCCGGTCGAGACCATCGCGCTCGCAGAGCCCGACGTGCCCGACGACGAGATCCCGTTCTAACCACCATTTTCGGGCGCTGCTGGCGGGACTCCCTCCTCCTCCCAACTCCACTTTCCCGCCAGCGCTGCGCAAGCAGCCGCCCTCTTTTCTTCAAACACTTCGAAAGGCACTCATGCTCGAACTGCTCGAACCAACAACTGTGAAGCTCTCCAACGTGCAGACGCGCGTGGAGAAGCATGGCGACGAAGAGGTTATGGCGATCGATCTCGCCGTCACCTGGAACACGAACAACCGCTCGCTGACCGCAATTCAGAAACAGCTGCGCAACGCGCTGTTCTGCAACCTCGCACAGGAGATCGATAGCCCGCAGGCCGAGATGGACCTGCCCATTGACGAGTTGCCGAACGTGCGCGTGCCCGGCATGGACTACCCGGTCAAGCTGGACTTCCAGCAGGTCGGCGCTCGCGTCGAGGTGGCCTACGGCATCGACGAGACCACGGCCATCGTGCTGCAGCTGTGCAAGGTGCACAAGTTCCGCATCACGCCGATCGAAGGCGGCTCGGCCGAGGTCAAGTTCGCCATCTCGTCGGCCGCCGACATCGACGACCACATCATCGGCACGCTGTCGATCCTGCAGCAGCGCGACATCTCGATCCAGCTGAACATGCCAGAGGTCGAGCAGCCAGCCAAGCCGCTCACCGAACAGGACGTGTTCCCCGACGCTCCGGCCAGCGAGCCCGAAAAGCCGCTGACGCCCGAAGACGTGTTCCTCGATACGCACGCGCCCAAGGACACGGACGGCGAAGGCGAGGAAGCCTGACCCATGGACTTCACCGTCATCCCCATCGAGAAGGTGAAGGCCGCGTTCGCGCGTGCCCTCGACCTGAGCGGCGACCACGACGTGGCTGCGAGGGCCGCCGCGCAGTCCCTCGGCATCACCGTCGAGGCGGTGCGCGAGGTCGTCGCTGAGCACACTGAAGCGGCTTGATGTGGCTCTACATTCCATCGAACTCTGCGCCGGAGTGGGCATGCTCGGAGAAGGACTGCGAGCCGGGCTCGGACATCTGGGCATCGAGACTCGCGCCGTCTGCTACGTTGAGCGGGAAGCTCACGCTGCCAGCGTCCTGGCGGCGCGCATCGAAGAAGGAAGCCTGGACCCGGCTCCTGTCTGGTCCGACATGCTCACCTTCGACGCTCGAGCGTGGCGCGGCGCAGTGGATTGCGTCGTTGCAGGTTTCCCCTGTCAAGACCTCAGCCTTGCTGGCCGCCGTGCTGGGCTCGACGGCAAGCGTTCGGGCCTCTTCTTCAACGTCCTCGACATCGCCGACGCTTGCGGTGCGTGGCTCCTCGTTCTGGAGAACGTCGCAGGCATCGCTTCTGCCACCGCTGCCGTTGTGGACGAAGCCAGCGCCTCCGACTATGCCGCCAAGCCCTCTGGAGACGGCTTTTCGGACGTGGGCATTGAAGATGGTCGCCTACTCGAACGCGCGGCCGCCCGAGTCGTGGGAGAACTGGCCGACCGCGGGTGGCACGCGGAGTGGATCACTCTTTCCGCGTCCGACGTGGGTGCCAGCCACGGCCGCGCACGCTGGTTCTGCATCGCCTGGCGCATGGCCCACGCCGAACACAGCACCCGATGCTCCCAACATGAGTACCAACCGAGGGAGCGGGCAGAACAGGGCCCGTACGACAGAGCAGAGCCTCAGTGCACGTGCGAAGAGCCACTGGCTCACGCCGGCGGGCATGGCTGGCTTGGATCACACGGGGAAGGCGGGAGCGGGCGGGGAGTTTGCGCAGCCAGCGACGAACTGGGCGACACCGGAAGCCTCGATGGCAAAGCGCGGCGATCGAACCACCCATGTTGCGGCGAATGCGAAGGCTGGCAACGACGTGAACACCCAAGCCATCAACTGGGCTTCGCCTCGGGCGTCGGACGGCAAGAACGGTGGCCCGAACCAGCGGGGCAGCAAAGGCGACCTGATGCTTCCCTCGATGGCGGCGCAGTGGCCGACCCCGGACGCCTCGATGCACGGCGGCGGGAACACGTCGCAGGGGCCGGCTGGGTTCCGTCCGAACATCACGTTGGCTGCGCAGCAGTGGCCGACACCGGATGTGTGCAGCGGCGCACGCGACATGAGCAAGATCGACCCGGAACGCCAGAAGCGCCCGGACACGAAGGTGACGGTCGGCCTGCCAACCGCAGTTTCGAGTTGGCCGACACCAGCAGCGCGGGATGCCAAGGGCGCGAACTCGGAAGAGCACGCGCTTGTAACGGGGGGGGGGCAGGAAGCACATGGACCAGCTAGCCAACTTCGCGGCCTATTCGCCCCTGGCCCAGCAGATCCGCGATGGGCAGGAATCCTCGCCGAGCACCCCGAACTCGCCCCGGCACTTGAACCCGATTTTCGGTGCGTGGTTGATGGGTTGGCCTTCGGCATGGGTGATAGCCGAGCCGCACGCCTCAAGTGCGTTGGCAACGGCGTCGTGGCGCTCCAAGCTGCGGCAGGAATTGTCGAGCTTGTGCGGCGAGTTCGAGGAGCCGGCACCGTGACGCCCGCCAACTTCGCGCACGAGGCGCAGATCCATGGGAGGGCTGCAGCGTGATCCATGGCCTTCGTCACTTCAAGGTGCTAGTTCAACCTTCCACCGCGAGCAAGAACTTCTGCCTTGCATTCATCAACGGCACTCTGGGCAACGTCCGCGATCTCGGCCGCAAAGGATCTAACCGATGCCAGTTGCTTGACAGTCGGAGGTCGCTTCAGTTCACGCGCCTCCTTGGTCATGTCCTCCCACAGGCTGCCCAGGTTTCCTATCGTTCGCCCAAGGGTCATCACATCAAGGGCAACGATGCCACCTGGCACATCGAAAATGGGAAGTCCCAGCAGCGTGCCGCCCGCATCACGCATCAGCTCCGGGGAGACCACTTCGATTGTCTGCTGGGACAGATCATCGACGGCTTTGACAACGTCACTTGCCAGAGTGAAACAGCGCACCGCCAGCGCCTTCACGATGTTCAAGCGCTGAATCTCCGCAGCGGTCCGCTTCTCGTCCTCCAGCTTTCGCGCGTGGCCAGCTTGGTAGGCCGCAATCGCCGCCGCAGCCAGGATGGCGATCGCAGCGCCGATTGCTTGCATCCACCCAGACCACTCGCCCTTCGTCATGCACAAAGGCCACCAGTCGATCCACAGCAGGCAGTACTCGGGTGTCGGCATTCAGTTTCTCCTCGTTGGGCGCGCATCGTAGCGCGCGGCGAGGAAGCCACCGACTCAGTCCTCCAGGTCGAACTGCATCTGCAGCGTCCGAATGATCTGTGCGATGTCGGCGCGGTGCGTGCCGCGGTCGCTGACCACGCGAACGGTCCAGTTTGGACCGCCCTCTTCCGCCGGGATGCCGATCACCCCGCCACGGTGAACGTCCGTCTGCTGGCCTCGAAGGCCTGGCAGGTTCTCAATGCGCTGGATCAGCATCTGCTGCAGCTGCTTGGCTGTGCGGGTCGGCTTGGCCATCTCCAGTCTTCAGCCGGTGTATCCGGGCACGAGTTCGTAGGCCTCGCTCACCACCTTGACCGCGGCGGCATACGCATGACTTCGTTCGTAGGGGGTTGCGGTGTCGTAACCCGACATGCCGCTGCCGCTCGACCCCGAAGGCGCTGCCACGAAGGCCATCCCCTCCAAGTAGCCATCCTGCTTCTTCAATGCCTCGTTCAGCAGGCCAAGGTACCGCTGCTCAGAAACCGGATTTTTTGCCATAGCGCGCTCCTTCGAAAGGTCGCATTTTGAACCTCCTCGACACCTCCCCCGACCGCATCCGCGCCAAAGAGATCCAGGCGGTGCAGATGCACGCCCAGCAGCTGGTCGATTACGCCCGGGCGCACGGCCTGGTCGTGACCATCGACCTCAAGCCCCAGCCTCCGCTGGCCATGGGCAACTACCTGTCGGTCATCGACATTCGGGAGGTCCGCCATGGCGCCGCCTGAGGTCGTGAGCACCGCGTGCCTGCACGTGCATGAGGTCTCGCACACGGGCGATGCGGTTCGCGATTGCCCCACCCTCTTCGCGCCAGACCTGCGTTGGATCAAGGCAGCAGCGGCACGCCTCTCCGTCAGTGCTGAAGCCTATGCAGCAGCACTGAATGCCGGGCAAAAGCTGTGCGGCGGCTGCGGCGCAGCGAAGCCACGCGACGACGAGCACTTTGGCCGCGACATTCGACGGTTCGATGGCCTTCGGAGTAGGTGCCGAGCCTGCGTTTCGGCCGCAAAGCGGGCGCACTACGGCCGAACGCGTCCGCAGCAGCGCGCGCGGCAGCTCGAATACCAGAAGGCAAATCGCGAAAAGCTCTATGCCTACAACGCCGCATGGCAGCGCACCCGCAATGCCGCCCTCCGCGCGGAGATGTTGACGGCCTACGGTTCAGCTTGCGCCTGCTGCGGCGAGCGCCAGCCGCTGTTCTTGGACCTTGACCACGTTGAGAACGACGGGGCCGCTCACCGCCGAGAAGTCGGCAACAACACGCAAGTGATGCTCGAGCTGCGCTCCCAGGGCTGGCCACGCGCCCGCTTTCAGCTCCTCTGCTGCAACTGCAACCAGGGCAAAGCCCGGAATGGAGGCGTATGCCCTCACGCGAACGTCCAATCTTGATGAGCGCTCCGATGGTGCGCGCGCTGCTCGACGGCACGAAGACGCAGACGCGCCGCGTGGTCAAGGGGCTGACCGACAAGATGTGGATCGAGGCCACCGCTGCCGGTGGTTTCGCTGTCTGCTACGACGGCGAGCCCAGCTGTGGGACTGGCGTATGGGAAGTCCCCGAGCATTCGCACCCCATCGCCTGCCCCTACGGCCAGCCAGGCGACCGGCTGTGGGTGCGCGAGAGCCTTGGCTACGACCCTGAGTGGGGGCACAAGTGGGCCGACGGCAAATACCTGTGCGAGGTATTCGAAGATGCCTACAGCGAAGACAACAAGATGCCGGACCGTGGCATCCCGAGTATCCACGTGCCGCGCCGGTACAGCCGCATCGACCTCGAGATCACCGGCGTGCGCGTCGAGCGCCTGATGGACTGCAGCAATGTCGATGCGATCGACGAGGGAGTGCTCACGATGGGAGCGGAATGGCTCGCCACATCGTTCCCAGAACACCATGCTGCCGTCGCCGATTGGAAGAACCGCGACGAAGGAACCCGCCCACCGCTCGGGCCGAGTCCGGTGCAGCGCTACGCCCGACTCTGGGAACAGATCAACGGCGCCGGCAGCTGGGACCTGAACCCCTGGGTGTGGGTGGTCGAGTTCAGGATGGTCCGGACATGAAGCCGCTACGACTTCGTTCGTTCGGCCAGGTAGTTGATGGCCAATGCCTGCATGGCAGCGGCAATTACGACCGGGTCCTCAGAAACTCGCCGGTCAAGCGGGGAGTTGAACAGCATGCTTTCCACAGCTTGCAGCTGCTCACGGGTAATCGCAAGAGCTCGTTCGAGATAAGCGGCCTGTGCACCGTTGATCGGTTCGTCCCTAACTGCCATCGGGTCCTCCAGTGTGTTGTTAAGCCCTCAGTATGCCGGAGCCCGAAGCCATGACGACACCAGGATTCGGCGCCTTCTCCAGCGCGGTGGCGCGCGCCAAGGCGGACATCTTCCGCCGCCACTTCGACCCCGCAACTCTGCGCCCTGCCGAGACCGTGAAGGCCTCTATGCAGTGCGTCCGTTGCGGCGGACTCCTCACGTATACCGCCAGCGCGGTCGATGGCCGAATGACAGGCCGCTGCTCGAGCGCGGGCTGCATTCAATGGAAGGACCTTGCATGACCTCCGAATCCCACCCCACCCCCTCCAGAGAGACTGCAGAGATTGCAGGGCAATGGCTGCCGATTGCGAGCGCGCCAGAAGGTGAATTGCTCGTTGTTGGCTGGCTTGATGAAGAAGATCAAGAACACCCCGAGCGTCACGACTTCGACCATCTCGAAGATGGCGTGTGGGCGAAGCACTCGGAAAACGTGGAGTACTTCCAGATGTGTGCGCCACGCGGCAGCCGTGGCCCAAGCGAGAAGGCTCCGTACACGCACTTCATGCGCATCGGCCCCATCCCCGCACCACCAACCATCGCCCGCGCCACTGGAGACCAGCAATCATGACCACCAACGACAAGACTGTAGGGGATGAGCGCACAGCGTTCGAAGCCTTTTGCACTAAGCGCTGGGGTGGCTCCAGCCGCGACATGTTCGATGTTCGCGACGACGGCGAATACATCAATGGCCGGGTGCAGTTCGCATGGTCCGCGTTTCAGGAAGCCCGCGCCTCCCTCACCACACCCAGCAAAGAGCCGGCCGGAGCGGTGATAGCACCGCCAATCGAATGCACGACATGCGGCGCATCGGTAGTTGGTGTCGCTCCGCTCAAGAGCGCACCGGCAGAGCCCTTCGGCTACTGGCACCAAGGCGCGACCGAGGAAGAATCCGATTTCTTCAAGGTCAGCGATTCCGGCCATGTCGGATGCCCCGGCTGCATCGCGCTCTATACCCACCCGGCAGAGACACCGCCAGCGGCAAGCGCTATCGATGCGCGCGAGCAGCCGAAAACGACGCGCGGGATCTCGGTTGAGGAATTGGCCGACTGGGTGGCCGAGCGCTGGCACGCGGAGGTCAAGAACCGACCGATGGTCAACGTCCATCGCCGCGCACTCGACGACACATGGCGGCAGATATTGCGCCACCTCGAAATCGATGACCGCGCGCGCCTCGGGCCGACACATGACGAACTCCGCGCGGAAATCAGCACCATGCAATGGGAAACCATGAACGGGAGGACAGCATGAACACCAGAAAATACGGGCATCCGCTCGGCTCAACAAGTTGGTGCCCCGATTGCGAACTGGCCGAAGCGAGAAAGAACGGCGAGTTCCCGTCCATCGCATCTCGCAATGAACCCCCTGCGGTCGATGCGGGGGAGAAGGAGGCGAAGTCTATACCGATGGAGCGCATTGAGCGGCTGGCTCGCGGCATCCAGGCCACCAAGAAAGTCGAAGACTCCATGGCCCTCGTCGCTGCGTTCCTGCGTGAATGTGCCATCGCATCGCGCGAGGAAGCACCAGCAGCGGCAGGCGCTGCTCTGGCGGTGACATTGCCGGCTTATGGCTCCTTGCCGTGGGCAACGGTTCGTGCCTATGTGGAGGCCGCTGCAGGGTCGGCGCCGATCATCGATCCCGAATACTCCATCGGTCATCAGGTCGTTGGCATCGATTTCAACTCGCTCAATCGCATCATGAGCGCCCTTGCTGCAACCCCAGCGCCCGAGGTGCCAAAGTGGATCGATGATCCGCACGACATTGAGCAAGGCCAGATGCTCAACCCGGCATGGCTGAAGCGCTGAAGGAATGCAGATGATGCCCACCGAAGCACTCAGCACCGTCCTCACCCGCCAAGAGCTGCAGCAGATCACCGGCTACAAGCGAGCCTCAGAGCAGCTGGCCGAGCTCGTGCGGCAGGGCTTCTATCGGGCCCGCCGATCGCGGGTTGACGGCAGTGTCATCCTCGAACGGCCACACTACGATGCCGTCTGCGCCGGCTCCAGGATGCCGGCCAACGAACCCCGCCTGCGTCCGGTCACAAGGAAGAGAGCATGAAACGCGTCCTCCCGCCGAGAGTCTACGAAAAGAGCGGCAGCTACTACCATGTCGCCGCTGTCGGCAAGAAGCGTGAATGGACCAAGCTCTGCCGCATCAAAGATGGCCTCGCGGCGATGTACCTCGCATTGGCCAAGATCGAGACCGACAAGTCTCTCGACGACACCCTGCCTAAGCTATGCGCCACCTGGATGACAGAGATCGGCTCGAGGCATTCCGAGAAGACCCAGGCCGACGACCGGACGCACAACAAGGCGATCTCTGAGGCTTTCGCCGAATTCCGTGCCCGGGACATCACACCGCCGATCGTCGTCGCATTCCTGGAGGACTGGGACGCCCAGCCGCGCAGCTACAACGCCTACCGCGCGGCGCTGCGAGAGCGGCTGCGCTTCGCAGAGGTGAAGGGATTCCGGCCCGCCGGCAGCAACCCTGTCGACCCTGTGAAGACGAAGAAGGTCAAGGCGCGAACGCGCTACATCACCGACAGCGAGCTGCGCCGGATCAAGGTTGCCGCCTGCTACGGAGATGACGGCAACCGCACGCGCTCGGGCCACACGGTCTGTTGCCTCATCGACATGGCCTACCTCACCGGCCAGCGCATCAGCGATCTGCTGACCCTGGAGTGGTCGCAGGTTCGGAAGGAAGGGATCCTGTTCGAGCCGGCGAAGACCGAAGACTCGACGGCAGTGCGGATCATGATCGAATGGACGCCAAAGCTGAAGGCGGTTGTCGAGCGGCTGAAGCATCCGCCGCCAGTGCCCGGGCAGAAGGGCAAGGCCGGCAAGGCGAAGCCGGTCTCCATGCGCTTCGTCTTCTCGACGCTCAAGGGCGAGCCGTACACCTATGACGGGGCCTCAACCGCTTGGACGCGGGCCAGAGAACGAGCCAAGGTCAAGAACGCGCACTTCCACGACCTGCGCGCGAAAGCCCTCACCGATATTGACGGCGTGACCGACCGCGGCATCGGCCAGGCGCAGACGATGGGAGGCCACAGCACCCAGACACAGACCGCCGACTATGTGCGCCACAAGAAGGCGAAAAAGACCAGCGCGACCCGTTGAAACTCGTCTAACCGCGTTTTTTCCTCAGAGGGAAAAGACACCTAAAACGCCAGATCGTCGGTTAGAAGAATGCGGCCTAAGTAGTTGATTTTTATGATTTCTCGGTCTGTTTTGGGACCAGAGGGTCGAAGGTTCGAATCCTTTCGCCCCGACCATAGAAAACGCAATGCGGACAGTCACTCAAGTGGCTGTCCGCATTTTCGTTTCTGCGGGGATGGTGTCCCTGTAGCCGTCGGCAGCGTTCGCTTCAGGTGCAGGCCTTGCACTCAAAAAAGGATCACCCATTCGCCGCGCAGGTATCGATAGTGGTAGCTGGGCCCCGAAAAGGTAGTGCTGCGGCTGTAGCCCGCGCCAAAACGAAATACCTGCGAGCCCCTGACCGGACTTTGAAGGCTCAGGTCGAACAATCTCGTTGGTTGATTCAAATCGTGGTTGATCGTCTCGTTGCCAAGCCCCGCCGTCAGGGAGGCCGTCCATCCCTGGAAACGGTGCCGCCAACCGATCGCCAGCATCGACTCGCTGTAGCTCTTCGGATTGAAATAGGCTCTGTCCACGTCCTCATGGGTGCTTCGGTACGTTCGATAGCGCGCCTGCAAGGTCAGCCCCAGATCGAGTGACGGCTGATAGATCAGCCGCAGGCGGGCATGGTCCCGTCGATTGCCGTCCGAAAAATATTGCTGTCCCAGCAGTCCGACCAGAGTCAAATGGCTTCCCAGCCCCTGGTCCACGGCAACCCCGACAAACGAAAAATCGATCCCGCGGTCCAGGGACTTCGGAGTTTCCACCCAGTCGCGGGTTACGAGAAACTCCACCGCGGTACTCTTCGTGGGTGACATGCGGTAACTGCCGTCCAGTGTCAGCAGCGTGTGCCCTCCCTGCTGAAACAGGCCGGCCTCCAGGGCCCCTCCATCGCCAGTCCTGGATTCGATCGAGCGGGCTAGAAATGAAATCTTCTTTCCGACCCTTTGCCAGCTATCTTGCTTGTATTGGTAGTCGGAGAGACGAAAACCCAGGTAGCGATCGGCATTCTCGAAAGCAGGAAAGAATTCGGCCGATACCCTCCTCGACTGAAAATGATCGCTGTCGCTGGTCAGGAAAAATTCCGTGCCAAAAGCCATGTCGCTTGGTTTTTCCTTGCCTTTTTCTTCTTCGGCTTTACAGGGTCCAGCCAGCACCATGGCCCCGGAGAGAACGGCAATGGAATATCTCAACGCCTCCATCATTTCGTCCCCCAGGCCTTGGGCTTTCTGAACAACTCATCCAGATATCCGAGAATACTGGCGGGCTGCAGCAGCAGGCTGTACAGGAGCACGTAAACGAAGAAGCCCTGGATATTTTTTCGCACGACCAATCCCGTTTTCTTGAACATTCTGCGTTCGATTGAAAACATCAGAAGACTCAACGCGAATGCCGCCGGTATCAGCGCGAGCGTCATTACGCCCACAATCCAGTAATAGCCGAAAAGCGCGAATATGATTCCTGGAATGAATCCGATCGTGTATGCCAGATCCAGCCATGGAAACACCAGATTCCAATAAATGAAAAATGTCGACAACCTGGGTTTGAAGAGGATTCCCGGGTGCTTGACAAAGGCCTCGGTCATGCCGCGCGCCCATCGCTGGCGCTGCTTGACCAACTGCCTGATGGTGCTGGGCACATTGGTAAACAGGCACGCATCCTCACAGTGACCCACCCGATACCCGGCTTTCAGCAGGGCCCACGTCAGCACGATGTCTTCTCCCACGCACTCAGGCCACCCTCCGACCTCGATCAGCGCGGCCCGGTCGTAGATGGAAAACGCGCCCTGCGCAACCAATGTGCCTTGAAACAGCGATTGCACCCGCTTGATTGCTGCAATACCGTGAAAATAGTCCCATTCCTGGCAGCGGGTAATCCAATTTTGCCTCGAGTTCCGGACCAGGATTTTTCCTGCGACGGCCCGGGTATTGGGTGGATCGGCTCGGTAACGCTCGACAATGCTGGCGAGGGCTCCTCGGTACAGAAAAGAGTCGGCATCCACGGTAACGACCAGGTCGTGCAAGACTTCCTTGAATCCGATATTCAGGGCCCGGGCTTTGCCTCCATTTTTTTTCAGATCGACGAAGGTGAGCCAGGAGTACTGATCCTTGGCTCGCTGAACAACAAGAGAAGTGTTGTCCGTGGATCCGTCGTTGATCACGAGAACCTGCAGTTCGCCAGGATAATTCTGGCGCCCGATGCTGGCAAGCGTCTCCTCAATGGAGGCTTCCTCGTTGTAAGCGGCCACCAGAATGGAAATCGGGGGATAGACGGACAACGGGGAATGCGTCGGTCTCTTGTCGAGAAGCAGGCTTATGGCCATGAAGGCATTCATGAAGCCCGGAATAATGGCAATTCCATATACCAGGAAAATGGCCAGCACGGTACCGACGTAATGCTTCAAATCGGCCAGCCATGCCTCCGCAGCCCATATTGAAAATCCCATCCACGCGGTGGCACCAATTAACGCGATAAGGAATTTCCCGGAAACCGACAGGTAAAGCAGTGGCAGTGCTTTTTGACCATCTTCGTTCATATCGCCCTTGATAGTTCCATGGAATGTAACGCTCAAGAAACGTGCTGAACAGTCTGTTCAACCCACTCGCGCGGCTTTGGCGCCACGCGGATTCGGTCAGACTTCCCTGATTACGAAATTAGGCTTCCCTCCGAACCAAACCTGATTCGGCTCCCGCGTGGCGTCGAACTACGGTCCCGCCCTGCGAGTCAAGGCGCGGAACTCGGTAGAATCCGCCGCTGCCGACTGTAGGTAAAGCATCTAAGTCGTTGATTTTCCGGGCATCCCTCCAGCCTGGAATCTGCCCGTAGCTCAGTTGGATAGAGCACCTGCCTTCTAAGCAGGTTGTCGGGGGTTCGATCCCCTCCGGGCAGGCCAATCCCGCATTTCATGCAGCTTCACGCTGCCTCAGAACTCGCACTTCTCACAGGGGCGGCGGGTTTTTCTTTGCCTCTCACAATGTCGGGCCGTAGCATCGAATCTTCGTAATTTGTCGGTACTTCTTCAGGTACCTGCACGTGGCCTGAATCCAGGTACCGACAGCACGGGGATCACCATGCCACTGACCGACGCATTCGTGAGGCACGTAAAGCACAAGGGCACTGCAATCCGCGAGCGCTACGCCGATGGCGGCGGCATGTACCTTCGGGTCAAGGCGGCGGGTAGGTACTGGCGCATGGATTATCGTTTCCACGGCAAGGCCAAGACCCTGGCGCTCGGTCTTGCGACGTCGACAACTAGAAGTTGTCCGCGGTGAATTTCGGGATGTCGCGCGCCATGGCCAACAGGGCCTGCGCTCGGGTGGCCACGAACTGAGCAAGGCCCTGTACGAAAGCGACTTCCTCTCCCATGTACGCCGGGTCCGCCGCCTGCGCCGGTGCCTCTTGAAGTGCGAACTCACAGAGTCGCGTCAACTCGCGTGCGAAGTACCTGCGGTCAATGCCCATGCGCATGCAGAAGTCCGCAAGCGCGAACGAGCGCACTGCTTCCAGCTCGAACTCATCTCCGAATGCCATCGCCAACTCGTGATGGAACCCCGCGTACTGCACGACACTCACCAGGTCATACAGCGGCGTCGGCGTGAGCCCGGTGCGGTCGACGAAGAACGAGATGTTCTTGCCGTGCGAATCGCTGTTGCCGAAGAGCAGCGTCGCGACCGCCCAAAGGACCAGGCGCTGCATCCCCAGCGCCGGTTCGACGAACCCGGGCCTGAGTGTGCCGAGCTTTTCGAAACTGGCGCCATCGCGAATGTGCCGCACCTCCGGTTGATCCCCCACGTTGCGCTCGTACTTTGCACTCACCGACAGATCCAGTGCCTGGCACCCATCAATGATGTGCAACCGCTCGACACCGTCCGGCGTCCTGCGGCGGTCGAACCGCTCGATGCTCAAGACCGGCGACGGTACCCGCAGGATGCTCACATGTGCGGCACTGGGCGCCTTCCAGCGTCGCATGCTGATGCGATTGGCCAGTTGCATGCAGAAATGCTCGTTGGCTACCATGAACCTCGTTTTCTCGCGCGCAGGCTCAGGCTTGAGGATGTGCGTAGATGACAGCACCCCGTCAACCAGGAACAGTTGGTCTTCTTCGATGGCCACCAGAAGCTTGTCCTGGTGCCCCGCGATGGACATGCGCACTTTGCCGTCCCACCGGTTGAAGGGTTCGTTCGCGCGGTTGTCGATCCGTGCCTGCAGCTCTTCGAACGGCAGGCGCCGGCGCAGTGGCGCCTGCTCGGCCGGCACTTGGCCGGTGGAGATAAAGCTCAGCGCGCCAGCAGTCTCATGTCCGAGGTGGCGAAGAAGGCCAAAGACGTTGTTGCGCGCCACGCGAGCATCGTTGGCCGCCACAGCCAGTGCCTCGCCTTCAGGGAGCAGGTTCTCCAAGAATCGGCGGATGGCCTGCGGCGCTGCGCCACCCTCCAAGGGCAGGTGTGGCGAGAGCGGGTACCGGCTTGGCAACGCCCGCCAGGCAGCGTCATAGTCAAAGTGGAAGGCATCCTGAGCCTGGTCGTAGCCCAGCGTGCCGACGCGCACGGCTCCCGCGTAGACGTCCAGCATGTACCCGTCCATCACCGCCCCTCCCCCGCAGACGGGTCAAGCGCTGCCTCGAGGGCAGGAACGGCGCTCTTGGGCACGACGAGCATGCGAAGGCCCAGGCTCTCGAGCACCAGCATGAGCTTGTCCGAGGTCACGGGCTTGCCGTTCTCCAAACGCGAAAGCAAGTCGCTGGAGACTCCGCTGAGGGATGCAGCGTCGTCGATGCGCATGCGCGACTGGGCGCGTCGATTTCGCACGAGCTTGCCGAGTTGCTCGAGGGATGCCACGGCTGGACTTAGGTTCTGCTGGAATTCAGGAAGTGTGCGGGCCATATTGTTCCGTATTTCCGGAATTATAACCCAAAAGCTGAAAATCCCCCATTAATTTCGCAATGACGGAACAATTCTACACCGGCATCTCTAAAGGCGCTTGTTCCGACATGCCGGAACAAACAGTGTTTGAATGGCAGGCATCGCGGTCACCACCGTAGCGTGACCCGTTAGGCCGAGTCACGATATCGGCAGCCAGTAGTGCGGCGCTGGCGAGCCCACTGAGAAGCTACCTGCGCTTCCGACGTTCGAGGGTGGCTCGAAGGGAAAGCTCAAAGTAGCCATGTCGTCCTCCTTGAACGGTTACGGGCGGGATTGCCCGGGACCGCCCCCGGCACTCCGCAGCGCCGCAGTCAGGGTTCGAAGACGGTCGCAGGCCGCCAGCGCGCCAAGGAGGTCGCTCACACCTGACAGGGACCTCAATCCGTAGTGTGGACGTGACCGAACTGGGCGCGGCGATGATCCTGGCGTCCACGTTTCCGACTAACCATCACGTGCATCGGAGCTACGCCGCGGCACGACAGCGGATCACGGCTTCAACTGCCGCCTGACTCCGCCGATCGCTCGATCTGCGTCCGGAAGTGCCGTGCGACTGGACTGTCGTCCCAGACGACGGCCCTGCCATCGTCGACCGCCTGGCGTCCGTAGACGATCCATGCATCGCAGACAGTGCCAATGGACTGGACCATCTCGAAGCGCTCTGCATGCGCCGTGTTATGTCCGTCGTTGTTCCGGGCCTGCGGTCGCCGGGTGTCCTTTGGACTTTTAGAGCCGACTTGAGAATGCAGCCTGTTCAAGGCCGGGACAAGGCGCAAACAAGATAGGCCGGTTCTCCTTTGTTATCGTGAAGTTACCAAGCACCACGAAGCAACTGAGACCAGCCTATGCAGCGGATTCTAGCGAGCATCACCAGCCTCGAACAACACGCTCAGGCCTTGGCCGAAGGTGGTGAGGCTTACCGCCCGACAGCGTGCCCGCACTGCCGGCATGGCGGGCTGTGGCGACACGGTTGCTATCACCGCAAGGCCGATCGCGGCGCGGGTCGCGGCGAGTCGCTCAATCCGGTGGCGGTGCTGCGCTTCCTGTGCCGGGCATGCGAGCGCACGTGCTCGCGGCTGCCGGCATGCATCGCGCCTCGGCGCTGGTATGACTGGGCCGTGCAGCAGGTGGTGTTGTTGCTCGTGTTGAGTGGCTGCTCGGTGCACCGTTGCGCGGTCTGCACGTGCCGTGATCGCCGCACCGTGCGGCGCTGGAGGGACTGGCTGCGGGGTCGCAGCGAGGGCTTTGCCTTCTTCCTGCGTAGCCGGTTCCCGGAGTTCGGACGATTCGCCGATCACGAATCGTTCTGGCGCAACGTGATCAACAGACTGTCGCTGCAGCAGGCCATGGCCTGGCTGGACCGGGACCTGATCGTCCCGTGATGAGTCGCCCCTGAATCGCGCGCGGACAGCGCAGGCCCCGCCCGGGCGGGGCCCCCACACACTTTGCCCCCTGCCGTCGCAGACGGATCGCCGCTGTCATCGGACCTCCACAACCTGAAGGTGCATGACATGAAGCAAATCGATCCCAAGGCCTTGTTCCGGCTGTCCGTGCTGGGGCCACTGGTCAGCCGCGAACGACTCGAGCGTGGCGAGTTGCAGCAGGTGATCCGCGAACTTGCGCAGCGCGAGTACGCCATTCCCCAGTCGCAGCGCCGCCATCTGGGCGAGAAGACCATCCAGGCTTGGTACTACGCATGGCGCCGCGAGGGCATCAATGGGCTGGAACCCAAGATCCGTGCGGACCGCGGTCAGTCCAAGATCGCGCCGGCGATCCAGGAGGCGGTGCTGGCGGCCAAGCGGGACAATCCGCGGCGCTCGATCCGCCAGATCCTGCGTTTGCTCGAAGTCGCCGGAATCGTGGCGAGCCAGAGTCTGTCGCGCTCGGCGATTCATCGGCTGCTGCACCGGCACGGCCTGTCGCAGATGGCCGGCTCGGCCAGCCTGCCCGAGGAGAAGCGCAGCTTCACAGCCGAGTTCGCCGGCTCGATCTGGTACGGCGACGTGATGCACGGCCCGCGTGTTCCCGTCAAGGGGCAGCTGCGCAAGACCTACATGGTGTCGCTGATCGACGATGCCTCGCGACTGGTCGCGCACAGCGCGTTCTGCCTGGGCGAGACCGCGCTCGATGTCCAAGGGGTGCTCAAGCAAGCGCTGTTGCGTCGTGGAGTGCCAACCAAAATCGTTGTCGACAATGGCGCCGCTTACCGGGCCCACACCCTGCAGGGCTTGTGCGCTCGGCTGGGCATCCATCTCATCTTCTGCCGCCCTTATGCCCCAGAGGGAAAGGGGAAACTCGAGCGCTGGCATCGGACATGTCGGGATCAATTCCTCACGGAGATTGACGAGCGCCACATCACGAGCCTGGGCGATCTCAATGCCCGTCTGTGGGCCTGGCTTGAGCAAATTTACCACCAGACGGCGCACGGCGGCCTCGGTGGCATGACGCCGCTGGCGCGCTACCAGCGCGACCTGCCCAGGATCCGCAGCCTGGGTGCCAAGGCCGCTCATCTCGATGCGCTGTTCCACCACCGGGTGCCGCGCTTCGTGAGGAAGGACGGCACGGTGTCCTATCTGGGCCGGCGCTTCGAGGTGCCCTATGAGCTCTCGGGCAAGACCGTCAGGCTGGTGGTCGATCCGCACGCCGAGCGTGTCGTGGGCGTCGAGGACGAGGCTGGTGCATCGCTGGGCAGCGCCACCGAGCTCGATCAACTCGCCAACCAGCACCGCACCCGGCGCAAGCCCGACCCCGACGTGGCCACAGGCAGTGTGCGCAGTGGTCCCAACCTGGTGGAGATCGCCCTGGCCCAGTACCACGGCACGAAGGAGCAATGACATGTACCTTCAGCACTTCGGCTTGCGCCACCCGCCGCTGGGCAAAGATGTTGCCCAGCCCTGGGATGACGGCGCCCTGGAACAACTCACCCAGCGCTTCAACTGGCTGCTGCAATCGCCGGGCATCGGCCTGCTCACCGGCGAGCCCGGCGTGGGCAAGACTGCCGCCCTGCGCAGCCTCACGCGCGCGCTCAACCCGCACCGCTACCTGGTGCTCTACCAGGCCGAGACCGACTTCGGGCGCGTGGACATCTACCGCGGCCTGGCGCGCGCCCTGGGGATCGAGCCCAGCTACCGGCGCGCCCAGCTCTGGCGCGACATCAAGCAGCGCGTGCACGAACTGGTCGACACCAAGCAGGTGACGCCGTTGTGGATCATCGACGAGGCGCAGAACCTGCCGTGCGAGTTCTTCCGCGACTTCCCCGCGTTCCTGAACTTCGCCTTCGACTCGCGCGACCTCATCACCGTCTGGCTCGTCGGGCATGTGGCATTGGCGCAGATGCTCGAGCGTGCGCCGTATGCCGCGCTGTACAGCCGCATCCAGGCCCGCGTCCAGCTCAAGCCCGTGGTGGAGCGCGAACGCTTCGCCGCGCTCATCGAGCACGCCCTGACGAGTGCCGGTTGCCAGCACACCGTCGTCTCCACCTCGGGCATGGAAATCCTGCGCCAGGCCTCCAAGGGCCTGCCCCGGCAGGCCGGGCGCATCCTGTGCACCGCCATGCGACTGGCCGTGCCCAAGGGGCTCAACCATCTGCCGGACGAGGTCCTGCAACTGGCCATCGCGGAGCTGCAATGAAGAAAGCCTCAACACCAAAGAGGTTCGACGACGTGCCGCTGCCCAGGCTCAGCGACGATGCCGCCGTCGAGATCTACCACTTCCTCGAATACCTCTTCGATCTCTTCGAAGCGCGCTACGGCGATCAGATCAGCCGCTTCTACGAAGACCGCTCCAGGCACAACCTCGTCGAACCAGACCCGAACCTCGAACTCGACGACCCGCCGTTCTGAGGTCCCCGCCAACTTGCTCATCAACGCCGCCAGCTTGACCGCCGGCGGCGTTGCTCATGGTGCCTCGCGAGTGCCTGCGATCACGCCCGACCGGTCGACCGCTGACCACCTTCGTCTCACCTTCCTCGCGGTCCGCGTCCGGGCTATGCGAGCCCGGGACGCCACCCTCCGATCGGCCTCACTTAGCGCGGGACCGGCTCTCGAAACTATCGTGGGACGTAACACGC
>Ga0209676_1000663_pt1 | contig 49326 bp, 47 predicted proteins | sample AraplaCvi_mLB_r2_FD_184282 | JGI IMG/M metagenome (GOLD analysis project Ga0209676, IMG submission 184282) | Arabidopsis root microbial communities from North Carolina, USA - plate scrape MF_Cvi_mLB_r2 (SPAdes) (version 2) | ecosystem: Host-associated > Plants > Roots > Endosphere | place: USA... | reverse complement strand
CAGTAAAATTGAAAGATATTGTTCTCCTGTTAACAAGTTCACACCGATTGCTGACAAAGTACTAGCAATAACGATATTACCTTTTCGTTTTAAATTAATTAATGATTGAATAACTGTATCAAACACTCTAAGTTCTTGTAATAAACCACCTAAAGCAAGTGCAATAAAAATTAATGAAACAGACCACATCATAGACTGTAAGCCACCACGATTTACAATTGAGTTTAGCATTTCATTCCCTGTATCTAATTGGAAACCGCTTTGAAGTGTCGTAAATACTTGTTCTAATGACACTCCCTTTTGGATAATAAATGCTAAAATAATTGAACTGATGATTCCTGCAGACATTGTTGGTAAAGTTGAAAATCCTTTAAATGACATGATAAATACAATGATACAAGGGATTAATAAAAAGGGATTAATTTCAAAGCTTGTAGCTATTGCTTTTTTCATTTCGTTTACTTGAGCCATATCAGAATGACCATGCCCCATACCAATAATTAAAAACAATATAATCGTTACAATTAAAGCTGGGATTGTTGTGAATGCCATATGACGGATGTGTTCATTTACTTTAATTCCTAATATACTTGGTACGAAATTTGTTGTATCTGAAATAGGTGACATTTTATCTCCAAAGCATGCACCACAAATAATTGCACCTGCTGCAATTGCTGGAGAGACACCCATAATATGTGCAATCCCCATTAATGCTACACCTACTGTTCCTATCGTAGTGAATGTACTTCCTGTAAAACTAGCTACGATAATCGTTATAAAAATTGCACTAATGGCAAACCATTTAGCTGAAAGAACTGAAATCCCGTAAAAAAGTAAGGTTGGAACTGTTCCACTTAACATCCAAGAACCAATTAATAGTCCGATAATCATTAAAATTAATGTAGGTGAAAGACCATTTTGTATTCCTTTTTTCATACCATTTTCAATTTGTTCCCATTTAATCCCTTTCGCAACTCCAAAAATAGCTAAACTTACTACACATAGTAATAATGGAATGTGTGGTTCTGTTTTTAACACAACTAGACAACTAGACATAATTAATGTGAATAATCCTATTATTGATATTAATTCAATGTTTTTCATGACGCGTATCTCCTCTTTAATTGTAATGTTTAAATTTCCAAAAATACATGTTCTCTAAATTTTTTAAATCCTAATTTTTCATAAAAATTCTTTGCAATTCTGTTATCCGTCCAGTAATCCAATTCAATTCTATTCATTTGATGCTCACGAGCAAAACCTGCTATTTTATGAATGATAAAAGATCCGTATCCTCTATTTCGTTGACCTTCGACTATATTTATTTGGTGAACATACAAAGTACGGAAAGCTTTCTTAAATGGAGTTTCTTGAGAATTTTTTAATTCAATCCATGCGTACCCGACAAAATCATCTTCATCTTTTATTAATAAAAATAGATGATTTGGCTTATTTACTACTTCTTTAAAAAACTCAGTTACTTCATCTACATTGTGAATTTTAAATTGCTCTGGAAAGAGTTCAGCATGTAAATTCTGTACACTCTCATTCAATTTTGCCAATATTCCGTAATCTTTAGTTAGAATCATTTCCATAAATTAACCCCCTTTTTAAAAAAATAAAAAATCGAGGTTATCCCTATAAAAATAGGGACGACCTCGATCGCGTTACCACCCTAGTTATAAAGAAAATTCACTTTAAATCAAATTAAAAGTTTTTTCTTTATCACTCGATATCTGTAACGTAGACTTACGTTCTTCCCTTCATTAGAATTTCTAACTACGAAAAGAAAACTCCCGAAATGTAATTCGCTGATTGTTTAGACGAGTTCACACCAACCACTCGCTCTCTGTATCTAGTGACAATCATACTACTGCTTTTTCGTTCACTGTTTATTCATTATGATAATGTAATTAAGTGGTATTTCTTTTTACCACGACGGATTATAATAAATTGCTCTTCAATTGCATCAAGCTTAGATAAAACTTTTGCAACATCTTGTATACGATCACCATTTACGTACACTGCACCGTTTTGAACATCTTCGCGTGCTTGTCGTTTAGATGGTGAAATTTTAGCAGCTACTAATAAATCAACTAATCCCATTTCTGCTTCATTTAAAGCAAATGATGGAACATCTTTAAAACCTTGTTTGATTTCATCAGCTGTTAATTCTTTTACAGATCCACTAAATAATGCTTCCGTAATTTTAATTGCTTGATCAAGTGCTTTTTCACCATGAACTAATTTAGTCACTTCAGCAGCTAATGCTTTTTGAGCTACACGTTGCTCCGGTGCTTCATTAAATTGTTTTTCTAACTCTAAAATTTCTTCTTTCGATAAGAAAGTAAAGTATTTAAGGTATTTAACAACATCTCGATCGTCAGTGTTAATCCAGAATTGGTAAAATTCATATGGAGTCGTTTTTTCTGGATCTAACCAGACAGCTCCACCTTCTGTTTTACCGAATTTTGAACCATCAGCTTTCGTTACTAAAGGTACAGTTAATCCAAATGCTTTTGAATCTTCTTCAGTTTTTCGAATTAATTCCATACCTGCAGTAATATTACCCCATTGATCACTTCCACCAATTTGAAGTTTACAATTATGGTCTTGGTATAATTTTAGGAAGTCATATGATTGTAAAATCATGTAGCTAAATTCAGTAAATGAAATACCTGCATCTAAACGTGATGCTACTGAATCTTTAGCAAGCATGTAATTTAATCCAAAGTTTTTCCCGATATCTCGTAAGAAAGTAATAACGTCTAAATCGCCAGTCCAATCAAAGTTGTTTACAACTTTAGCAGCATTTTCACCATCAAAGCTTAAGAAAGGTAAAAGTTGTGTACGAATTCGTTCACTGTACATTTGAACTGTTTCTGTTGTATTTAATGTACGTTCTGCTTTTTTACCACTTGGGTCACCAATCATACCAGTTGCTCCACCAACAACACCAATCGGTTTATGACCAGCAACTTGGAATCTCTTAAGCATTAAAACAGGTAATAAATGACCGATGTGTAAGCTATCGCCAGTCGGGTCAAAACCACAGTATAAAGAAACCGATTCTTCATTAAGTAATTTTTGTAATCCTTCTTCGTCAGTCATTTGATTAATTAATCCACGAAATTCTAAATCTTGTAAAATCGTTGTCACCTTTAATCAATCCTCTCTATCCTTAAATCATCATTTTTCAAAACAAAATAAAAAGTCCCTACTGTTAAACAGTAGGGACGAATAATTAAAATCGCGGTACCACCCTAGTTGTAGCCAATTAAATTTAGACTACCTCTCATACAATTAACGGCTGTTAACCGTTCTAATCCTAGTTTGTTATGTATAACAAATGTCGAAAAAGAATGCTCCAGGGTGTAATTCATGTCAATGTTTGTGCTAATTCTCACCAACCATTAGCTCTCTGAGACAATTCCATTCACACTACTAAACCTTTCAACGCTCACTATTAAAATGTTATGAAACATTTATAACACAGATAATTCTAGTAAGTCAAATATGTTTTTACAATTTTTCTATATTAAATTATTCGAAATTGTAGAAAATTGTTCTTTAAACTGATTTTTTATTTTTAAAAAAAGAAGGAAACATCCTAAAAAGAGTTTCCTTCAAAATAATTTTTATTAGTCTTCCATCGTTGATAAGTCACCTGTAGGTAGGTTTAATTCCCACGCTTTTAACACCCTACGCATGATTTTACCGCTACGTGTTTTTGGTAATTTATCTCGGAATTCAATTTGTCTTGGTGCTGCATGTGCCGCTAAGCCAACTTTGACAAAGTTTCGAATTTCTTCTTTCAACTCATCAGTTGCCACATAACCATCACGAAGCGCAACAAAGGCTTTTATTATTTCTCCACGAACTGGATCTGGGATACCAATAACTCCAGCTTCAGCAATAGCTGGATGTTCAACAAGTTTACTTTCAACTTCAAATGGTCCAACACGCTCACCTGACGTCATGATTACATCATCAACACGTCCTTGGAACCAGAAATATCCATCCTCATCCATGTAAGCAGAATCACCAGATACATACCATTCATCGTTTAAAAAATAAGATTGGAATTTTGCCTCATTATTCCAAATCGTATGCATCATTGATGGCCAACCTTTTTTAATCGCTAGATTCCCCATCGTATATGGTGCAACCTCTTTACCGTTATTATCCACGATTGCTGCCACAACTCCTGGTAATGGTTTTCCCATTGAGCCTGGTCGAATCGGCATACATGGGTAATTACAAATTAACTGCGCACCCGTTTCTGTCATCCACCATGTATCATGAATGCGTAAGTCGAACACCTTTGCCCCCCAACGAACTACCTCAGGGTTTAATGGTTCTCCTACACTTAATATATGACGTAGTGAACTTAAATTATATTTTTTAAGAACATCCTCACCTGCACCCATTAACATACGGAACGCAGTTGGAGCACTATACCAAATTGTGACACCAAAGTTTTGAATCGTTTCATACCAAGTATCAGGGCTAAATCTACCACCCAATACTACATTTGATGCACCATTTAACCATGGACCGAAAATTCCATAAGATGTTCCTGTTACCCAACCTGGATCAGCTGTACACCAATAAATATCATCTTCTTTAATATCTAATACCCATTTACCAGTTTGATAATGCTGAATCATCGCTTGTTGAACATGAAGTACGCCCTTTGGCTTTCCAGTCGAGCCAGAAGTATAGTGTAAAATTAAACCGTCATCACGGTTTAACCATGTAATATCAAAGTCAGCTTTTGCTTCCTTAAAACGAGTAGTGAAATCAACAAATTTACCGCCTTCGTTAACATCATTTCCTACAAGAAATATCGTTTTCAATGAAGGCAAATCATTGATTGGTACACGAGATAATAAAGCTGGCGTTGTAATAATAACTTTTGCTTCACTGTCTTCTAAACGATCCTTTACAGCACCTTCCATAAAAGCTTCAAATAAAGGCCCTACTATTGCACCTAATTTCAAAGCACCAAGTAATGCAAAATATAATTCTGGCTGACGTGGCATGAAAATAAATACGCGGTCGCCCTTCTCAATATCACCATATTGTTTCAACACATTTGCAGCTTTATCAGAATTGGTTTTCATTTCTCCAAATGTATATTTTTCATTACGCTCGTCGTCTTTATAATACAAAGCAATCTTATCTTTGCGGTGGGAATTTGCATGACGATCAATCGCCTCATATGCTACATTAAACTTTTGTGTAGTATTAAAAGAGAACTCTTTTTCTACTTCTTTCCAATCAAAGTTTTGATAACTCTCTTCATAATTAGTTAAATTAAAATGACCATTTTTCACAGGAAGCGCTTCCACTTTCATTAAAATCCCTCCTCGATTATGTATATAAGTATTATACCTCTAGTAAACTTAATTTTCAGTATTTTTACTATATTATCTACTTTTAAATAATTAGACACATTATGATGTTTTTCCTGTATCTATTACTGCATAAATTTTAGTATGATAAGAAAAAAGGTGTTTTCCTAGGGAGTGAGTTTAATTGGATCACCCAAAAAAGTATTTTTCAAAGAAAATTCTTACAAATAAAGGTGAGTTAATCATAGAAGGCCCGGTTGAATCTGCGTTACTTGAAACATATGAGTTTCATGAGAATTTAACTTCATTTAGGCCACCAAAGCAGCAACATAAAGCGGTTGTAGAAATTGCCAGTTTACCAGAAGCAAGAATTATTATCGCAAGGTGTGAAAATACAATCGTAGGATATGTAACATATTTATATCCTGATCCACTTGAAAGATGGTCACAAACAACTTTAGAAAATTTAATAGAACTTGGCGCAATTGAGGTAATCCCCGAATTTAGAGGGTTTTCAGTAGCCAAAAATATGTTAATGATTTCAATGATGGATGATGCAATGGAAGATTATATCATTATTACAACAGAATATTACTGGCATTGGGACTTAAAAGGAACCGGCCTTAGTGTTTGGGATTATCGTAAAATGATGGAAAAGATGATGAATGCAGGAGGACTTATTCAATTTGCAACGGATGACCCCGAGATTTGCTCACACCCTGCAAACTGTTTAATGGTTAGAATTGGAAAACGAGTTACAACTGAAGACATCCAAGCTTTTGACGCTCTACGTTTCTTACAAAGATATATGTACTAACTGACTTCTAATCTCGAAAGGTAGGATTCTATAACATGCTTATTCAAGATATTATGCGCAGTTCAAACGTTACTTTAAAGAAAGAAAATACAATTGGTGAAGCTATTACAATTTTCCGAAAAGGTGAAGTCCGTCATATTCCTATTATTAATGATGATTCAGAAGTAATCGGAATCATTTCTGATCGAGACGTTCGCGAAGCACTACCATCTACATTGTTTCCACAAGAAATTTCAAATGTTTTTCAAGTTTCAGTAGATAAAATAATGACAACAAACGTCATTACTTGTAGTCAAATGGACTTCGTTGAGGAAGTTGCAACAAATTTTTATCAATATAAAATTGGTTGTTTACCGGTCGTTTCTAGTGGCAAATTAGTTGGTCTTGTAACTGAAATTGACGTTCTTCATACACTGGTCACATTAACTGGAGCATATCAACCAAGTTCACAAATTGAACTTTTAGTTCGTGATCAACCAGGTATTTTAAGTGAAGTCGTAACTGTATTTGCTAAAGAAAATATAAATATCGTTAGCGTTTTAGTTTATCCTGCAAAAGATCCTTTGCATAAAGTGCTCGTTTTTAGGATTCAGACAATGAATCCCTTATCGATGATTACAAAACTAAAAACTGAAGGATATACGATTCTTTGGCCAAATGAAGCGAGTGAATCGATATGAAAAAGGATGCTTATTTAATTTACAGTGAAGACTATCATTCATATCAATTTAACGAAAATCATCCATTTAACCCGATTCGCTCACAGCTTGTTTATGAATTGTTAAAAGAGAGTCAGTTAATAAATGACACTGATGTACTTTTTCCGAGAGTCGCAACTGATGAAGAGCTTTTATTATTCCATGATAGCCACTATATAGAACAAGTAAAAAAAGCTAGTCATGAGACAATTAACGAACAAATTGCTGAGCAATTCGGTTTAGGGACTGAAGACACACCCATTTTTAAAAATATGCATGAAGCAAGCTCCCTAATAGTTGGCGGGACTTTAACCGCTGTTGATGCTGTATTAGAAGGGAAAGCAAATCACGCCTTTAATTTAGGAGGCGGTTTGCATCATGGGTTTAAACGGAAAGCATCAGGATTTTGTGTATATAATGATTGTGCAATTGCTATTAAATATATCCAGAAAAAATATGGATTGAAAGTATTATATGTAGATACGGATGCACATCATGGTGATGGCGTTCAATGGGCATTTTACGATGATCCGACGGTTTGTACATTATCAATTCATGAAACAGGGCGGTACTTATTTCCCGGCACTGGTGGGGTAAATGAAAGAGGACAAGGTAAAGGATTTGGTTTTTCTTTTAATGTTCCGATTGATGCGTTTACTGAAGATGATTCTTTTCTAGTAAACTATAAAAAAGCACTTTCTGAAATTGCAGAATATTTCAAACCCGATATTATTTTTACACAAAATGGTTCAGATTCACATTGTTATGACCCATTAACTCATCTATGTACAACAATGAAAACCTTCCAAGAAATCCCTAAAATCGCACATGAAATCGCTCATAAATATTGTGAGGGAAGATGGATCGCAGTTGCTGGTGGAGGGTATGATTACTGGAGAGTTGTGCCGAGAGCTTGGGCCAATGTTTGGTTAGCTATGACCAATCAACAACCTTCTTCAGAACAAATACCAAAATCTTGGCTTGAAAAATGGCAAAAAGAATCTAATGTTATATTACCTAAAACTTGGACAGATGACCCTTCTATTGTAAGAAACATTCCAAGAAAAAAAGAAATAGAGGAATACAATTCTCAAATACTTAACCGTGCACTCGATCCACTTTACATACAACAAAAGAAGCCATTTATATAAAAAATGTAAAAAAAAGAAGCTATTGAACAATATTGTTCTTAGCTTCCTTTTTTTATTTTGTCGATTGGCGAATTTGAAGATGATGCGGAAGAATAACATTTGAATCTTCCACTGTTTCTTTATTCATATATTTTGTTAATAGACGCATTGCAACAGCACCAATATCATACATCGGTTGTACTACCGTCGTTAATTTTGGACGTACCATTAATGCAAGTCTTGTATTATCGAATCCAATAACCTCTAAATTATTCGGTATTAACAGGCCATGATCCTGAGCACTATGGATCACGCCAATTGCCATTTCATCAGAAGCTACGAAAATCGCGCTTGGTATTATGTTTCGCTCATGAAACGTTTCAAATGCCTCACTACCGGATTCATAACTATGATCACCATATGTTAGTAAATTTTCGTCAAATTCAATACCATTCTCTTGTAATGCTCTTAAATATCCGTTCAATTTACTTAAACTAATGATGTTATTTTCGATTGGTCCATTTACAAAAGCAACTGATTTGTGACCTTTCTTAATTAAATAGTCAACTGCATCAAAAGCTGCTTGCTCATAGTTAATATTAACTGAAGGAATTGTTTTTGCCTCATCATAAGTTGTTGCTAAAACAATTGGCACACCGGCTTTTTCGTATTCTTCTTTATGTACATCACTAACCGTACCACCAATAAATAAAATTCCGTCAACTTGTTTAGCTAACATATTATTGATTAACGTAATCTCTTTTTCAATATTTTCATCAGAGTTACTTAAAATGATATTGTATTTATACATTGTAGCGATATCTTCAATACCACGTGCAAGTTCTGCATAAAAACTATTCGAAATATCAGGTATAATAACCCCTACAGTTGTAGTTTTCTTACTAGCTAATCCTCTTGCTACCGCATTCGGTCTATATCCTAAACGACTAATTGCTTCATTTACTTTTTTTCTAGTAGTAGGCTTAACATTTGGATTGCCATTTACTACGCGAGAAACAGTAGCCATGGAAACGTTTGCCTCTCGTGCGACATCGTAAATTGTAACCGTCATTTTTATCACTCCTCTATTCATTTCTATCTATTATGTAGTTTGTTTGTATTTCAGTAAAATAGTCATAAATTGTCATATTCCACAAAAATAGTACCTTCAGTATATCTTATAGTGAATTGTATATTCATTCAATAGAACGATTAGAAAAAATGTAAAATATTTGCAGAATTTTACTATATAGTGCTAATTTAAATCAAATTGTCACAAATTATTCAAAAAAAGCACTTCAGGAATGACTCCTAACAGTGCTTTTATGAAAATTATCTATTCATGAATGAATTTAATTCTGACATAAATTGCTCATATTGCTCGAAATTCATTTGCTGTGTTGAATCACTTAATGCTGTCGCAGGATCTGGATGAACTTCTGCCATAATTCCATCTGCACCAATCGCTAAACCTGCTTTTGCTGCCGGAATTAATAAATCTCTTCTTCCAGTCGAATGGGTCACATCAACTAATACTGGCAAATGAGTCTCTTGTTTTAATATAGGAACCGCTGTGATATCTAATGTATTTCGCGTAGCTTTTTCATATGTTCGAATACCACGTTCACATAAAATGATTTCGTGATTTCCTTTTGACATGATGTACTCTGCTGCATATATAAACTCTTCAATAGTAGCCGCTAAACCTCGTTTTAATAAGATTGGTTTATTCACTGAACCTGCAGCCTTCAGTAATTCAAAGTTTTGCATATTTCTTGCACCGATTTGAATGATATCGACGTAGTCTAGAGCCATTTCAATATGTTCTGGACTGACGATTTCACTAATAATAGCTAGTCCATGATTTTGACCGACTTCTTTTAGAATCTTTAAGCCCTCTTCTCCAAGCCCTTGAAAATCATAAGGTGAAGTTCGTGGTTTAAATGCTCCGCCACGCATAATCTTGACACCTTGTTCTTTTAGAACCTTCGCAACTGAATCTACTTGTTCATAGCTTTCTACTGCACATGGTCCAGCAATAATGATTGGACTTCCATCGCCTATTTTTACGCCATTTACCTCAACAATCGTATTTTCAGATTTTCTTTTTCTAGATACTAATAAAACTTTTTTATCATCTTCTTCTTGAAGCTCTAAACTACATTTAAAGATTTCTTTGAAAATATGTTGCAGTGTTGATGTGCTATATGGTCCTTCATTTTGATCAGCAATATAATCAAGCATTTTTCGTTCTCTAACAGGATCAAATCGTTTTACACCTTTATCAATTTTTGCAATTCCTATTTTCTTAACGATTTCTCCTCTTTTATTCAGTAATTCAAGCATTTGATGGTTAATCTCATCAATTTCGCTTCTTAGTTGGTCTAAATCATTGTTGTTCAACTTAAGTCCTCCTTGCAAATAACCTAATATATCTCATTTGTTATTATGACACTTTCTAGAAAGCTAATCAAAATAACTGCATGAGATGAGAAAAATGTTGTTTGAATCAATTTTGAATCAATCGATTATTGGAAGTTCTCCCATTTTAGGTGTAATGTATATATGAAGTTTCCAATTTAAGGAATTTCCAACAACACTTTACTGGAGGTAATAAAATGGCTATTACATTTAAACAAATGGTTGCAGAAGCTCGCGAAAATGTTCCTGGTATTAGTTCTGCTGAAGCTCGTGAAAAGATTAATGCAAATCCTGATACTTTTGTTATTGACGTTCAAGATGCGAAAGACGCTGGCGCATGTGGGTTAATTCCAAGCAGTGTAAACATATCACTTGGTATGCTAGCAATTCGTGCTGACCTTGAGTTACCTGAACATCTACGTGAACCAAGATTAGCTGATAGAAACCGTCCCGTACTAGTAACATGTGGTGCAGGTGGACAGGCTTCATTAGGTGCTTATTTACTTAAAAAAATGGGCTTTACTGATGTAGCTTATATTGATGGTGGAACAGCAGCATGGAAAGCAGCTGGATTCGACGTAGAGTAACAGTACTACATTTTAGTCTTATAAAAAAACGTGCATGAAAGCACGTTTTTTCTTTTTTTGAATAGAACTCTTTGATTTGAATTACATCTAAGAGTAAATCTATTTCCTTTTTTGAACCCTTCTATTTTTGATATCCGGTTTGATTCGATTGATGCCAGTTCCAAGCATCTTTTATGATTTCATTGATTGATGCACGTTTTGGCCTCCATCCTAGGACATCCATAGCTTTTTCTGAAGAAGCAATTAAACTACTAGGATCCCCTTGCCTACGCTCTGTTACTTCTGACGGAATCCAATGTCCAGTAACTTCTCTTGCTGTTTCTATGATTTCTTTAACGGAGTAACCTTGACTGCTACCAAGATTAAAAATATTACTTTCTCCTCCTTTTTTTAGATAGTCTAATGCGAGAAGGTGCGCTTCAATTAGATCTTCAACATGAATATAATCACGGATACAAGTTCCATCATGAGTATCATAATCGTTTCCAAAGATTGATATATAATCCCGTTGATTTAAAGCTACTTGAAGGACAAGAGGAATTAAATGTGTTTCAGGTTGATGATCCTCACCTATTTCACCAGTAGCTCTTGCGCCAGCAACATTAAAGTATCTTAATGAAACAAATTTCACTTCATGGGCAATATCACACCACTTCATTAGTTTTTCCATCATCAATTTTGTCTCACCATATGTACTAGTAGGCATTGTAGGCATTTCCTCGGTAATTGGCATAATCGCTCGTTCACCATATGTAGCCGCAGAAGATGAGAATACAATATTTTTTACACCATACTCTATCATGACATCTAACAATACTTGAGTACCGTAAACATTATTATCAAAGTACTTAATTGGTTGCGCCATTGATTCGCCTACTAGTGAGTTAGCAGCAAAATGAAGAACACCCTCGATTTGTTCCTTTTCAAAAATGCTTCTAAGAAATTCTTTATCTCTTATATCACCTTTGTAAAAGATTGCATTTGAATGAATAGCCTGTCGGTGCCCAGTCTGTAAATTGTCTACCACGACAACTTCATAATGTTGATCTATTAGCTGGTACACTGCATGTGAGCCAATATAGCCTGCTCCACCAAGAACTAAAATACTCATTCTTTTCCTCCTGTACAATTCAATATTTACGAACTTTAAAAGATTCTCAAGCGCTTGTTAACACGTGCTTCTTCTTTCATTATATTTTGAGCTTTCTATTTTCACGCCTTTTATTCATCCAATTTGTATGCTTTAATAATTAATTAAATAAAAAAATACCTCAGTACAGTAAGATTTACTATACTAAGGTATTTCTTTACAAAAAGTCTAAATACTGTCTACTTATTTAAAAAAGCATTCTCAATAGAGTCTTTTTTAATAGAAAAGTGTGAAGTGTTAAATACCGCTTTTCCATTTTCAAAAATAAATAATTGAGGAGACTCATGTTTAATTGATGTTTTATCTGCTATATAATTTGATAACTCTCGATCATCCTGTACTTGTAAATAATATAAAGGAATATTTTCATAGGCTGAATCAAATGCAAGGAATTCTGTATATGCTGCATGACTGATTGGACATGTAGTACTATGTTTTAAAAAGATAAACTTTTCATTTGAGCTAAGTAATTCATCAAACTGTTGAATCGTTGAAATTCGATTGACCATTTTTCTTTTTTCCCTCACGCTTCGTTTTAAACTTTTCCCAAATATCAATTGCAGTATTTCCCCATTGTAGAGCTTGTGAAACTTTTTCAGTACTTGTTTTTACTGTGTTTGTGACGTTTGTTGCAGTATCTCTTACTTTTTCGTTCATTTCAGCGATCGTAACGCCAACTTCTTCTACTGATTTAGCTAATACATCAAGGGATTTTGCACGCTCACGCATATCTTTTGCTAATTCATTTGAATTTCTAACTAAAATTTTAGCTTCTTCAGCTAAATGATTCGAAGTATGTATGAATTGAACTGTTTCCACACTAACATCATGTAAATCTTTTTGTGTCTCAGACAGTGTCGTTTCTACCTCTCTAAACACTCTTTCTAATCTAAATAACGTTCGACTAATAAATACGACTAAAACAACAAATGCGATTGCTGCAATTAATGCACTAACTGAAACTAGATTCATTTTAAATTAACCCCTTTCATACAGTAGCTTTCCACAAAATTAATCACTTATTTCGTATTATACTACAAATTTTACCAAACACTAAATATGTCATTTTATAAGTTTTCAAATTCTTTAGTAAAAAAAGAATACTATCAGTAAACAAAACTGACCAAATAGTTTACAATAGTATTATAGTCTTAAATATTGGAGGGAATTTTCATGAAAGATCCACGAATTGCTAAGTTAGCTAAAAACTTAATCAATTACTCAGTAAAATTACAACCAGGTGAAAAAATCCTGATTGAGAACTTTAAACTTGAAACTGAATTAGTAACTGCACTAGTAAAAGAAGCATATGCTGCTGGTGGTTTTCCTTTCGTTTCAATTAAAGATCATAAAGTAGACCGCGCATTACTAATGGGTGCTACAGAAGAACATTTCAATAAAATCGCTGATTATGAAGCAAATGTAATGAAAGACATGGATGCATACATTGGTTTACGTTCTGGTGTTAATATTAGCGAACTGTCTGATGTACCAGACGAAAAAACAAAAATCCATGGTAAAACAGTAGGTCATAAAGTACATAGAGAAATCCGTGTTCCAAAAACAAGATGGGTTGTATTACGTTTCCCAACAGACTCAATGGCTCAATCTGCAAAAATGAGCACTGAAGCTTTCGAAGATTTCTACTTCGATGTATGTAATCTAGACTATGGTAAAATGGATAAAGCAATGGATGCTCTTGTAGCATTAATGAACCGTACTGACAAAGTATCAATCAAAGGTCCTGGTACTGATTTAACATTCTCAATTAAAGATATCCCTGCAATTAAATGTGCTGGTGAAATGAATATTCCTGATGGAGAAGTATTTACTGCACCTGTACGTGATTCAGTAAATGGTACGCTTTCTTACAACACTCCATCTCCTAACAATGGCTTTACGTTTGAAAATGTTCAGCTTAAGTTTAAAGATGGTAAAATTGTCGAAGCTACTGCTAACGACTCAGAACGTATTAACAAGATTTTTGACACAGATGAAGGCGCACGTTTCATTGGTGAATTTGCAATTGGTGTAAACCCATATATCTTACACCCAATGGGAGACATTTTATTTGACGAAAAAATCGATGGAAGCTTCCACTTCACTCCTGGTCAAGCTTATGACGAAGCATACAATGGAAACAACTCAAACATTCACTGGGATATGGTTTGTATCCAACGTCCAGAATACGGCGGCGGAGAAATCTATTTCGATGACGTATTAATCCGTAAAGATGGCCGCTTCGTAGTTGAAGAATTACTAGGCTTAAACCCTGAAAACCTAAAATAATAAAGTAATTGAAATACCACATATTTTATGAATATGTGGTATTTTTTTTTGAAAATTTATTCATTTGACTTGCACTTAGATTGATGTAGGCGAATACCTTTCTTTGAAAATGAAATATAAAAGGGGGAAATCGCTTGATTCCAAAATACCCATATTACAGTTATGAAGAAAAGTGTAAACAGGTTCCAATTACATTTCCACCCCAACATCAGGATATGCAACCAGGGATTGAGTCAATTATGAATTGTAACGGCATATGCTAGGGCTCCTCTACTTGTCGACTATTCTTCAACAAAAGGTGCAATTGTTTCATTTACGCGATCACTTTCCTTACAACTAGCCAAAAAAGGAATCAGAGTGAATGCAGTCGCTCTTGGACCGATATGGACTCCTCTCATTGTATCTAGCTACTCAGCTGAATATGTTAAAACATTTGGACTTGAAACAGCTATGAAACGGGCTGGACAGCCTTTTGAACTGGCACTTACTTATATTTATTTGGCTTCAGATGATTCTTCATTTGTGACCGGTCAAGTACTTCACGTAAATGGGGGTATTATGACAGAAACATAATAATGAATGATACAGAGATAAGGGGCGCAGCTTACGCCCCACAGAAATGAAACATCCTGTAGTGTAAATCTTCGAAACATAAAAAAATGGGAACTAATTAACAACTAATTAGTTCCCATTTCTTGTCCTATTTAAATGTTTTCTCTTTGCAGAGTGAACTTCGCTTAAGCAGATTTCTTACCATTTGTCATTCGTTCTACTAGCATAGTTGCAGATAAGTCACCCGTTGCATTTAACATTGTTGCAGGTGGATCGATAATTGTACTGATTGCCGCTAGAATTGGTAAAGCTTCAACTGGTAAGCCAAATAATGAAAGGATTAACATCTCACCAATCATCCCACCATTAGGTATTGCTCCCATTACCATTCCAACTAATAGTGCAATTCCGATTGTCACAAGGTATATATTTACCCCTGAGAAATTCATATGGAATACGCCAAATGCGAAGGCAACCTTCACAACACCTCCCATTACAGAGCCATCCTTATGAAGCGCACTTGCAAGTGGAATTACTGTTTCTCTTACGTTTTTAGACACGCCCATTTTTTCAGTTGATTCAAAGTTTGTAGGAATTGTAGCAGCACTACTACAAGTTCCTAGTGAAGTTAGCGTTGAAGGGATAACATTTTTCCAATAAATGATAAAACCTTCACGGCCACCAGCCATATAAGCAAATATACTATACACAATAAAATATAATAAAATTGCAGTTACATAATATAGTATGAATACTCTTGCATATGATCCAACTAGTTCTTTCCCGTACGTTGGAACAAGATAAGCAAAATATGCACCAAGTCCAAGCGGTGCAAGATACATTATATAGTTAACCATATTCATAATAACGATATTACCACTTGATAATAATTTCTTAACAATGTCAGCTTTTTCTCCAGCTTTATTAGTAGCTAAGCCGACCAAAACAGCAAAAACGATAATTGCCATCATATTGCTTCGAGAAAATAGTCCTGAAAAATCACTAACTGTAAATGTATTAACAATCTGCTCAGCCACTGATAAATCTTCAGTAGCATCAGGTTTAACGATTGGAATATTTACTCCATGTGCAGGTGGATAGATTTTCATTACAAGGAGCATGATGACCGCTGAAATGATACCAGTAAATAAGAAAACGCCAGACATATTTCTGATCATTTTTCCAAAATTTTCTCCTCCGCCATTCGCAAAGCTCGATGCGATTGAGAAAAATACAAGCGGTACAACAACAACAAATAATAAATTTAAAAATAAGTCCCCTATTGGCTTAAGAGCGATACCAACACTTTCTGACATAAAACCGATGAATGAACCAATTACAATACTAGTAAGTAAAATCAACGGGAATGCATAATTTTTCCATGAAACCTTCATAAAGTTCCTCCTAATCTAGTTGCTATATTTGATAGTATAACGAAATATCTAATTTTGGTACCTTTTTATTAAAATTCCATTTGATTTAATAAAAGTAAAAAGAGAACACATTATGTTACGTGTTCTCTTTTTTACGAAACATTAGACTATTATTTCGCTTGCTCTTCTATGCTTGATGATTGTCTCTCAACAATACGATAAGGTACAATCACACTTTTTGAGTGTGTATCATTTGATTGAATTCGGTCAATTACTAGTTTAGTAGCTTCATTTCCAAGTTGAAATATATTTACATCAACAGATGAAAGTCTAGGAGTCGCTAGTTCTGCTAGGACTAAATTATTGAAACTAATCACCGATACCTGCTCAGGTACTTGCTTCCCTAAATCAGCTAATGAACTTAAAATACCTAATGCGATAATATCATCAGCTGCTACAATAGCTGTTGGTGGTTCTTCTAATCTCATCAAATGATCAATCGAAGCTTTCCCACTTTCTAATAGGAAGTCATCATGAAAAATATATTCTTCATTTAATGGTAATCCAGATAATTTCATTGCATCACAATAACCACTTAGTCTCTCCTGTGTTACAAGAAAATCCCTACTACCACCAACAAATGCAATTTTTTGATGTCCTTTACGGATAAAGGTGTTCGTAACCTCTCTTGCTGCACCATAATTATCATTATCAATATAGGTAATTCGTTCAACATGTTGATATGGTTTACCAACAAGAACAAACGGAAACTCTTGTTTTAATAAATATTGGATAATTGGGTCATTTTCTCGTGAGTATAGAAGAATAATTCCATCTACACGTTTTCCCATTACCATTTTTTCTACTGCCTCAAGTATTTGCTCTTCTGTTTCACCAGTTGAGATTAGTAAAGAATAATCCTTCATATGAGCAGTTGAACTGATTCCCCTAATGACCTCAGGGAAAAAAGGATTTTGGAATGATTTACTTGCCGAACTCGGCATAACAATCCCTAATGTTTGAGATGTTTGATTCGCTAAGTTACGTGCATTTATATTAGGATGATATCCTAGATCCTCCATTATTCTTTTTACTTTTCGTTTTGTACGATCACTAATCAGTGAACTATCTGAGATAACACGAGAAACTGTAGAAGGGGCAACTCCAGCTGCTTTTGCTACATCATTGATTGTAACTCCCATCATAACACCTCATTTTTCTCTAGCTTTAAGATCATTTATATACGAGCTATCTATTCTGCGATTAAATATATGATATCACTATCATAGGGGTTCTTGATATAGTACTTTATTTTTGGACTTCAAGAATAATTGTTCCATAGCCATTTAACGTAAGATTTGATTGATTGAAAGTAGCTTGATTCATATATAGATTCTTGATGATTTTCTCTTTTACATTCAATTTAATCGGTTCTGCTTCAATATTATGAATGACTAAAACCTTTTGGTTCTGACTTTCTCTAAAATAAGATAAACTTGATCCTTCATTATAAGGACCTTCAATAAAATCACTAAAAATATCAAATGCCTCATTACTATTTCTTACTGATATTAAATTTTTATAATGAGAGAACATTGATTGAGGATTTTTTCTTTGTTCATCTAATGAAGCCAGCTCTTTATTTAAACTAATCGCTTCCCACCTAGTTGTACCGTCAGTTAATGTTTTATTCCACTTAAATGGTTCTCGAATTTGTTCATCTGGCTTTTGCCCCAACATTCCTAACTCCTCACCATAGTAAACATAGGCAATTCCAGGTAATGTTAAATAAATACTTGCTGCTAATTTTGTTTGATCAAGATTTCCATTTAATTGGCTTGCTACACGGTTTTGATCATGATTACTAATAAATACTGAATCAATAAATCGTTGACCATCCTTCAACTTTTTCCCTTCAATTTCATTTGAAAAGAAAGATTGAAAGTCAAATGCAGTGCCAGTTTTCACAACACGCATAATTTGATCTGAACCATCAAAATTAAACATTGAATCAAATGATTCATAATATCTCTTTTGGTCATTAATCGGTTTCCAAACTTCTGCTATTACAAATGCATCTGGATTTGTTTTCTTAACGTTAGATGTGTACTCTTTCCAAAAATTAATATTTTTTCCAAGTACATTTGTGCCACGTTTATATTCACTTGGTTCAAACCCCATTGCTGCGGCATCTAGACGGAATCCATCAATCCCTTTATCTAACCAAAAATTTGAGATTTTATATATTTCATTTCTTACTTCTTCATTATCTAAATTTAAATCAGGCATTCCTTCCCAAAAAAACGCATGGTAGAATTGTTTTCCTGCACGATACCATGGTCCTTTTAACGGAAAATCTTTGTTTTTTCCATCATTGAAAATATAATAATCCTTATATTTCTCTTCACCTTTAACAGCCTTTTTAAACCACGGATGCTGAATTGATGTATGATTAAACACCATGTCCATCATAATTTTAATATTTTTTTCTTTTGCAGTTTTTAATAGATTTTCAAAATCATTCATCGTACCAAACTTTGGATCAATAGCATAGTAATCTATCACATCATATTTATGGTATGAAGGGGATGGATGAATCGGATTCAGATAAATACATTGAATGCCAAGGTCTCTTAAGTAATCCAATTTATTTTCTATCCCTTTTAAATCACCATATCCGTCATTATTTGAATCCGCAAATGATATCGGAAACAATGAATAACATGTTCGAACATCTTCACTGAAAGTCTTATTTATATTAAAATTTTTGATTTTTTTATCTTCAATCGGTGTAATCTTTTTTGTTGTAGTTTGATTCGAACATCCAATTAGTGAGGCAATACATAATAAAGCGACTAGCGTTTTTATTGATTTCATCTTCTGCCCTCATTTTGAAAAAAGAGTGAGATACAAGACCTCACTCTGTTCTTTTTTATATTTTACTAAGATTACTGATTAGCCTTTGTTTGCACCAGCAGTTACACCTTGAATAATGTATTTTTGTAACCATACATATAAAATCGTAATTGGAACTGCAACTAATACTGCACCTGCAGCAAACATTGTAAAGTTTTGGTTTGTTTGACCTTTAATTAATTCAAATAAACCGATTGCTAATGTTTTCTTTTCATTTGAGCTAATTAACAAACGTGGAAGGATGAAGTCCATCCAAGGTGCCATAAATTGTGTTAAGGCAACGAATGTTAAAATTGGTTTTGATAAAGGTAAAATAATCTTAAAGAAAATTTGTGTCTTTGTTGCTCCATCAATCATTGCTGATTCATCTAGCGCTTTTGGAACTGCACCTAAGTAACCTTTAATTAACCAAGTATTAAAAGGAATTTGTCCCGCTGCATATACCAATACTAATCCTAAGTGATTATTTAATAATCCAAAGTTTAAGAATAAGATGTAAATCGCAATCATTCCCATAAATGAAGGGAACATTTGTAATACTAGAATCGCAACCATACCAAATTTTTTCCCTTTAAATTTAAAGCGAGAAAATACATATGCTGCCGATGTTGATAAAAATACTGAAATGACCATGTTCAATAATGCAATCTTTAAAGTATTCCAGTACCAAAGAGAAAACTTTGTCTTCTCAAATAATTCTTTATAGTGTTCAATTGTAGGATTTTTTGGAATCGGCGTTGCACTTGCAAGTCCAGTTGACTCACCAAATGACGAACCTACAATCCAAATAATCGGAAATAAAACCACAATCGCAACTAATATTAATAAAATGTAAGTTAATGATGTTAGTAATGCGCTTCCAAAATTAAAACTCTTCTTGTTCATTTTTATATTTGTTGACATTTTAGAACTCCTCCTCTTTAAATTGCTTTGTACGAGTAAAGTTCCAAGCAGAAATTGTTCCGATAATTAAGAAGATTAGAATCGACATAACAGACGCCATATTATACATACGATTATCTAAAGTCAATTTGTAAATCCACGTAATAAGGATATCTGTTGATCCAGCAAACTGGTAATTCGGATTAGCTGGTCCACCTTCTGTTAAGAAATAGATAACGTTGAAATTATTAAAGTTTGTAGCAAAAGACATAATTAGTAGTGGTGCTGTTGCAGCAAGTACTAATGGGAAAGTAATTTTCCAAAATTCTTGCGTTCTTGTTGCACCATCAATCTTAGCAGCTTCATAAATTTCTTTATCTAAACTAGTCATAACCCCAGTCATTAAAGCCATAAAGTAAGGGAAGCCTAACCATAAGTTAATAACTATGATTGTTGCACGAGCAACGTTTGGATGATTAGAATCTGTAAACCATCCGATTCGTTCTGCAGTCAAGCCAATATCTACTAAGAACTGAGAGATTGGACCAAATTGACCATTAAATAATGTTTTAAATACTAGTAGTGAAATCATACTTGGAATTGCCCAAGGTAAGATAAAAATTGTACGCCAGAATTTCTTTCCTTTTACTCGATTACTATTTACGACTACCGCCATAAACAATCCACCGAAGAAACATGTTACTGTTGATAAAATTGCCCAAACGAATGTCCAAGTAAATACTCCAGTAAATGTATGTGTCCATATCGGTAATGAGAATAAATTAACGAAGTTTTCGAATCCAACCCAGCTTACTAGTTTAGTAGGCGGTAAGTGGAATTTATTATAATCTGTAAATGCGATTAATACGCCAAAAATGATTGGCATTAATGAAATTAATGTCAACATAATCATTGATGGAATTAGAACGATAAATTCAAACATTCCATCCCATAAGTCTCTTAAGTATTCTCTTGAAGTTTGTACAAAGTTTGTTTCATTTAAAGTTCTTCTTACTTTGTATGCGTCTTTTATGTTCCAATAGTATATTCCAATAAGTACTGAAATAAATATTAGTGCTATAATTCCATTTATTAAAAGTACAATTGAGTGATCACCTTCAGTTAGTCCAGTGATTCCCATCGTACGAGGCTGTGTACCTAGAGTTACTAAACCCCAAAATCCTTTTATAAAAAATCCACCATTTTCTCTTAAATAGAAACCTTCAGAAAGATCAGCTTTTGAGTAGTGACCTGATACAACCTCAACTAATACAACCAATAATTGTATTGCAAAGAAGAATAAACCTTTTAAAAATTGCTTGTTTACGACTTGTCCAAGTCCCCAAATAAAGACTGACAGAATGGCTGGCAGTGATGGGTTCATTTGTTTTGATCCGTTATCAGGTATATTAGGCTTTTGTTCTTTAACATTCGCCGTTGCCATATCTTTTCTCCCCCTTCCGTACCAAAAATTGGTACCTGTATATGCAAAACAATATCTTATTATCTTAAATTATGCAAATAGCAGAAACCGTTTGCATAATTAGTTGATAATACAGCCTCTCATTGATTGAGAGGCTGTAATGATACTAGATTGATTATTTACCTGCACCACTTTGTAATGCTTCGAAATCTTCAACAGCTTTCTTTTGTGCTTCTTCAGGTGACATTAAGCCATCCCAAACATTTACGATCATGTTTTTAGCAGGATCCCACCAGTTAGCCATTTCTGGAATAGAAGGCATTGGTTTTGAGAATGCTGCTTGAGCTGCAACACCTTGAAGTAATACATCATCACTTAAACCAGGAACTTCACTTGCATATTGCTCTTTAAGAGCTGGTAATTTACCAGTAGTTTTGTATAAAGCTTCAGCACCTTCTTTTGAACCTAAGAACATTGCGAATACACGTGCAGCCGCTGGGTGTTTAGAGTAAGAAGATACGTTTGCAATTTGGTTACCAGAGAAAGTTACAGGTTGGTTACCATTAATTTTTGGAAGTTGAGCAATTCCAAATTCAAATTTATTTTTCTCAGCACCTTTTTTCACATCACCGATTGCCCAAGGACCAGTAATTAAGAATGGTGTTTTACCTTTAGCAAATTCTAAAGTAGTTGTATCGTTTGTAGCATCTGCAGAGTTTACATCCCACTCAGGACGAACTGCTTTTAATGCTTCTAGACCAGCTTTTGCTTCTTCAGTATCAAATCCGATTTTAGAAGCATCTGTTCCATCTTTACCGAATAAATCATAACCATTAGCTGATAAGAAGAAGTAACTCATGTAAGAGTTTCCAACTTCCCAACGAACTGTCCATTGGTTTTTCTTTTTATTATTGTATGTTTTAGCTAATTCAGAAATTTGAGACCAATCAGTAGGTGCAGCATCTGAACCAGTTAATTCTTTTAATAATGTTTTGTTATAGAATAATGCAACCGATTCTGTAGAGATCGGTACACCATAAGCTTGACCATCGCTCATTACAGTACCAACTGAAGAATCTAAGAAACGATCTTTAATTTGATCAGTATATTGTCCCATTGGTCCAATAATTGCTGATTCTAATGAAGCACCAATACCATCATGTGGTTGAACGAAAACGTCTGCACCTAATCCAGCTTCACCATCAAGTTCCATTTTAGCACGAGTATCAACCGCACCAACTTTTTCATACTCAATTTTTACTTTTGGATATTTAGCATTGAAAGCTTCAATGATAGCGTTTGCATAATCGTCATTATCTAACCATACTTTTAATGGAGCTTCACCGTTTAATACTTCTTCTTCCATTTTGTAACCTTTAGCTTGTTCATCCCAAGGAAGGTCGTCTTTCTTTTTGTCTTTAGCAGAGTTTGCAGTATCTTTTGAAGATCCACATCCAGCTAATGCACCTAAACTTAAGCTTACCGTTGCAAATACAGCAAACATTGATTTTAGTTTCACTTTTGTTTCCCCCTAACAAGGTTATAATTTTCATAAAGTATAGCAAGCGCTTTCACACTTTTATAATAATCTACTAAAATATGAAAGTCAAACAAATTAGTATATTTTTATTTTTATATCAATTGTTGATATAAGCGCTTACATTTCACTTTTTTAAGAAATTCTTCTTACATCATAAACGATAAAGACAAAAATATATATAGCTTTTCCATTTAAATATATTGGACAATTTGGTAATAAATAACATATTTTTTTCTAAATTTTTAGTAAATTTAAAAAAAATAGGAGGAATGCTCTTCCTCCCGTTGATACTACTGTATTTATACAACTCGATTATATTTACGATAGACATAGTATGCAAATAAAATTACACCAAAATTAAAGGCAATATATAGAAATGCGATCGAAAAGATCGTTCCAATCATAAACGCAAAAATAGCTGGTAAGGTAGCGGCATATGATAGAAATGAGAAGAATTGCCTATAAGTCAACTTTTTAGAATTTCCAATATTAAATAATAAAGCCATTAACGATACAATTGCGATATAAATAATATTCGTAACAATCGTTATTGGGTAAAATAATTGCATCATCATTGCAACTGCTTGCATTTTAACACTAGATACAATTCCAAGTAATAATTGATCAGCATCTTTTTGATCTAATGCTTTAACTAATTGGTCATTATATCCCCCATAAAAATCAAAGCCTAGTAAATTTGCATGGATATGTTTTTTCCCAAAGATAATCGTGATACTCTCTTTGTCATCCACATCATATTGATCTGTTGGATCAAAAACAATTCGCTGGTTTTTTACTTTAATTACTTTTTGTTTATTGTTCTGACAAGAAAGTTGGTCGTCATAACGACAATTTGGTAATTCATTCTGCCAACTAGTGTTTTCATAATATGGTGCAAATACTCTCTCCGCTAATCTTTGTGAATCAGTTTGTATGATTTGAAACACTAATGGAAAAGCAATTAATGAACCAATTAGTATATTTTGTATTAATACATAGATTAGTTTACTATCTTTTGCTTCATATATACTTTTCAACTTAAATCGCTTTGTAAAAAAGTTTCTGATCAATTCTGCTCCTCCTAGTACATTCTGCTCTTGTCTACTCTATCACATATTATACATTTATAAAGTATGAAATAAAAATCATTCATTGTGCAAATATAAGCTTTCAAAACAATTGACAATGAAAGCGTTTAATTATACTCTTTTTTTAAGCAAACGATTGTCTAAATAAGACGCTGGAGGTAGCATAATGTTAAAAGAAGCTATATATCACCGCCCGAAAAATAACTATGCATACGCTTACAATAACGAAACGCTTCATATTCGATTACGTACGAAAAAAGATGATGTTTCGTCTGTTCATTTAATTCATGGAGACCCTTACCATTGGGAAGATGGAGCTTGGCAAATTAATAAAACAGAAATGAAAATAAGCGGTAGTACGGAATTATTCGATTACTGGTTTGTAGAAATCAAGCCGCCGTTCCGTCGTCTTCGATATGGTTTTGAACTTAGCAATCATAAGGAAACGATTGTTTATGCAGAGAGAGGATTTTATGATGAAATCCCAACAGATGATACAGCATATTATTTCTGTTTTCCATTCTTAAATGAAGCAGATATCTTTAAAGCTCCTAGTTGGGCTAAAGATACAGTATGGTATCAAATCTTCCCAGAAAGATTTGCAAATGGTGACCCTTCTATTAATCCTAAAGGCACATTAGAGTGGGAAAGCGAAGAACCTGCTACAAATAATTTCTTCGGTGGAGATTTTGAAGGTGTAATACAACATCTAGACCATCTTGTAGAATTAGGAATTGGCGGAATTTATTTTACCCCAATTTTCAAAGCCCATTCAAATCATAAATATGACACGATTAATTATATGGAAATTGATCCACAATTTGGCACGAAAGAAACATTTAAGAGATTAGTAGATGAGTGCCATGAGCGAAATATTAAAGTCATGTTAGATGCTGTGTTTAATCACAGTGGATATTTCTTCGAGCCTTTTCAAGATGTATTGCAAAAACAAGAAAAATCAATATATAAAGACTGGTTCCACTTAAAGGAATTCCCGATTGTGACTGAACCGACACCAAATTATGATGCTTTTGCTTTTGTTCCGTCAATGCCAAAATTAAATACTGAACATCCAGATGTTAAAGCTTACCTTTTAGAAGTTGGTAAGTATTGGGCAAAAGAATTCAATATTGATGGATGGCGTTTAGACGTTGCAAATGAAGTCGATCATGCATTTTGGAGAGAATTTAGAACAGCAGTTAAATCTGTAAATCCTGATCTTTATATTTTAGGTGAAATATGGCATGATTCAATGCCTTGGTTACAGGGTGATCAGTTTGATGCTGTTATGAACTATCCATTTACAAATGGTGCTTTAGATTTCTTCGCAAAGGATAAAATCTCTGCTGAATACTTCACGAATGTAATTAGTGAAGTACTTCATTCATATCCACAAAATGTAAATGAAGTTGCCTTTAACTTATTAGGTAGCCATGACACACCTCGTGTCTTAACAATTTGTGATGAGAATATTGAAAAACTAAAGCTATTGTATACATTCCAATTGTCATTCCCAGGTGCTCCTTGCATTTATTATGGTGATGAAATTGGTATGACTGGAAAACAAGATCCAGGTTGCCGCAAATGTATGGTTTGGGATGAAGAACGTCAAGATCGTGATCTGTTTGAATATGTTCAGACACTTTTAAAGCTTCGTAAAGACCATAAAGCAATTGGTAGTGAAGGTACATTTAGTTTTATTGAAGCCAACAATGAAAATAATACAATTATTTACGCTAAAACATTTGAGAGCGATACTTTTGTATACATTTTAAGTAATAATCCAAACGAATTATCAGTTAAAACGCCTGATTTATTCAAAAATAAAACTGTATTTAATGTCATAACAGAAAAAAATGAAACATATAATACAGAGTTTACAATTGAAGGTTATGGTATCAAAATTATTAAATTATAGGATTTGTTAAATTTATTTTAACTAGAACCAAATTATTAAATTATAGGATTTGTTAAATTTATTTTAACTAGAACCAAATTATAAAATGTAAAGGGTGTCCTAACACAATACATTATTGTATTGAGACATCCTTTTCTTTTTTGAAAAGGTAGGGATGAAACATGGAATCTTCAAACAAGATTCAAAGTAACGATAAGCCACTCTCCCTTTTGCATATTACCTGGCCAATATTTATTGAAATATTATTATTCATGTTAATGGGTAGTGTTGATACCCTAATGCTTAGTAAGTATTCTGATCATGCAGTAGCCGCTGTAGGTGTTGCGTCTCAAGTCATGGGCTTAGTTACATTATTATTTGGTTTTGTAACTGCTGGTACATCAATATTAGTTGCTCAATATTTAGGTGCAAAAAATGAGTATAAAGCAAAAGAAGTTTTTACAGTATCTATGATTGCAAACTTTGGGATCGGTATCATCATTAGTATTTTATTATTCTTTTTTTCTTCCTACATTTTAAAATGGATGGGATTAGATCCAGACTTAATCGTAAGAGGAAATTCATTTTTAGAAATCGTTGGCGCATTTATGTTCGTTCAAGCAATTATGATGACGATTTCGGCAACTTTACGTAGTTATGGTTTCACGAAAGATATGATGAAAGTCACTATTTTAATGAATATACTAAATGCAATCGGAAATTATTTCGTCATTTTTGGTCCTTTTGGTTTACCAGTTCTTGGTGAAGCAGGTGTAGCATGGTCTACTTCAATCGCTAGGATCATCTGTACAATTTTAATTATTTATATTTTCATGAAAAGGATTGGCTTTATTTCATTTAAAAAAGTCCTACAATCTAAACCAATTCAGCACTCGAAAAATTTATTTAAAATCGGCGTTCCTGCGGCTGGAGAAAATATTTCATATAATGCCTCTCAAATCGTTATTACGATCTTTATTACAATGATTGGAACTGAGGCTTTGACAACTAAGGTATATGCTCAAAATATTATGATGTTTATCTTCTTATTTTCAGTAGCAATTGGGCAAGGTGAACAAATTATCATAGGAAGACTAGTTGGTGCGAGAGATTTAAAAACCGCATATGAACACTGTATCCGCAGCCTAAAATTAGGAATCTGTATTTCGACTTTAATGGCTATTATCGCATCTTTATTCTCAAAACCGTTATTTTCAATCTTTACTGATAATGAACAAATTATCCACACAGGAACAGTACTTTTAATTTGTACAATTATTCTCGAACCTGGTCGAGCTTTTAATTTAATCGTAATCAGTTCTTTACGTGCAGCTGGAGACGTGAAATTCCCCGTCATGATGGGCATTATATCAATGTGGGGCATTAGTATTCCGATCGCATACATACTAGGAGTTCACTTTAACCTTGGACTAATAGGCGTATGGATTGCATTTATTGCAGATGAATGGATACGTGGATTACTCATGCTTTGGAGATGGCGTTCAAAAAAATGGGAATCAGCCTCATTCGTACAGAGTGAATCGGTAAGCGAAACCGTTCCTGCTTCAAGTTAATTTATTAAAAAAAGTAGAAATTGATATCATCTCAATTTCTACTTTTTTATGTTTTATTCTTCTTCTTTTAGTGATTGATCAAATGCTGCAGATACTTTTTCAAATTCTTCTTCTGTCTCAATATCAAAGAACTCGCCACTTTCTTCTACTCTTAAGAAGAAAACATCAATATCTTCATTACTCTCTTGTTCTACATCTTCAACTAAGCTAACTGCTATGTATTCTACACCTTCTATGTCAAGTGCACCTAGTACTTCATAGTCTTGTTCTTGATCATCTTCATAGCTTAATGTTAGGATTTCGCCTACTTCAATTTTTTCCATGGATTATTGTCCTCTCTATTTCTAGATTCATTTTACATAAAGTAAATCTAATCTTTATGTTCCCTAAGTGTATCAGATTCATACGAAAAGCTTAAATTTTATTTAGTGATCCTATTATTTGAATTCAATAGCGTTCCCAATACTGTATTCTAACGTACGACTTTCCCCATGTTCTGTTTGATAAGAAATTCTTATGAACGTATCTTCAAAAGCCTTTCTTATTTGTTCTTCACTAACTCCTTTTGAATAAAACACAATTTCTCTATGATATGTTGAACTATCTCCCATTTTATAATAATTCCCAAACCAATAACGTTCTCCATCGATTGAATTGATTCTATATTTCCAAATAGTATGTTCTGGAATTTTAACGTTTCGATAAGTAATTTGATTAGAATTTTTCATTTCAAAATCAAATACGATCTTCTTAAAATCATGAATTGAAGGAGTACTTAATCCCATCGTACCCACTGCACTATATTCATTTTCCGTTAATTCTCTAACAATTATGTCCATTTTAATTTTCGGTTCGTAAGTTTTATTGCTACATGAAGTTAATAAAACCAATTGAAAAAAAATAATAAAAGATATGATGACTTTATTTATTTTTTTCAATTTACAACCTCCTAATAAAATTTTTTTAAAAAATCCAAAATTCTTAGCATTTTCTTTATTTCACATTAATATCTTTATAAAAACAAAGATTGTTATGAATCTATGAGTTTATTCATTTGGACAAGTTATGAAATCTATAAATATTGATTCAATCTATATTTTAGGAGGATATGTTAATGCCAAATTCAGTAATGATTCAAGAACAAACAGTCACTAAGAAACAAACAAAATTAAGTTTATTTTTTAACCGTTTCACAAAATCAACTCTTCAAGAAAGTTCCCAAACGGAAATATTACATAATGAACTTCGAAACTTACAAAAGCAATTAGAATATAAAGAAATCAATTTTATCCATGCTGAACCTGAATATATTGATGTTGCTATTATGGAGCTTGAAGCAATTCGTTTAAAATATAGTATTACTGTAAGACAATTAAAAGACATTGTATCTCAGAAAGAAAAATTATATTCTGGGGCATAAAACGGCAATCATATTGATTGCCGTTTTTTACTGAGTAAAGAGGTTTGAATCTAATTAAATACGAAAACAGAGACAAAAGGTTTATACTGTCTCTGTTTTATCATTAGGTTTCATATTATTTAATTTACTCGTTCACTTTAAAATCAATTGGCGAGTTAATGTTATATTCTATTTGAACATTTTTACCATTCTTAACTGTTTCTACATAAAAGTCTGCATTACCGTTTAATATGTAGTAACCATAAGGCAAGCGCTTTGTATCCATGATTTTTTTCATAAAATCTACATATTCTTTCGGATCATCACCACTATAGCCCCCGCTCCCTACTCTATATTCTTCACGTAAAGGTTTTCCTTTTACAATTGTTGTTTTTATTAAAGGTTCATTCATCGCATACCCAATATCATAATTTCTCGTCTTCTCTTTAAGATTAAAATAAAACGGTGATTCACCATGATAAATTGTAACTTGATCGTCATTTCCTACGTATTCAAGTTCAGCATAGATTTTAACCTTTTCATTATTTGCATATTCTTGTTTTTCAGAAACAATGCGATAAATAAAATCCTTTACTCTTACCTTAGAGTGAGAATTCATTACTTGATATTCATCCAAAATTGACTCTTTCTTCTTTGATTCTTCATTAGCTGAACAACTTGATAACATAAAAACAAACATCACTGTTAATAACATAAAAATTTTTTTCATACAGAACCCCCTTGTCATTCTTGCTGCAATATTTTAATTGTAAGATTCTGTTAAAAAAGATGATTTGATTTCATTAACAGAGCCAATTAAAAATATATAGTCTAATCAATTTCTAATTTTAGCAGAATAGAAAATATTCTAAAGGTACTTTCAACCTATTAAATAAATGGCCTCAATAAAAAAAACACTTCTTCTTATTGAAAAAGTGTTTCGCTAAAATCTTTATGAACTAATCTCATATCTTGTTTGATAATTTTTACGTCTTTTGGCAAATGAAACAAATAATGTTAAGCATGGCAGAATCCATAAAAATATCGCATATGGTATATAGTCAAATAAATCCATATTAACAACAGTGCTACTCATAATGGCAAGTACATTCCAAGGGATCATTGCTGGAAAAAGCAAAGTTGTATCGCCCATAATTCGTGCCAGTTCTTCTTTACTATATTTATTAGACCAATGTGAAAGGAAAGAACGACCAGTAAGAATAATTGGCATCGTTTGATTTCCGGCTATTATACAAATAAGCAGAGATGCAATTACAGTTTTAAAAGAATCTGACATCATAGATGTTGATGATGAGAGCCATTTATCCAAGATGGGTTGAATGACATTTAATTCTTCCAATAATGCATTATAAACGCCAGCAATTGCAATGAACAGTAGTAAGCTATACATATGAATTAGACCTCCGCCTAATCCCTCAATTCCATACCAAAGTGCATGTACAATCTCAGAAATAGAAATACCATGAAACATAGCTATAAAACTACTAGATAAAATACTTATAACATAAGATATGATAATGTTTAATCTGAGTAAAACAAGCAAGACTAACAGAATTGGCGGTATAAAATGAAGGAATGAGATCTTCTGTACGATCTCTAGTTCACTATGTATGACTGAAAGATTACTTCCATACCTAACATCCATCATGCTAAAAAACAATCCTGTCACTAAGATTGCTAAAATTGAAGTTAAAAGCATTGCTTTCCCTTGTTTTTTAACAGTTGTTTCTAATATATTGGCTAACAGTTGATGAGCACTTGAAAATGGTGAAGTTCGGTCTCCAACAAATGCCCCTGAAATAACAGCACCGGCCGTAATTTCTAAAGGTATATGTAATAAAATTGCAGTACTCATTAAAGGTACACCTAAAGCACTTAATGTTCCGATTGATGAGCCGAGTATCATTGAAAAAATCATTGTTGTAAGAAAACAAAAAACAAAAAAATGATGTGGATTAATCGCTTGTAATGTAACAGAAACCATCGAGTTAATCGTTCCAGACAAAAACCAAGACGGTAGTAAAAAGCTAATTAAAAATAAAATCATTAAAACAATTTTTACTTTTCCGATTCCTTTATATCCTACCTTCAACATACGCGTAACATCATAACTTTTTTTTACGCTTAAATAGATTAAGAAAAATAGCCCGGGTAAAATACCAAAGACAAGTGAAAAATGTAATAAAACGGAAGTAATGATTCCAGATAATGTAATAAAAATAAGTAAACTTGCTTGCGTTACAGAGTATTGCTCCATCTAAGTCTCCTTCTTTCAAAAAGCTTGCTTCCTTTATTATAATGATAGAAATGAATGCTTGTAAATTTTACAACGATTAAGATTCAATTGAAAAGCACTAAATGCTTCTTCTATTTCCTTATGCGAAAACCAAAAACAGAATTAGACAGAAAAAATAACCGACATGTAGAAATAGAAAAACTACTACACTCTTTATTTTTCTATGCAGTAGCATGTACTTCAATACTAAACAATGTCCAAAAAGGATTAAAATTGATATTACCCACCCATATAAAAAAGCTTGTAGTAAATAAACATTCATACCGAATTTTTCACTATTTCTTGTTAGAGCTTCACGTAAAAAAGCAATGATATAAAATACCGACCAGTAATTAAAAAAAGCTACAATCACCAGCAAAAAAAGAATGGTTTGCGCATAGTGTCCGATCAACCATTTAAAAATCTTTCTTGACCACACGTTTATCGCTCCAGTTTTTTTGATCAATACAATCACTTCCTTTAAGCCTTAGCAAGTTGTATTATGGATTCCATTGAACAAAAAACTTATCTTATCGATTGATTTAACGAAAATATGAATCTATCAAATTTTAATATGTTGATATATCTATTTCATGACGTAACGGCTTTATGAAAACTTAACCCAACTTCTAAATTATATGTACTTAAAACTGCACCATTCGATGTAATGAAAATTTTTTTTACAAAGCTTAAAAAACAGATGATTGAATCGAAAACACATAATTTCCAACAAGAAAACCATCCTATTTAATGGAGGTGTGATGATGTCTGAACCAATACAACCTGGAAACAAGAAACTACCTGATTTTAATGAATTGAATGATCGTTTGATTGCGGAACCTTCTAATACAGGACCAACATTAGTCATAAAAACCAATTTAGATCCGAAAGACTCAACTACTGAAAATCCATATTTTCAACATGAGTCAAAATCAAGTAAGAAGCAATTTGAAGACTATTTTGAACAGTAAAGTTAAAAATAAGCTGGCTACCAGCTTATTTTTTTTTTGACTAAAGCAGATTGAATTAATCGGAGTAGAAAGCACATACTAAGAAAAATATGGGAATTTTATGGTTCAAGAATTAGGAGGGATAGAAATTGAGGACTGAAGAAAGACTTTCTATTTTTGCATTAGGTGGTGTAAATGAAATTGGAAAAAATATGTATGCCATTCAATATGCAGATGAAATACTCATTATTGATTGTGGAGGGAAATTTCCCGATGAGAGTTTATTAGGGATTGATCTGATCATTCCAGATATAACTTACTTACACCAAAATAAAGAGAAAATAAAAGGTTTGATTGTCACACATGGACATGAGGATCATATTGGTGGTATTCCTTACATATTAAAGCAATTGAATTTGCCTATTTATGCTTCACCCTTAACACTTGGATTAATTGAGATTAAATTAAAAGAACATGGCCTGTTAAGTGATACTGAATTAAATATCATTCAATCTGATAGTGTCCTTCAATTTAATGAATTTGGTGTAACTTTTTTCAAAACGAATCATAGTATCCCTGATTGCCTCGGTATTGTATTTCATACCCCTGAAGGTGTTGTTGTTCATACTGGTGACTTCAAATTCGATTTAACGCCGGTTAATAATCAATACCCTGATATTCACAAAATGGCTGACATTGGAAGTAAAGGCGTATTACTTTTGTTATCTGAAAGTACAAATGCCGAAAGACCAGGCTCTACTCCTTCAGAACGAATGGTTGGTGAACATATTGAAGAAGCATTTCATAGAGCAAAACGAAAAGTCATCATCTCAACCTTTGCTTCTAATGTCCATCGTGTTCAGCAAATTGTAGATGCCTCAATAAAGACGAATAGAAAGCTTGCGTTACTAGGAAGAAGCATGGTAAATGTTGTAACAGTTGCAATGGAAAAAGACTATTTAAGAATTCCTGAAGGCATGCTAATCGATGCACAAGAAATTCATCGTCTTGCACCAGAAAACGTTACGATTCTTTGTACAGGAAGCCAAGGTGAGCCTCTTGCAGCACTTGCTCGCTTAGCAAGTTCCAGTTATCGAGATGTAGAAGTTCTTCCTGAAGATACTGTCATATTTGCCGCATCACCTATTCCGGGAAATGAACGAAATGTATCTCGAATTATTGATAATTTATACACCCTTGGGGCAAATGTAATTTATGGATCAGGTAGTTCAACAGGTATGCATGTTTCAGGCCATGCATATCAAGAAGAATTAAAACTAATGCTTACATTAATGAAACCAAAGTACTTTATCCCAATACATGGTGAATTTAGAATGCTTCATCATCATAGTGCATTAGCAGAATCAGTTGGAGTAGAGAAATCGAATATTTTTATCATCAAAAATGGTGATGTAGTAGATATCCAAAATTCTGTCGCATCCCAAACTAGAAAAATTCCTTCTGGTAATATTTATGTCGATGGAATGGGCATTGGAGATGTAGGTAATATTGTCCTCAGAGACCGCAAGCAATTGTCAGAAGACGGAATGCTCGTCATCGTGATTACCATCAGTAAAGTTGAGAAGAAAATTATCTCTGGTCCAGATACAATTTCTCGTGGCTTTGTTTACGCACGCGATTCTGAAAGCCTTATTAGAGAGGTCAATAAGCTTGCCAGCGTTACTGTGAATGATTTACTTGATGCGAATACTCTTCAGTGGAATGTGATGAAACAAAATATAAAAAGATCAATCGGACAATATTTATTTACAAAAACTAAGAGAAAGCCAATGATTCTCCCAATCATCATTGAAATATAAAAAAGAACTCCCTTGGATGTATTCCATAAGGGAGTTTTTACTTTTTATGTTCTTTTAACTTAGATATAACTTCTAATAAGGTAAGATTCTCTTGTTTAAAATAATCATTCATCGGGCAAATTGTGCTTGCTAATCGATTTAAAACAAAAGGTATTGTAAATGTTTCAATTTTTAAATCCTCAGTTATTTCATCCCAATACAGTGGAGTCGCAACTGTAGCTCCCTCTCTCCCTCTTGCAGAGTATGGACAAATAATTGTTTTCCCTTTGGCATGCTGTACGTAATCAATATAAAGTCTTGTTCCCCGATTTTTCTTAAAGCGTTCAATTGTAAAATCATCTGGAAATTTCTCGATCAAATAATTCGCAATAAAACTAGTAAAGATCCTCGTTTCATCATAAGTTAATGAATGCTGTTTGATTGGGATATGAATTTGAATTCCTTTACTCCCAGATACCTTTGGATAGCTTTTAATCTGAAATGATTCAAATATTGGTCTCATTTCCATCGCTGCTTTGATTGCTAATGGAAACGCCTCTTTATTTGGTGGGTCTAAATCAAAAACAATTTCAGTTGGATCATTACTTTCAAATGTTTGAAAGGGAATGTGAAATTCAATCGCTAGTTGATTCCCTAGCCAAAGAAGCGTTGATACATCATTACAAATAATATAATTATTACCTTCTTGCTCTTTTGTTACGATAAAGCTTGGAGCATAATCTGGACTATTCTTTTGAAAAAAAGACTCTCCTGGTACTCCATGTGGATACCTTATTGTAGTTAGCAATTTATTTTCTAAAAATGGAATCATATATGGAGAAATTTGGGCTAAGTATGAAAGATAGCCTTCCTTTGACAGAAACGGATCACTCCAAATTGTCTTATCAAGGCTTGTCATAGATAACTCAATGTCTAGTGGCATATTCTTTAAAATTAAATGATCCCAAGTACAATCCTCCCATGAGTGCTGAAGTTGAAAAGATTTAAATGAAGGAGCAATTAACCGATGATTTTCAAGCCCTTTAAAGTCCAGTTCAATGCAGATCCCTGGATTAACAAATATCGTTTTATTTTCTATACTTTTCTGATTATCAATAATTGCTTTTTTCAAAATTTCTTTTTCATTTTGATTTAGTCCGTTTGTAAATGCTCCAATTTCAATGATGTCATTTTGTTTTTTTATTCCAACAATAAAATAGTCTTTGTCTGATTGAAAACCTAAAATAAAGAAATAGCCACTATAAATAGTGTCATTATTTTTAGGGAATGGCTCTAATAAAAGTGTATGGTTCATAATGTAACTTCCTTTAATTTGTGAACTTGCATGTTTTTGGCTCTTGGTTAACAAAAGCTTGAATACTCGGTTGCCGTAATGAATGACCTTCTGTCCATTCTATGAACTGTACCTTTACCGTTAATAAAGGATCTATCCATTGAATTTCTTTCACCCGCTTAGGCTGATTAGAAAAAGGATTTTTTTCAATTTTTATTGCTTCAATGACTTTCGTTAGCTGTTTCCATTCAGCATGAGTTAGTTTACCTGTTCCGACATGTCCGATATACCAAAATCGATCCTCGTCATCATACAAACCTACTAGAATAGAATTCACGATGCCTGATCGATATGTAACTCCACCAATGACAGCTATAATATCTTTATAATTTTTTATTTTTTGCCAATGGCTATTTTTCCCATCGATGATATATCGACTATTGAGGTTTTTGCAAACAATACCTTCTAAACCATGCTGTTTTGACACCTCAAATAAAGCTTGATTATCGTTGTTAATCGGTACGACTTGAACCTGCTTATTTGGTGTAATCACTGAAGAAAGTAACTCAAGTCTTTCCTTCAAGGTTTTATCATTAACCCATTCACCGTTATAGTACAAAATATCAAAAATCATATAATAAATTGGTACAGCTTCCATGACAAACTTCACTCGATCTAATCGTCTAATTCCATCCCTGCGCATAACCTCATGAAAAGAAGGGTTTCCATTGTGATCTAAAGCAATGACTTCCCCATCTAAAATAATTGAATCGGCATTTGTATAAGAACGAATATTTGTTAACTCTGGAAAAGTATTTGTCCGCTCATTAAGTTTTCGATTATAAAGTTTGGTTTCCTCACCATTCCAATAAGATAAGATTCTAACTCCATCCCACTTGATTTGTGATATCCAGTCTTGACCTTCAGGAACAGTATTTGAAGAAACTGGCTCGAATGGATGAATTGGAATGAGCTCCATTTAACTTGTAGCCTTCTTTGGTGCTCGCGTTTTTTTCGGTGCCGGTGTTTTCGTCGGAGTAGCTTGTCCTTTCGTTCGATCAATGCTAGCTTGTAATGCAGACATCAGATCAACTACATTTTTTTGTTCCGCCGCAGGCTGCTCTTGTTCAGTAGCGATAAAGTCATTACTTTGCACTTTTTGATTAATTAACTGTTCTAAAGCTGTTCGATAAGTGTCAGTATAATTCTCTGGGTTAAATGTTGTTGTTAATTGCTCAACTAACATCATGCCTGCTTGAAGTTCCCGCTCAGATAAACCAGCTTTTTCAGGTACACCTCCAGGAATTCCTTCAATTGCTCTAATTTCGTCCGGAAAATGTAAAGTTTCCAAAATGATTGAATTTTTATATGGACGAATAGCAGATAGATGCTGTTTACTTCGAATGGTTATTTTTGCAAGGCCAATCTTCTTACTTTTTTTCAATATTTCTGAAAGAAGAGCATAGGCTTTTGCCCCTCCTGAGTCGGGGCCAATATAATATGTTTTATCAAAATAAACTGGATCAATTTCAGCTAACTTAACAAAGTCAATAATCGAAACTGTTTTTAATTCAAATTCTTCTTTTAGCTTATTTATTTCCTCTTCTTTTATTTCAACAACTCTACCATTAGGAGTTTCAAATACTTTAATAATTTCATCAGAAGTTACATCGTCATCACAACTTGCTACCTTCTTATATGAAATAGGTGTTTTACAATCTTTATGATATTGACGAAATTTCAAATCCTTATCTTCAACAGCTGAAAATAGCTTAACTGGAATCGTAACTAATCCCATACTGATCGTGCCTTTCCATACGGTATGCATATCCTCACAACCCTTTTCATTTTTTTATTATCTTTTGTTAAATGAAATGGTTTAATTCAACAAGTCGATTAGTATAAATTAATGTTTTAAAAAGTAGAATACAAAAGAATGTTAAAAGAATAGGAAGTGTATTTTATTCAATGGAAAAGGATTTCACAGAGTTAGCAACGAGTAATTTTCATTATATGCCAATCACATCTGTATCAAGTGGAAAAGGCTCATCACTTGCAGCTGATTTGTTTTATGAAACAATCCAAATCGTTAATATTTGTCTATTTGGCAATCCTGATGTTTCAAATGAATGGGTATTAATTGATGCTGGAATGCCAAAATCAGCCGCAAAAATAAAGGAATTAGTTGAAGAAAGATTTGGTAAACAACATAAACCAAAAGCGATTATTTTAACGCACGGACACTTTGATCATGTGGGAGCTGTCACTGAACTTGTGAATGATTGGAATGTTCCAGTTTATGCCCATTCGTTAGAACTACCCTTTTTAACTGGTGAAACAAATTATCCTGAACCTGATGGATCAGTCGAAGGTGGCATGATTGCAAAATTGTCACCTTTATTTCCAAATGAAGCAATAAATTTAAAAAATTATGTACATGCTTTACCTGAAAATGGTGAAATTCCACATATGCCAGGTTGGAAATGGATTCATACTCCTGGTCATACACCTGGACATGTCTCATTTTTTAGAGATAAAGATAAACTACTAATCGTTGGTGATGCTTTTGTCACTGTAAGGCAAGATGAATTATATAATGTACTCATGCAAAAACAAGAGCTGAACGGTCCACCGAGATACTTTACAACAAATTGGATGGATGCTTGGAATTCAATAAAAAAACTCGAGGCATTAAATCCTTCAATTGCAGTAACTGGACATGGGTCACCTATGTTTGGTAAAGAGCTTGAAACCAATTTACATAATTTAGTGATAAATTTTGAAAGTATCGCAAAACCTGATTATGGTCGTTACGTATAACGAAAAAACTCCCTAAACTTATGGGAGTTTTTCAACTTTGTTTTACATTTTAGCTATTCAAATCATATAAACCCGAAGCATGTTCATTTGGCATATCTGGTAATTCAGGAACCGGGAATCCTTCAGGTGGATCCGTGACCATTAATTCCCCACCATTTCTACTTGGTGTTTGTCCATTAAATATTTCTCCGATACGAGTTTGGTCAAGTCTGAAATTGAACTGAGCATTATGATAACCCATTTCTACATACTTTCTACACTCAGGATACTTATTTATATCATAATTCGGTACGGGGAATAATTTACCCCAGTTTACTCCAAGTGTTTCCAAAGCTTTTGCAAAAGCGTTTTGATGGGCATTATCACGTACAATTAAAAAACCTAAAGTTTCCCTTAAAGTTTGGTTCGAACTCATTTCATAAATTCTTGTTTTTTGTAAGACACCTGTTGATTCTAACATTAGATTATTTAATAAATCAGCTATTAAGTTCCCATGATTATATACCCAAGAGCCGTTCCAAGGATTCCCACCAGCATCCACAGGTAAAGAAGATTTTGCACCTACTATAAAATGATGAGGATTAGCATGTTTAACTGCTTCATCAATTGGTGCACCATCTACTCCCGCATTTCCAGGAGTAGATAAGCCTGAATCATTTAAAAGTTGATTGATGGTACTTTGAACAAGTTCTACATGACTTATTTCCTCTAAAAATACGCCTCTTATTAAATCACGATACTGTTTTGCTTTTCCTCTAAAATTTGAACTTTGAAAAAAGTATTGCATCATAGTTCTCATTTCCCCGAATTGTCCACCTAATGCTTCCTGAAGTACTTTTGCAGCAGCAGGATCTGGTTTATCTGGTTTGATGATATTGATCAATTCTTCTTTGTAATAGTACATTTATATGTTAACCCCTGTTCCTAATTATTTTGATAACAAAATTATGATATGTAGTATAGGTTTATTTATCCGAGCAATATATGGGAAAATATTTATAAGAAGAGATTGTTAACCGTTTGTGAATTTGTAGCTAAGGGTAGAATAATTGAGGAAAATACTGTTTAAAGGAAGATTGATTGTGAAAATCGAAAATACTTCAAAATTTAGAAAGCAAAATTTTTGGTCAGGAGTACTATTTGGACTAGGTATGGTTGCATTCATTGATGAAACAGCGTTTCACCAACTACTTCATTGGCATCATTTTTATGACAAATCAACAACCTCCATTGGTCTTATTTCAGATGGCTTATTTCATGCGTTTAGTTGGTTTTCTACAATTTGGTCATTATTTCTACTTGCGGATTTACGTAGAAAAAAAGCATTTTGGCTTAAACGGTGGATTGGCGGACTATTTCTTGGAGCAGGTCTTTTTCAACTTTATGACGGGACAGTTCAACATAAATTCATGAAACTACATCAAATACGTTATCATGTTGATATACTTCCATATGATTTGACTTGGAATATTACTGCCTTGATTATGGTTATTTTTGGTTTGGTAATCGTACTTAGAACAAGAAAATCTGAAGGTATGATTAAAAATGAATCATAGCCATATAGTCCATTCTCAAGATGGTTATTCTCCGTGGATCCTTCTTACTGGATTATTTTTAATGTTATTAATTTACTGTTATGCTGCAATTTTCGGTGGAAGTAGTCATAAAAAATGGCCAAAATATCGTTATGTCACTTGGTTTTTAGGATTAACGTGTATCGCAATTGCTTTAGTAGGACCAATTGCACATTCCTCGCATATTAATTTTGTTTCACATATGTACGCTCATTTATTGTTAGGAATGTTTGCGCCACTATTTATTGCACTTTCTTTTCCTCTCACACTTTTATTACGCACGATTAAGGTACAGCACGCGCGTTTTATATCTAGATTGTTAAAAAGTGAAATCGTTGGTTTTTTAAGTAACCCAATCATCGCATCACTGCTCAACTTTGGAGGGTTGTGGACTCTTTATACTACTAATTTATATAGTTTGATGCATCAACATACGCTACTTCATCTATTCGTACATATTCACATTTTTCTAGCAGGGTATTTATTTACAATTTCAATAATTTATTTTGATCCAACACCACACCGCCATCATTTCCCTTTTCGTTCAATATGCATGATTCTATTTTTAGCCGGTCACGATATTTTATCTAAATATATTTTCATTCATCCTCCTAACTTTGTCCCAGCTGAACAATCGCAAGTTGGTGGGAAAGTAATGTATTACGGTGGTGATTTAGTTGATTTGATCATTATTTTTATCCTTTGTCTTCAATGGTATAAAACGGCAAATCAAAGAGTTTTACTAATAAAAGGCCAATCAAATTAATGGTCAGATTTGGTATAAATAATTCCTCCTTTAGTGACAAAAAGTAATACTACATTCCTAAAGGAGGACTCGTATGAACAGAATTTTACTAACATTAACGACATTAATGCTCACATTACTGTTATCGATAAATGCATTTGCAGCTTCAGATTCAACAAATTTAGATCAAAGCTACGAAAAAAACAACAAACGTATTAATAGAGACTTTGATCATGATTTCTATGATCCAAATCATGTGATGGATGACAAAGATAACATATTAAATAACACGAAAAATGAATTTAACGATATGAAAAATGATGTAAATCGTAATGTAAATGAGTTGAATAATGGAACGATGAATAACAATGGTACATCAGATACAAACCGTTATTACGAAAGAACTGTTACGCCAAAACCTGTTGGAAATACATTAAATCCTGCAGACGATGATGTTCATATGAATTATGGTTGGTTAGGATTTCTAGCATTAGCAGCTCTACTTGGATTAATAGCATATTTTATGTTCCGAAGAAAAGAAAGAGTCGATTAATGTTAAAACCTTATTGGATTAGCCCAATAAGGTTTTTTTGATGTTGTAATAAATTAAGAAAGTAGTACATTTTCATAATGCTCAACTGTCGGGAATGGATCATAAAAATGATGTAATAGTTTCCTCCATTCCTGATATTCCGGGGATTGTCTAAATCCAATTGTATGATCTTCAATCGTATTCCATTTAACTAATAGAATATATTTTCCTTTAACTTCAATACATTTTTGCAATTCATGTCCTACATACCCATTCATTGAAGAAATGAGATTAGATGCTTTTTTAAATGCATCCTCATATTCTTCTTCCATCCCAGGTTTAACTGTCAATATACAGGCTTCTAAAATCATGTCATTTCTCCTTTCATCGAAATTCAAAGTAAAATTAATTTTTTTGAATGAAATCTTTATAAGAACTAATTTTCTTCTCTAATATGTTGTTTGTTTCTTCTAATGTTTTTAGCTGATTTTCAATTGAAATTTTATGTTCTTCTAGTAATTTTAATCTTGCTAAAGAAGTTTGTTCTCCTTGAGTAAACAAATGAGCATATTCTTTAATTTTCGAGATTGGCATTTGTGTTTCCTTTAATTTTAGAACAAACTGTAACCATTGGACGTGGTTAGTATGATATATTCTTTCTCCATTTTCATTTCGATCTGGAAGAATTATTTTTTCCTTTTCATAATAACGAAGCGTATGAGCACTAATTCCTAACATTTGAGATACTTCACCTATTGAATACACAAAAAACCTCCATTCTTTTAAATAAAATTACAAAAAGATTCATTTGACTTAGAGTTTACTCTAACCAGTATAATAAACCCGTATCCACTACACAATTAATTTAATCAATTTAATATTCTAGGAGGAAAATAAAATGAACAAATATACAGTTATTACAGGAGCTAGTTCAGGAATTGGATATGAAACTGCTCTTGCATTTGCTGAACGTGGAAAAAACTTAGTGATTGTTGCTCGTAGAACTGAAGAATTGGAGAAGTTAAAATCAGAAGTTAAAAAAATAAATGCTGGCTTGGATGTAATCATTCATCCAACTGACTTATCTATCTCTAATAATGCGCATAAACTATATGAAAGTCTAAAGAATTTAGAAATCGAAACATGGATTAATAATGCAGGATTTGGAAACTTTGCATCAATTGGTGATCAAAATTTAAATAAAATTGAAACAATGCTCCATTTGAATATCGAAGCATTGACAATACTTTCGTCACTTTTCGTTCGCGATTATAGTTCTATTGAGGGTACTCAGATTATTAATGTTTCCTCTGGAGGAGGATACACAATTGTAGGCGATGCCGTTACTTATTGTGCCACAAAGTTTTATGTAAGTGCATTTACTGAAGGACTTTCACACGAATTAAAGAGAAACGGCGCAAAAATGCAAGCCAAAGTATTAGCTCCTGCAGCGACTGAAACTGAATTCGCAAAAGTTTCCTATGATTTGGACCATGATGTTAACTACGAGGGGCTAATTCCTAAATACCATACAGCAAAAGAAATGGCAGGATTTATGCTTGATTTATATGATAGCGAAAAAGTGGTTGGAATCGTAGATGGTGTATCATACGAATTCGAATTAAAGGATCCTATCTATCCTCACGTTGTGAGAATGAGAGACTAATTATAAAAGCTCAGAGTTCGTACTCTGAGCTTTTATTTTATTACATATTTCAATTCCGTATATCAATTTTTTATAATGAGATTTCTTCCAACTAAATTTGCAGAAACCGGTTGTACCCCTAACTCTCTAACCCAAATAGATAATTGACCAATATGGTGAATTTCATGGGCAATAATATGCCTCACAATTTCACCTTTTGTGTATTCCCTTTTTGCCCATGAAGCTTTTACTGGAGTATGCTCCATTTCACTCGACCATGATTGTATAAAATTCTTACATTCTATTTGTAGCTCATTTGATAATTCTCTTACACTTTCTACTGTTTTATATTTATCAAAATCGAATTCGACATCTGGTTTTCCTTGAATACATCTGATCCAGCTGTACTCTACATCTATAATATGAAGAAGTGTATGAAGTATATTGCCAATCCCACCAACACGTTCTTTTAACAATTCTTCATTCGGTAAAGTTTCACACAACTCCAACCACTCATTTCTTACTTGCCAATTATATTCAAAAAATGTATACATTTGAAATCTCCATTCATCTAAAGTGGGTTACCCGAAGCGACATGCCAATGTAGATGTTTCGAATCTTGGTAATTTCCAAGATTTGTTGAAACTCTACATGCTCCAGCATCTGAATTCACTTTCTCTGCTACAATTTTTATAACACTCAACATTTCTAGTAACAAATCTTGATCCTCTTCTTCGATCGTCAACAATGAAGAAATATGTTTTTTTGGTATGACAACAATATGTATTGGATAAAAAGGCTTCGTATGATGATAAGCTAATACTCTCTCAGTCTCATGAACAATATTTACTTTGGTTTTACCACTTAATACTTCCTCACAATAAAAATCATTTCCAATCTTAATCCCCTCACTTCTTAAAAGATCACTATACAGATTTATTCTTTCTATTTAAGAAAATACCTGCTTAGACATGTATTTTAGAAGTGTACTAAAATGACTTTCCTAAATTAATATGTGTCCTCCATCTATATGCAGAACCGTCCCTGTAACAAAATGATTCTTGATTAAATAATAAACACCCGAGGCAACGTCTTTTGCTTTGCCTACTTTCTCTACTGGGAGTTTACTAGCCATTCCTTCGTAAAATTGATTACGTGCTTCGTCCGACATTTTGCTACGTGATGGAGTATCAATGATGCCGGGTGAGATGACATTCACTCTAATTGGTGCAAGCTCTAGCGCTAATGTTTGACCAAGGCTGGCAACCGCTGCATTGACTGAGCCCAATACTGCTGAACCAACCATTGCTTTATAGGCAACAATACCTGAGAATAATGTAATCGATCCGTCTTTTGTAAGATGTGGCGCACCGTATTTAACACATAAATACTGTCCCCAAAATTTATTATTAAACAATTGTCTGGCAACATCGACTTCTGTTTCAAGAAATAATCCACTTGATGTTTCCGCAGCAGTAATGACTAGATGGTCAATCTGCCCTATTTTCTCAAAGAATGTTTTTACTTGAATCTCGTCTGTCACATCTAGAGTAAAAATAGTAACTTCTCCTTGCAAAGATTCCTTCGCTTCTTTTAGCTTTTTTTCTGAACGACTAGCAATAATCACCTCTGCTCCTTTTTCTAAAGTAAGTCTGGCTGTTTCCAACCCAATACCTGAGCTACCTCCAATAATAACAATTCGTTTATTCGTTAACATTCATCATTCCCCCTATATAAATAGTCTTTTTAACTTAAAACATATTGTAATTCTAAAAAAACTACCCAACAAGAAGTGATATTTTATTCATATAGTTACTTTTTTGATAGTTTTGTATTATTAAAGGTCAAAAGCATAAAAAAAATGGAACATTTCTGTTCCATTTCAGTTTGTAGACAAAGTACAAAACTAAGAGATTCAAATTTAAATCGTAAGACCAAAGCGCTTTAATTCAACAAATATTCCTTTTAAGCTTTTACCTTTTTCAGTTAAGGTATATTCAACGCGAGGAGGTACTTCTGGGTAAACCTTTCTTTTTACAATTCCTTTTTCCTCTAATTCTCTCAGACGAAGCGAAAGCGTCTTTGGACTAATCCCTTCTACCGACCTCATTAAGTCACTGAATCTTAGTGTTCCATCAATTAGTAAGTCTCTAATAATTAAAAAAGTCCACTTTGTCCCAATTACATCAAGAGTTTTAGCAATTGGACATTGAACTCCAATTTCTCCTTTTGTTAAAACAACAGGTTCTAATGTACTCATACATACTCTCCTATTTTTTTATTATTTTGGCTCTGTTAAAAAAGAATGTTGATTTCCATTCCAGGTACTTCGCTTTCCATGGGGCGTGACGACCCTGAGCCTCCGGGGTCTCAAGTTTCCCGCATCTCCCATAGGAGTCTTCGCACCTTCCATTCCAATTACTCTCGAACCAGCTATTCTCTTTTCATACTCTTAATGTATTTAGCTAAAATCAACAATTAATATTAACAGAACCATTATTTTATATAAAAATATTCCCCATTTACTAGTTACGATAAATTAGTTACTTTCAAAACACAATAAAAAAACCCACTTATGAATGTCATAAATGGGTTTTAAAGTCTTATAGTTTTTCGTAAGCCGCTTGATATTTCTGAATATCTCCTGCGCCCATAAAAATTAATACACTGTTTTTATGGTTTTGAAGATCAGCAATATTATCATCAGTTAATAGTTGAGCACCTTTAATTTTGCTTGAAAGGTCTTCAATTGTTAACGTTCCTTTTTCTTCTCTAGCAGATCCAAAAATATCACATAAATATACTTTATCTGCTTTTTCTAAAGTTCCAGCAAACTCAGTTAAAAATTTGCTTGTACGTGTAAATGTATGAGGTTGGAATACTGCAACAATTTCCCTATCAGGGTATTTTTGACGTGCTGCTTGGATCGTTGCTTGGATTTCAGTTGGGTGATGTGCATAATCATCAATAAGCACTTGATCCCCAAATCTTTTTTCACTAAAGCGACGTTTTACTCCACCGTATGTTAATAATCTTGCTTTAATAATTTCCACTTCTATCTCTTCATAATGACATAATGCAATAACAGCTAATGCATTAAGTATACTATGGTCACCATATCCTGTGATATCAAATGTCGCATAGTACGTATTACGAACAAACACATCGAATGTTGTACCATTCGTATGTTTTTCAATATTACGTGCTTGGAAATCATTATCTTCATTAAATCCATAATACATTACTGGAACTTTTGTATAAATTCTTTGAAGATGCTCGTCATCACCACATGCAATGATACCTTTTTTAACTTGATCAGCCATTTGTTGAAATGCATCAAATACATCGTCTACACTTTTATAATAATCTGGGTGGTCAAAGTCAATATTTGTCATGATGCAATAATCTGGATGATATGAAAGAAAATGACGGCGGTATTCACAAGCTTCGAATACAAAATATTCACTATCTTTCTCACCTTTACCAGTTCCATCTCCAATTAAGAAAGATGTTGGACGCGCACCAGAAACAACATGCGCAAGTAAACCTGTTGTTGAGGTTTTGCCATGTGCTCCAGTTATAGCTACACTAGTAAATTTCTCCATAAATTCACCTAAGAATTTATGGTAACGAGCCATTGGAATTCCTTTTTCAATAGCAGTAGCAATTTCTTCATGAGTGTCAGGAAACGCATTACCTGCTATCACAAATTGGCCTTCTTTAATGTTTTCTTTATCAAATGGTAAAATCGTAATATTTTTTTTTCGTAACTCATTTTCAGTGAAAAAGTGCTTCTCTTGATCTGATCCTTGAACATTAAAACCAGAATCATGTAAGATTTGTGCTAATGCACTCATTCCAGTACCTTTAATTCCTACAAAATGGTAAACTGTCATATTAAAAGAACCTCCAAAATCGATCACTAATACAACGGCCTATCTCTTAGACAGTATATGTGTGAATAAAAGAAATGGCATCATTATTTTTTCAATTTGATGCAGTAATAAATCGCCGAGTCTAGTTATTGTTTTATTGATAACTAACTTATATTTTACGCAAATAGTATTATATCACTTTACAAGCTATACGACTATTCCTTTTCAGTTACACTAAAAGGAAATAGATGGAAATAATCACATAACCGTCAAGAAATTCTTACACTATGAAACTGATTTTCATGTACCAAACTTCTCAATCTCTACGTTTCATCGCTACTTTTTCAAGTCTAGTGTTTTCACGTAATTTACGCCCAGCTTTCGCTTGTGGTACTCCATTAAGCTCGACATTATCACCAGTAAAACCAATATTTACTTTTAGCAAACTTCCACCAACACCATACAAATCTACTGGCACACCTTGCTTTTCAAATGCTAAAATTCTATCCACAGTAAAACCACCACTTACGACGATTTGAACATGATGATAGCCTTCTTTATCGAGCGCCTTACGTAAAGCAAAAATTAATGGTGGATTTACACCTCTTGGATCAAATGTGCCTAATAGTTCTGGGTTCGCAATAAAATATTGATCAATCATTGTTTTAGATGTATCAACACGAACAGCCTTTAATTTATTACCAAATTCTCGAGCCACTTTTAGCGCATCGTTTATGACATCATTATTATAGTCTACTAAGACAATTAAATCATCTTGCGGATAAACCTCAGTATATGCCCGTGCAGCTTCCACTACATCTCCGTTATACATTTGAATTAATGCGTGTGGCATAGTCCCCATACCTTCATTGCCCCACCATTCGTTCATTGCATGGGTCGCTTGTGCAGTAGCGCCACCTATAAAGGCAGCGTAACCATCACCAGCTTGTGTTGTAAAATGATCATCACGATCACCCATAAAGATAACCGGTTTCTTTATTCCAGCTGATTTTGCTGAATGTTTTACATTATATACATTTGTTGCTACAGATGTACGTCTTGCTAAGATTCCATCAATTATTCCTTCTAGGAAACCAAAATCAGCATATTTACCTTGTACCGTTAATACAGTCTCAAACGGTTCTATTTTATCGCCATCTTTTAGCGAATGCACAATTAGATTCTCAGGATGGTCTGCAAATGTTTGTAAAAGCGCAATTGCCTCATCAGTTCCACATAATACAGCATTTTCTCGTTGAAAGAATTGCATTGTAACTTCAGTTTCTGGCTTTTGTTTTCTAATAATCTCTCTCGTTTTTAAGAAATAAACTGCAGAAAACCATCCTTCACCAATACGCTCGTCGAATTTAAATGTTTGATTCGTTAAACGATTTATTTTACCTTTTAATTTTAAATCTAATTCTTTTTCCATGAATCTTCACCTGCTGATTGTATCGTTCTATTTTTCTAGTATGAGTCAAAAACACTTTAACATTCGTTTCTTAGGGTCTTATTGCCATCAAATTTATTCCTCAGAATGAAATTGCTCCAACGTCATCAGAACATCACGAGGTTTACTTCCATTTTGATTCGATACAATGCCGTGGTCAAACATCAGATCAACTAATCTTGCTGCACGATTATATCCAATTCGAAAACGTCTTTGAAGCATTGATACAGAAGCTCCCTTTTGATCAATAACAAATTCAACTGCTTCTTCAAACAATTCGTCATCTACATCATGCGCATCTGCTTTTGCTACAAGTTCCTCCTGATTAAATAAATAATTAGGTTTTTGCTGATCTTTTACAATTTCAACTACATGTTCGATTTCATCATCTGAAACATATACTCCCTGTAAACGAATTGCTTGAGATTTTCCATTATCTAAGAATAACATATCTCCTCGTCCAAGTAACTTTTCAGCTCCACCAATATCAATAATCGTTCTTGAATCAACTTGTGATGATACTGTAAAAGCAATTCGAGTTGGAATGTTAGATTTAATAATCCCTGTGATGACATCAACTGACGGTCTTTGCGTAGCAACTAGTAAATGTATACCGCAAGCTCTAGCTTTTTGTGCAATTCGACAAATATAAGTTTCTACATCCCCTGGTGACACCATCATTAGGTCAGCTAACTCATCTATTACGATCACCAAATATGGAAGCTCATCATTAAATGCGCCTTTTTTCTTTGCCAAATCATTAAATCGTTTTATATCTCGTGCACCTGCATGAGCAAATAAATCATATCGTCGATCCATCTCATCACATGCCCATTTTAATGCCGCTGTTGCTGCTCGTGCATCCGTAATGACCGGAGAAATTAAATGTGGTATGTGATTATAAGGCGCAAGCTCAACCATCTTAGGATCAATCAAAATTAATTTAACTTCATGTGGTTTTGCTTTATATAAAATACTGACTAAGATTGAATTGATACAAACACTTTTACCTGACCCTGTTGCACCTGCAATTAATCCATGAGGCATCTTAGAAATGTCTGCAAAAACAGGTTCTCCTCCTATATCAAGCCCAAGTGCTACAGTTAATGGTGATTCACTTTGTAAAAATTTGTCCTTGCTTACAAGCTCACTTAAGAATACTGGCTTACTTTCTCGATTTGGTACTTCGATTCCTATTGCACTTCTTCCAGGTATCGGCGCTTCGATTCTAATATCACGAGCTGCTAAACTTA
>Ga0209676_1000660_pt1 | contig 49420 bp, 52 predicted proteins | sample AraplaCvi_mLB_r2_FD_184282 | JGI IMG/M metagenome (GOLD analysis project Ga0209676, IMG submission 184282) | Arabidopsis root microbial communities from North Carolina, USA - plate scrape MF_Cvi_mLB_r2 (SPAdes) (version 2) | ecosystem: Host-associated > Plants > Roots > Endosphere | place: USA... | reverse complement strand
TCGATCTTCGACGCCGAAGCCGGCATTGCGCTCGACGGCACCTTCGTGAAGCTCGTGAGCTGGTACGACAACGAATGGGGCTACTCGAACAAGTGCCTGGAGATGGTGAAGGTCGTGTCGAAGTAAGACGCCAGACGCCAAAAGAAACGCGCCCGAGGGCGCGTTTTTTATTGGCTGCACGAGGTGCGCTCCTGTGCCTCCTAGAATCAAATAACAATTCATTACGAGGAGAAGCACGTGATTGCAAGACTGGCTGGTATCTGCGCGGGTGCCCTGTTGATCGTGGGCTGCGCTCACAAAGCGGAAGTTGGGAGCACGTCGGCCGCATACGAGGTGCGTCGCGACAGGGTCCAGTCGACCAAGGCGTATGTGGCGGTATCCGGCGATTTGGCCACCCTTCAGAAGGTCGTCAAGCCAGGGCAGATCTGCGGCGCACACAACTATCCCCTCAGCGTGGGGCCCGCGATCAAGACGTCTATCGTGCGCACGGTCTCTGCGGCGCATCAATCGGTGGTGCCGATCCAGACCTCCGGCGAGTCTGGGAAGGATGGGGTTCTGTACACCTTCGCGTTGGACGATTTCAATCCGCGACTGCGTTTTCAGCCAGGTTTCTTCATAGGCACCGCAGATGCGAGCGTTGAACTTTCCATCCGGACCACTGCGGTGTCGCCCGAAGGGCGAGAACTCGCGACCACAACGGTTCGAGGCTTTGGGCAAGAGTCCATCGAGGGTGAGTGTCCTGTCGGCGCGGAAGCGCTGAGCAAGGCGACAGAGAAAGCCGTGCGCGTGTCGCTGGAAAACTTCGTCGCGCGGGTGATCAACCAGCGTCTGGACTGACGTCCGTCTGCGAAAGCCTCAACGCAGCTTCTCGTTGCGCCGTATCTCGCTGCTGAGCTGCGCCGTCATCCGCGTGGCCGCGCGCCGTGCGGCCAGGCCGTAGTCGCCGTTGAACTCGCCGAACTCCGCTGTGCCGTTGCCGACCGCACGCACGCGCGTGACTTCGGCGCCCGCGGTGTCGGTCACCACGCAGGCCACCTCGGCCGTGAAGGCGGTGGGCGGCCAGGTGATCCATGAGGACGAGCTCGAATCGGTCCTGATCTGCGGCGTGAACACCAGCGACACGCCCGCCGCCTCGTTGGCCTTGGCATCGCCGGCGGTGCGCAGCACGACCACGTTGCGGTAGACCGCACGCAGCGCGTCGCGGATCGATTTCTCGAGGTCGCGGTACGGGTAGTAGCTCACGCGGTCGCCGCTGCCGCCGGCGGTGGTCACCTGCAGGTCGCGCTGCGCGTCGGTCATCACGTAGGCCACCTTCTTGGGAATGAGGTGGGCGGTCGACCGCGGCGGTGCGGTCTCGGTGATCATCGTGATCGGGTGGGAGCAACCCGCCAGCAGCACGGCGGTTGCCAATGCTGCGGCCAGCCGGGGCATCGGAGAAGAAGAAAGAAACGACATGGTGCTTCTCCGGCCTTACTGCGCAGGCGGCGCAATGGCCGCGACGAATTGCGGATCGGCATACACCTGCCGCAGCAGCGCCCGCACCAGCCGCGGGTACGCGGCCTGCCCGGCGGGCACGGCCACGATGTTGGCGTAGCTCGAATCGAAGGCGATCTCGCCGCGGTAGGTCTTGCGCAGCGTCTGCGCGGCGTTGCGCGTGACGGTGACTTCGACGTCCATGCGGCCCGAGCCGTTGATCACGCCCAGGTCGAGTTCATTGACGAGGATGCGTGCCGCGATGCGGGTCGGCGCCTTGGGGTCGTAGACCGAGATTTCGCCCAGGTCGCGCATCAGCGCGTCTTCGAGGTACTGGGCGAAGGTGCCGCTGGGCGACACGAGCCTGGCGCGGCGCAGGCCCAGGGTGTTGATCTTGTCGTTGGGGTCGGTGGGTTGCACCTTGGCCACCGCGACCTTGCCGGGGTTGTGCGCCTCGAGCCGGTCGAGCGCCTCGTAGTCGGCGGCATAGGGCGGCGCGCCGAGCTGTGCGCAGCCCGTGGCCAGTGCCGCCAGCAGGAGCGCGCCGGTGCGCCAGCGCAGACCCTGCGGTCTGGAGACGATCGCCATGTCTTGAACCCCCTCGTCCGAGATGTCTTCTTCTCCCCGGCGCGAGGGTAGCAGGCATCGCGCCGCGCGCGAAGGCGGCGCGAAAGACTCAGATCGGTTCGAGCACGTGGATGCGCTTGCTCTCGGTGAGCTCCTTGGTCTGGGCGCTGAAGGCCGCCATGTGCGGCGCGACCGCGTGCGCCTGCAGGGCCGGCAGCGAGGCCCACTTCTCGATCACCACGAAGGTGTCGGGCCCGAAGCTGGCCTTGGACGGGGGAATGCCCTGTGCGTCGATCGTGGCCGCGTATTCGATGCAGCCCTCTTCGGCGAGCACGGCGGCGCGGTTGGCCTTGAAGGCTTCGAGCAGAAGGGCGCGCTGGCCGGGCTTGGCGGTGATGACGGCAACGACTTGGATCATGGAACAGGGTCTCCGGTGAAGTGACATGAACTGAGGAATGCAACGACCGAATCTACGAGATCGCACGCCGGCGCGCAGGTCCGGTGGGCGACAAGGCCGGCATGCACATGCCGCATGCGACAGTTACCCGCGAGACACACTCTCGCCCCGCCACGGTCGTGGCGAGGTCATAGGATCGGGTCATCTTCCGCATCGACCTGCCTTTGCCATGTTCATCGTCACCCTGACCTACATCCGTCCGCTCGAGGAACTCGACGCGCTGATGGATGCGCATGTCACCTGGCTCAAGAAGCACTACGCCAGCGGCCTGTTCGTGGCCTCGGGGCGCCAGGTGCCGCGCAAGGGCGGCGTGATCCTCGCGCGCTCGGGCGACCGCGAGGGGCTCGAGGCGGTGCTGGCGCGCGACCCCTTCGTGCAGGGCGGCGTCGCGCGCACCGACGTGATCGAGTTCATCCCGAGCATGACCGCGCTGAGCGTCGAGGTGCTGCGCGGCTACTGAGGCCCGCGCGGCCGGGCCGGCAGATCAGGCCCCCGGCACTTCCTCGCGCCCGTCCGGGTGCCGCGCAAAGCGCGCGGCCTCGGCGCCATGCACCGGCGCCGGGTCGGCCCAGGGCCAGCCGCCGAACTGCGTGCGGCGGTAGTCGGCCATCGTCTGCGCGATCTCGGCCTGCGTGTTCATCACGAAGGGGCCGTACTGCGCCACCGGCTCGGCGATCGGGCGGCCCTGCAGCAGCAGGAACTCGCCGTCGCCCTCGGGGCCGTTGCACAGCTCCACGGCCGCGTCGGCGCGCAGCTCGATGGCCGCCGGCCCGTCCACGCGCCGGCCCGCCACCTGCGCGGTGGCGCCCTTGAAGAAATACAGCATGCGCCGCGTGCCCTCGCCGGCGGCGGCCGGCAGCGTCCAGCGTGCACCGGGCGTCATGCGCAGCGTCCAGATCGCGAGGTCAGCGCCGGCCTGCGCGGCCCACGAATCGGGCGGCGGCGCGAGCGGGTCGATGGCCGCCTGGGCCTGCGCGTCATCGCCGCCGAAGCGCCCGGCGATCACCGCCACCTCGGTGCGACCGCCCTGCGCGTCGTCCGAGGCGAAGCGCGGAATCGCCTCCGACCAGAACATCGTGAAGTGCGGCTCGGCCATCTTGTTCTTCGCCGGCAGGTTGAGCCAGATCTGGAACAGCTCCAGCGGATTGGGCGCGCCGGCGTCCAGCAGCGGGAACATCTCCGAATGCACGATGCCCTTGCCGGCCGTGAGCCACTGCACGTCGCCGCCGCCGAAGCGCGCCGTGGCGCCCAGCGAGTCGGAATGGTCGACCAGGCCCTTGCGCATGATGGTCACCGTCTCGAAGCCGCGGTGCGGGTGCGAGGGAAAGCCCGGCACCGTCTCGCCGTGGTACATGCTCCAGCCGTCCTTGCGGCTGAAGTCCTGGCCGATCTGGCGGCCGGCCAGCGAGGCCTCGGGGCCCATGCGGCCGTTGCCCTTCGGGTACGCGTCGTCGTGGTAGACGCAGAACAGGAAGGGGTCCAGCGTCTGCCACGGGAAGCCGAGCGGCTGGACCTGGACGATGGGAGACGCGCTGTGGTTGTCGTTGCTGTCGGACATGTCGGTATTCCTTGGTGAGGCAGGCACGGCCGCCATGCGGGCCGTGCCGGAACCAGGAATATCGGGGCGGCGCCGCCTTTCGGTAGGTGCCTTCCGCGCAACGATCAAGAGCGCATATGGAACGATGGGCATCGTCCGGCCCCCACGTTCACTGCGAGGGCATCTCGGCGTTCGGGTCCATGTAGACCAGTTCCCAGATGTGGCCGTCCAGGTCCTGGAAGCCGTGGCCGTACATGAAGCCGTAGTCCTTCGGCTCGCGCGGCGTCGTGCCGCCGGCGGCCACCGCCTTGGCGACCAGGTCGTCGACCTCGGCGCGGCTCTCGCACGACAGGCACACCAGCACCTCGTTCTCCTTGCGGGCGTCGGCGATGCCCTGGTTCGTGAAGGTCTTGAAGTAGTCCTCCATCAGCAGCATCGCGTGGATGCTGCCTTCGTGGATGACCATGCAGGCGGCGTTCGCGTCGGTGAACTGCGGGTTGAAGGTGTAGCCCAGCGCGCCGAAGAAGGCCTTGCTTTTGTCGAGGTTCCGGACGGGGAGGTTCACGAAGATCTGCTTGGTGGCCATGGTGTCTTTCCTGTGTCGATGAAGGGTGAATGGGGTGTTTGCCGACGTCTTTGTGTACGCCGTCCACAAAAGATATCAAAGAAAATGGACGGTGTCCACATGATTTTTCGGCGCACCGGAAATCGGTCGGCACCACCTCGTTGAGGGGGAAAAAGAGCGGGCATCATGAACACCATGGAAATCGAGTTCAAGTTCTGCATTCCCGCCGGCCGCCTGAAGGCCGTCGAAGCCGCATTGCGGCGCGGCGCCGTCGTGCGCACGCGCCTCCAGGCCCGCTATTTCGACACCGCCGACCAACGCCTCGTCGCCGACGGCATGGTGCTGCGGCTGCGCAAGGAGGGCCGGCGCTGGGTGCAGACCGTCAAGGCCGCCGGCGACAACGCGCTGCACCGGCTCGAGCACAACGTCGACTTGGGCACCGGCGCCGCCGCGCCCGTTATCGACCCCGCGCGCCACGCCGGCACGCCCGTCGGCGAGCGTCTGGCCCGCCTGCTGCAAGCGGCCGACGGCGGCGCGGTGCCGCTGGTCGAGCGCCAGTCGACCGACATCGTGCGGCTCACGCGCGACCTGCGCGTGAACGGCCCGGCCGGCGCCGTGGTCGAGATGGCGCTCGACGTCGGCAAGGTCGTCGCGCACGCGGGCACGCCCGCGCAGCGCGCCTCGCCCGTGTGCGAGCTGGAGCTCGAACTCAAGAGCGGCGACGTGCAGGGGCTCGTGGCGCTCGCGCGGCGCTGGTCGCAGCAACACGGCCTGTGGTTCAGCACCGTCTCGAAGGCCGAGCGCGGCATGCGCCTGCTGGCCGAACAGGAGACGGTGCCCGCCGTGAAGGCCGAAGCGCCGCGCTTCCCCGCTCACGGCCGCGACGGCCGCGCCCTCCAGCAGACCGTGGTCGCGTCGTGCCTGGCCCAGATGCTGCCCAACGCCAGCGAGATCGCCGCGGGCAGCACCGACGAAGAGCAGATCCACCAGCTGCGCATCGGCATCCGCCGCCTGCGCACCGCGCTGCGCGAACTGGCGGGGCTCGATGCCGACACCAGCCGCTTCGACGCCGCCGGCTGGGAGCCACCGCTGGTCGACGCCTTCCGCGCGCTCGGCGAACTGCGCGACCGCGAACAGGTCGTGAAGCTCGCGCAGCCGCGGCTGCGTGAAGCGGGTGCGCCGGAGGTCGATCCGCTGGCGGGCGATGCGGTTGCTGTTGCCGCGCAGGCATCGACACCCGGCGACATCGTGCGCGCCGCCGCGTTCCAGGACGTGCTGGTGTCGTTGATCGGCTTCACCGCTGTCGCGCCCGCCCCGGCGCCGACGGGCCCGACGCCGCTCGCCGTCGACGCGGCCCTTCAGTTGCTGCGCGAGCGGCTCCAGCGCCTGCACAAACAGGCCGTGCGCGACGGCCGGCGTTTCGAATCGCTCACCACCGAACACCAGCACCGCGCGCGCAAACGGCTCAAGCGCCTGCGCTACCTGGCGGAGTTCGTGGCGCCGTTGTTCGCCGAGGCGGAGGGCGGCAAAAAGAAGAAGGACGCGGCCGAGCGCTACCTGAAAGCCCTGCGCCCCGCGCAGGACGCGCTGGGTGCGTTCAACGACGAGGCGGTGGCGCTCGCGCTGTACCGCGAGGTCGCATCGCGCGACCCGCGTGCGTGGTTCGCGGTGGGCTGGTTCAGCGCGCGCCGCGCGGCGGGGGCGACGGCGTGTCGCGAGGCGCTGGAGAGAATCGGCGAGGCGCCGAGGTTCTGGAAGAAGTGACGGTCCGGTTGCGGCACCGTCAGCGCTGACCTCAGGTCGAGAGGCCCAGGCTCAGCTGGGTGCCCGGCACGGCCGGGTCGATCTGCCTCCCTGCGAGTTTCTTGGCAGAAACCCCTGCGATCCAGGAAAAGAAGCTCATCCAGAACAGCACTGCCGTGACAAGAAACAACTTGGCAGACAACCAGAACTGTTCGGCAAGCGTGCGCTTGAGAAAGGCATTGGTGCCGCTGTCCGTGAGGACCGAACAGAGGATGCCGACCTCTTGCTCGGTGAACCCACTTCGTTCCGCGTTGGCGCTGGCAGGGCGCGTGCAGTCAGCGGCCTTGAGCGATTTGAAACCAAACGGAATGATCGAAGAGAGTGTGCCGAATGCCGTCGATGTGGCGAAGAAGGACCTCTGCGTCGCGTTGAGGGACAGGACCGTTCGATCGAGAAACAGGCTCCCGAAGCTCACTGCTGCGGCAACCAACCACCCCATCATCCACGCGGCTTTCAGCTTTTGAGTGGACGCTGACGGCAGTTTGTCTACAAGAATCTGCCGGGCGTCCGGATCGAAGAAATCACCACACAGGCGCAGGCGGTACATCTGCACATCATTCAGCTTCGTCCAGCGAATGAGTTCATGTGCCTTCTCGAGCGACGAAACCGGAACGCCCGCCAGGATGCGGAACGAGATGAAGCTCGCCTCTTCCTCGGCGAACGCTCGGATTTCGGGGTCGGCGATTTCATGCTTCCCACGAACAAACTGCCAAAGCCGATGGACGATGACTTGACGTGATCCTGCGCGCTTCACGGCCCAGAAAAACGCAAACGCAATCAGGGCTGGCGGCAGGAGGCCCAGAAATCCGGAAACACTGGCGAGCTCCATTGCGTGCGCAGCTGCTTCTTAGTGATGGTGCCCGTGCGCCCCATGCACATGCCGGTGCTCGATCTCCACCGGCAGCGCCGCGCGCACGTCCGTCACCTGCAGGCTGAACTTCAGCGCCTTGCCGGCCCAGGGGTGGTTGCCGTCGAGCAGCACGACCGGGCCCTTGATCTTGGTCACGGTGAAGACGTGCTCGGTGCCGTCGTCGAGCCGGCCCTGCAACTGGCCGCCGACCTTCACGCCGGGCGGGAACTCGGTCTTGGGAATGGTGCGCACCAGTGCCTCGTCGCGCAGGCCGAAGGCGTCTTCGGGGGCGAGGTTCAGCGTGGTCTGGTAGCCCTTTTCCTGGCCGTCGAGCGCCTGCTCGATCTTGGGCAGGGTGTTCTCGTAACCGCCATGCAGGTAGGCCATCGGCTCGGGGCTGGCTTCGATGAGCTTGCCCTGGGCGTCGGCGACTTTGTACTTGAGGGTGACGACGGTGTCTTTTTCGATTTTCATGGCGGGCATTTTCTGTGGAAATCGATCCGCGTCCGAAGTCAGGTCATCCGCGCCCGCCACACATCCGGCAACGCCTCCTCCTCCCGCAGCTTCTGCGTCACCATTCCGATGAACGCCGACACCGCCCGCGGCAGGTGCTTGCGGCTCGGGTAGACCACGCTGAGCCCATGCCCGGTGCGCTGGTACTGCGGCAGCACCGGCACCAGCCGCCCGGCCTCCACATCGAGCCGCCCCATGGCCGGCGGCAGCAGCGCGATGCCCAGGCCGGCGATGGCGGCCTTGCGCAAGGCCTGCGCGGTGTTGCCGCTGAAGCGGCCGCCCACCTGCACTTCTTCTTCCTTGCCGCCGGGACCGGTCAGGCGCCAGGTGGTGCGGCCGCTGGGGTGGGCGGGGGTCACGCAGTCGTGGTCGGCCAGGTCTCCCAGCGTGGCGGGCGTGCCGCGCGCGGCCAGGTAGGCGGGGCTGGCGACGAGGCCGTCGGTGCGCGGGCCGAGCAGCTGGCGGGCGACGTACCCCGAGTCGGCCAGCGCGCCGCCGCGGAAGGCGATGTCGATCTGCTCGGCGATCAGGTCGGCCTTGGCGTCGCTGAGCACGAACTCGACGCGCACCAGCGGGTACGCCGCCAGGAAGTCGGCCACCCAGGCCATGGGGAAGAAGTCGAAGAAATCGGCCGTGGCCGCCACGCGCACCCGGCCGCTGGGTTCCTGGCTGCCGGTGATGAGCGCCTGCCCGGCTTCGACCAGCCCGTCGACCGCCTCGGCGCACTGTTCGTGAAACGCCTGCCCGGCCCCGGTGAGCGTGAGCTTGCGCGTCGAGCGCTGCAGCAGCCGGGTGCCGAGCTGCGCCTCCAGCTGCTGGATGCGCCGGCTCACGGTGTTGGGCGGCAGGCCCAGCCGGCGGCCGGCCTCGGCGAAGCTGCCGTGGCGCACCACCTGCACGAAGACGGCGATGTCGTTGAGGTCGAGCATGGCGGAGTCGATTCCTTCTTTTGGTGGACGAGTGCAATCCGACTCTACCGTCTAGTCGATCAATGCGTGCGTGCCTAACCTTCAGTCCATGGCCTTTCCGGCCTTCGACCACCCCATTTCATTCAGGAGCACGCACCCCATGAGCGCACAACAACCCCGCATCGGCATCGTCATCGGCTCGACCCGCGAAGGCCGCTTCGGCGAAAAGCCCGCGCACTGGATTCACGACATCGCGAAGCAGCGCACCGACCTGGCCTTCGAGCTGGTCGACCTGCGCGACCACCCGCTGCCCTTTTTCAACGAAGCCGGCGCGCCCGCCTGGGGCCCGGTGAAGAACGAGGCCGCGCAGCGCTGGCAGGCCAAGCTGGCGACCTTCGACGGGCTGATCATCGTCACGCCCGAGTACAACCACGGCCCGAGCGCGGTGCTGAAGAACGCGATCGACTGGGCCTACAAGGAGTTCATCCGCAAGCCGATCGGCTTCGTGGGCTACGGCGGCGTGGGCGCGGCGCGGGCTGTGGAGCAGCTGCGGCTGGTCGCGGTCGAGATGCAGATGGCGCCGGTGCGCCACGCGGTGCACATCGGCATGGTCGAGTTCCTCGGCATCTGGCAGCAGGGCAAGTCGTTCGACGACTTCCCGCACCTGGCGCAGTCGGCCACGGGCCTGCTCGACGACATGGCGTGGTGGACCCGCGCACTGAAGAACGCCAGGGAGGCCGTATGAACGCAGTGGTTGCCACCGACACCCGCGCCATCGTCTACCGCACGCGCGGCGCCAGGCACGGGCCGATCACGCGGCTCATGAGCCCCGGCGACCTGGGCGAATACCTCAAGCCCTTCGTGTTCCTCGACCTGTTCGGCTTCGATGTCGACGGCGGCCACAAGGGCTTCGGCCTGCACCCGCACTCGGGCATCGCCACGCTGACGTGGCTCATCGAAGGCGACACGCTGTACGAGGACACGACCGGCGAACAGGGCGTGCTGCGCGGTGGCGGCGTCGAGTGGATGCGCGCCGGCAACGGCGTGTGGCACACGGGCGCACCGGCGCCGGGCGTGACGCGCGTGCAGGGCTTCCAGCTCTGGGTGGCGCTGCCGGCCGCCGAGGAAAACGCGCCCGCGCAGAGCATCTACCTCGCGCCCTCGCAGGTGCCGCAGGACGGCCCGGCGCGCGTGCTGCTCGGGCGCTACGGCGCGGCGCAGAGCCCCATTCCGGCGCCCTCGCCGATGAACTACCTGGCCGTGCAACTGAAGGACGGCGAACGCTGGCGCTACACGCCGCCCGCCGGCCACACGGTGGGCTGGGTGGCGGTGAACGCGGGCCGGCTCGACGCGGGCGACGGCACCGGCGGACCCATCGGCACGGGTGAGCTCGCGGTGTTCGAGGAATCCGGTGCGGCCATCGACGTCGTGGCGCAGGGCGACACGGCCTTCGTGCTCGGCTCGGCGGTGCCGCATCCGCACGAGCTGGTGATGGGCCATTACTCGGTGCACACGAGCCGCGCGACGCTCGATCGGGGCGAGGCCGAGATCCGCCGCATCGGCGCGACGCTGCGCGCGCAAGGCCGGCTCGGCTGAGCGACGAACCGCGCGTAAGCCAGCATGCGCCGCACGGGCGGCTGCGCCAGAATCGTTCGCTTCTGCTTTTCGCGAACGATCCCGCAGCCGCCCGCCATGAATCTCGTCGACGCCTTCGCCGCCCACGCCACCCGTTTCATCGACATCCGGCGCGACATCCACGCGCACCCCGAACTCGGTTTCGAGGAGCACCGCACCTCCGAGAAGGTCGCGAGCCTGCTCACTGAATGGGGCATCGAGGTGCACCGCGGCATCGCGGGCACGGGCCTGGTCGGCGTGCTGCGCAAGGGCATGGGCACCCGCACCATCGGCCTGCGCGCCGACATGGACGCGTTGCCCCTGCACGAGGCCAACGAGTTCGCCCACAAGTCGACGAACCCCGGCCGCATGCACGCCTGCGGCCACGACGGCCACACGACGATGCTGCTGGCCGCCGCCTGGCACCTGTCGCAACAAGGGCCCGATGATTTCGACGGCACTGTGCATTTCATCTTCCAGCCCGCCGAGGAGATGGGCAAGGCGGGCGCCAAGAAGATGATCGACGAGGGCCTGTTCGAGCGCTTTCCGTGCGACGCGGTCTTCGGGCTGCACAACTTTCCCGTCGGCGACGTGGGCCGCTTCGCGCTCAACGAAGGCGCGCTGATGGCGTCGAGCAACACCTACAAGATCACCGTGCGCGGGCGCGGCACGCACGCCTCGATGCCGCACACCGGCATCGACCCGGTGGCCGCGGTGGTCACGCTGGCGCAGCAACTGCAGACCATCGTGGCGCGCACCATTCCCAGCACCGAGCGCGCACTGCTGGCGGTCACGCAGCTGCAGGGCTCTGATGCGCCGAACGTGATTCCCGATGTGGCGACGGTCGGCGGCACGATCCGCACCTTTTCCATCGAGGCCATCGACAAGCTCGAGGCGCGGCTGCGCGAAGTGGCGGCCGGCGTGGCGGCGGCGCATGGCTGCACGGCCGAGGTGTACTTCAACCGCTCCTCGCCGCCGACCGTGAACCATCCGGCCGAGGCGCGCTTTGCCGCCGGCGTGATGCGCGAGGTGGTGGGCGACGACATGGTCACCGACAACTTTCCCGCCGTGATGGGCGCCGAAGACTTCGCCCACATGCTGCTCGCGCGGCCCGGCTGCTACGCCTTCCTCGGCAATGGCGACGGCGACCACCGGCTGGACGGCCACGGGCCCGGCCCTTGCATCATCCACAACACCTCGTTCGACTTCAACGACGAGATCATCCCGATCGGTGCCAGCTATTTCGCGAAGCTGGTGCAGCGCTGGCTGCCGTCGGGTACCTGAAAAAACAACCTTTTTGTTGACGATGAAAGCGGCCACCTCGATGATTTTTTCCCTGTTCACCCGACGTTCGCTGGTTGCGCTTGCAGCCGCCGTGGCCCTGGGCGGCCTTGGTGCCGCGCACGCGCAGCAGCGCGTGATCCACATCATCGTGCCCTTCGGCACGGGCGCCGTGCAGGACACGGTGGCGCGCGCCTTCAACAACGAGCTGGGCGTCGCGCTCGGCGGCAGCGCCATCGTCGAGAACCGCGCGGGCGCGGGCGGCACGGTGGGCGCGGCGGTGGCGGCCAAGGCGCCGGCCGACGGCAACACGCTGGTGCTGGCGGCGGCCAGCCACAACATCGCGGGCTTCCTGTACAGCAAGCTGCCCTACGACCCGCTGAAGGACTTCGTCGGCGTGGCCAACGTGGGCAATGCGGGCTACGTGCTGGCGGTGGCCAGCGGCATGAACGTGTCCAACACGGCCGACTTCATCAAGGAGGTCAAGGCCAACCCCGGCAAGTACAACTACGCATCGGCCGGCAACGGCAGTGCCACGCACCTGGCGATGGCGTCGTTCCTCGCGAAGGCGGGCCTGCAGATGACGCACATCCCGACCAAGTCGACCGGCGAGGCCGTGAACGAGGTGCTCGCGGGCCGGGTGCAGGCGGTGATCTCGTCGAGCATCGGCGTGATGGGTTTCCAGGACGACGCACGCGTGAAGCTGCTGGCCTCCACGGGCCAGTCGCGCAGCCCCTTCCTGCCGAAGCTGCCGACGGTGGGCGAGAGCGGCCTGCCGGGCTACGCCTTCGATTCGTGGATTGGCCTGCTGGCACCGGCGGGCACGCCGAAGGCCGAGGTCGAGCGCATCAATGCGGCGGCCAACAAGGTGCTGGCCGATCCGGCGATCCAGGAACGCTTCAAGCGCCTGGGCGTGGAGCCGCGCAGCCAGAGCGCCGAGGCCTTCCAGAAGCTGCTGCGTGCGGACTGGGATGCGATGGGAGCGGTGGTGAAGGCTTCGGGGGCGAAGGTCGACTGACCTTCTTGTTGTTGTCCGGGTGGGTGCTCCTGTCCGGGGCGCGTGCCCGGGCCACCGGGTACTTCCCTCCGCGAATGTCCCCCGGGGCTTCGCCCCTCCTCCTTGATTTCGCTGCGGGAAGCACCCAGTGTCCCGGGCACGGGGCACGCTGTCGGTTCTCAGCTGATCAATCACCGTACTGCCCAACGAGCACGTCGATGGGGTGCCTTGCGCAGCGAAATCAAGGGGGAGGCCGCAGGCCGGGGGACATTCGCGGAGCAAGGTGCCCCGTCGGCGGGATCGCCGCCCTGAACGGCCCGTTCGTTCACAGATATCACAGAACCCCAGCCACCGAAAGAGCGCTTGCCCCACAGATATCCACAAGATATGTACTTAATATATTTAAAATGAGGCAGATATCCCATGCAGTCGGGCCCTGTCGTTTTTCATTGTTCCCAACCCTAGGAAGAAGCATGAAGTCACAAGCAGGCATGGTTTCCTCACTCAGTCTCGCGGGCCTGGTCGCCCTGGCCGTGGCCAGCCCCGCGCAGGCACAGGAGCAGGTGGTCAAGATCGGCCACAGCGGTCCGCTGTCGGGTCCCAACGCCTTCGCAGGCAAGGACAATGAAAACGGCATCCGCCTGGCCATCGAGGAGCTCAACGCGAAGAAGCTCAGCGTCGGCGGCAAGACGCTGAAGTTCGAGCTGGTCTCCGAAGACGACCAGTGCGACGCCAAGACCGGCGTGAGCGTGGCGCAGAAGTTCGTCGACGACGGCGTCAAGTTCGTCATGGGCCCGTACTGCTCGGGCGTGGCCATTCCGGCCTCGCGCATCTACAGCGACGGCGGCACGCTGGTGTCCACCGTGGGCACCAACCCGAAGGTCACGCAGGGCGGCTACAAGAACCTGTACCGCATCATCGCCAGCGACAACCAGATCGGCGGCGCCATGGCCGTGTACGCGGCCAAGGAACTGAAGGTGAAGAAGGTCGGCGTGATCGACGACCGCACGGCTTTCGGCCAGGGCCTCGCCGAAGAGTTCACCAAGGAGGCGAAGAAGCAGGGCCTCACGATCGTCGGCCAGGAGTTCACCACCGACAAGGCCGTGGACTTCACCGCCATCCTGACCAACATGAAGGGCAAGGCGCCCGAGGCGATCTTCTTCGGCGGCTACGCGCCGCAGGCCGCACCCATGGCACGCCAGATGAAGCAGCTGGCCGTGCCCGGCAAGCTGCTGGGCGGCGACACCGTGTGCAGCCCGGCCACCGGCAAGATCGGCGGCGACGCGGTGAACGACCTGGTGTTCTGCGCACAGGGCGGCTCCATGCTCGAGAAGGCGCAAAGCGGCCCGGCCTTCAAGGAGAAGTTCAAGAAGCGCTTCAACGTCGACCCCGACGCGTACGCCGCCTCGTACTACGACCAGGTGCTGTTCATCGGCGAGTCGATGAAGAAGGCCAACGCCATCGACCCCGACAAGGTCGGTGCCGAGCTCTACAAGGCCACCTACAAGGGCGTGGCCGCCACCTACGCGTACGACGACAAGGGCAACATGAAGCAGGCGCCCATCACCGTCTTCACCTTCAAGAACGCGGCCCCCGTGCCGATCGCCAGTTACTGAGTGAGCCGCACACCCATGCAACGCATCCAGGTCATCGACTCGCACACCGGCGGCGAGCCCACGCGCCTTGTGATCGGCGGCTTTCCCGATCTGGGGAAAGGCTCCATGGCCGAGCGCCGCACGCTGCTGGCCGATCAATATGACAAGTGGCGCGCAGCCGCCGTGCTCGAGCCGCGCGGCAGCGACGTCGTGGTCGGCGCGCTGCTGTGCGAGCCGGTGTCGCCCGATGCGGCGGCCGGCGTGGTCTTCTTCAACAACGCCGGTTACCTGGGCATGTGCGGCCACGGCACCATCGGGCTGGTCGCGAGCCTGGCGCACATGGGACGCATCGGCGTGGGCGAGCACCGCATCGAGACGCCCGTGGGCACGGTGACGACCACGCTGCACGAAGACGGCTCGGTGAGCGTGCGCAACGTGCCCGCGTACCGGCACCTGCACCAGGTGGCGGTCGAGCTGCCCGGACACGGCACGGTGCGCGGCGACGTGGCGTGGGGCGGCAACTGGTTCTTCCTCGTGAGCGAACACGGCCAGCGCGTGGCGAGCGACAACCTCGCGGCGCTGACCGACTACACGGCCGCATTGCGCCGCGCGCTCGCAGCGCAGGGCATCACGGGCGCGAACGGCGCGGAGATCGACCACATCGAACTCTTCGCGCCAGCTGAGAAAAGTGACGAAGGCGCCGACAGCCGCAACTTCGTGCTGTGCCCCGGCAACGCCTACGACCGCTCGCCCTGCGGCACCGGCACCAGCGCCAAGATCGCCTGCCTCGCGGCCGACGGCAAGCTCGCGCCGGGCGCGGTGTGGCGGCAGGCCAGCGTGATCGGCAGCGTCTTCGAGGCGAGCTACGCGATGGACGGCGACCAGGTCATTCCCACGCTGCGCGGCCGCGCGCACATCAGTGCCGAGGCCACGCTGCTGATCGACGACAACGACCCTTTCGGCTGGGGCATCCGCCTCTGACACCGGGGCGCATGGACGCGGACGTCATCGTCATCGGCGCCGGCATCGTCGGCGCGGCGTGCGCCCATGCGCTGGCGCAGGCCGGGCGCCGCGTGTGCGTGCTCGACGCGCGCCTGGGCGGTGCCACCGGCGCGGGCATGGGCCACCTCGTGGTGATGGACGACAACGCGGCCGAGCTCGAACTCAGCCGCCACTCGGTCGCGCAATGGCGCGCCCTCGCGCCGCGCCTGGGCGCCGACTGCGCCTACAGCCCCTGCGGCACGCTCTGGATCGCGGCGAACGACGAAGAGATGGCCGAGGCCGAACGCAAGCAGCAGCGACTGGGCGCGCTCGGCATCGAGAGCCGCCTGCTGGGCGCGGCCGAACTCGCGCGCGCCGAACCCGCCCTGCGCGCCGGCCTGTCGGGCGCGCTCGAAGTGCCGGGCGACGGCATCCTCTATGCGCCGAATGCGGCACGCTGGCTGCTCGCGCAGCACGCCGCGTTGGTGCAGGTCGAACACGCGAAGGTCGAGGCCATCGAGGACGACGGCACGCTGCGCCTGGCCGACGGCAGCCGGCGCACCGCGCCGCAGGTCGTGCTCGCCAACGGCATCGAGGCGACGACGCTGTGCCCCGAGCTGCCGATCCGCCCGAAGAAGGGCCACCTGCTCATCACCGACCGCTACCCGGGCACGGTGCGCCACCAGCTCGTCGAACTCGGCTACGTGACCAGCGCGCACCACAGCGACGGCGACTCGGTCGCCTTCAACGTGCAGCCGCGGCCCACGGGGCAGCTGCTGGTGGGCTCGTCGCGCCAGTTCGACACGACCGACCTGGCCGTGGAGGCACCGATGCTCGCGCGCATGCTGCAGCGCACGCTCGACTACCTGCCGGGGCTCGCCGACCTGAACGCCGTGCGCGCGTGGACCGGCCTGCGCGCCGCCTCGCCCGACGGCCTGCCGCTGCTGGGCAGGCACCCGTGGCGCGAGAAGCTCTGGCTCGCCGTCGGCCACGAAGGGCTGGGCGTGACCACGGCACCGGGCAGCGCGCACGTGCTCGCGGCGCTGATGACCGGCGCGACGCCCGGTTTCGACGCCGCGCCGTATGCGCCGCGCGGCCTGCGGGAGAGGGCATGAGCGATCAGACGCAACTGCACATCGATGGTCGACTGGTGCGCGTGAAGGCCGGCAGCTCGGTCGCCGCCGCCTTGCGCATCGCCGGCGGCATGGGCGCGGCGCGCACCTCCGTCACGGGCCAGCCGCGCGCGCCGTTCTGCGGCATGGGCGTGTGCCAGGAATGCCGCGTGCAGATCGATGGGCGGCGACGCCTCGCATGCCAGACCGTGTGCGCCGAGGGCATGCGCGTGGAGACCACGGCATGAGCGGCGTGGCGATCGACGCGTGCGATGTGCTGGTCGTCGGCGCGGGCCCCGCGGGCATGGCCGCGGCCGTGGCGGCGGCGGCCAGCGGTGCGTCGGTCGTGGTGATCGACGACAACCCCGCGCCCGGCGGACAGATCTGGCGCGACGGCCCCGGCGCGTCGCTGCCGCCGGCGGCACGTCAGTGGCGCGAGGCGCTCGCGCGCCACGCGAACCTGCGCGTGCGCAGCGGCACGCGTGTGGTCGCTGCGCCTGCTTCGCATGAACTGCTGCTCGAAGACGCCGAGGGCGCGACGCGCATGCAATGGACAAAGCTCATCCTGTGCACCGGTGCCCGTGAACTGCTGCTGCCCTTCCCCGGCTGGACCTTGCCCGGCGTGACGGGCGCGGGCGGGCTGCAGGCGCTGATCAAGGCCGGCTTGCCGGTCGAGGGCGAGCGCATCGTCATCGCGGGCAGCGGGCCCCTGCTGCTGGCCGCTGCAGCCACCGCCAAGGCGGCGGGCGCGCAGGTGCTGTGCATCGCCGAGCAGGCCTCGTTCGCCTCGGTCGCGGCCTTCGGTGCGAGCCTCGTGCGCTGGCCCGGCAAGGCCGTGCAGGCGCTCACGCTGGCCGATGCGAACTATCGCACCGCGTCGCGCATCGTCGCGGCACAGGGCACGGCGCAGGTCGAATCGGTGCGGCTGCGCCAAGGCAGCCGCGAGGTCGAGATGGCCTGCGACCGCATCGCCTGCGGCTTCGGCCTCACACCCAACACGCAACTCGGCCAGCTGCTCGGCTGCGCGCTGGCAGGGCCGGGGCTCGCGGTCGATGCGCTGCAGGCCACAAGCGTCGCGGGCATCTACGCCGCTGGCGAGTGCACCGGCTTCGGCGGCAGCGAGCGCGCGTTGGTGCAGGGCACCATCGCCGGCCACGCGGCCGTCGGCGAGGCCGCGAAGGCCCGCGCGCACGACCGTGAACGCGCCCGCTGGGACGCCTTCGCCGCCCAGCTGCACCGCCGCTTCGCGCTGGCCGACGACCTCAAGGCCCTGCCCCGTCCCGACACGCTCGTGTGCCGCTGCGAGGACGTGCCCTTTGCCGCGCTTTCGGCCTGCACCGGCTGGACCGACGCCAAGCTGCACCGCCGCTGCGGCATGGGCGCCTGCCAGGGGCGCGTGTGCGGCGACGCGGCGCAGTTCCTGTTCGGCTGGACGCCGCCCGCGCCGCGCCCGCCGCTGGTGCCGGTGCGCATCGAGACACTGGCCGGGCTCGCAGCGCCCGGCGACGCCCGACAATGACGGCCCCGCATCCCGCACACGCACGAGCACATCCACATCCCCACCATGGCCGCCCCGAAGACCGCTCCCCGACCCCCGCCCAAGCGCCGCGCGGCCGACCTGGCCTACGACGCCATCGAGGCGCTGCTGTCCACCATGCAGCTGGAGCCCGGCAGCCAGATCGTCGAGGCCGAGCTGGCCGAGCGCACGGGCTTGGGCCGCACGCCGGTGCGCGAGGCGCTGATGCGCATGGTGTCGATCGGCCTCATCGTGCAGCAGCCGCGCCGCGGCCTGCTGGTGTCGACCATCGACCTGGCCGACCACCTCGATGTGATCCAGACCCGCCGCGTGCTCGAGCAGCTGATTGCGGCCTGCGCCGCGCGCCGCGCCACCGCGCCGCAGCGCCAGGCCATCGTGCGCTGCGCCGAGGCCATGGTCGAGGCCGCGGGCCGCGGCGACCTGAACGACTACATGCAGGCCGACCGCGCGCTCGACCTCGTCACCCACCAGGCGAGCCACAACGACTCGGCGGTGAAGGCGGTGGTGCCGCTGATCGTGCAGTGCCGGCGCTTCTGGTACGCCTACCAGCACGAGGGCGAGATCGTCGAAGGCGCCAACGCGCACCTCGAACTGGCCCAAGGCATCGCCACCGGCGACGAGGCCGCGGCCATCGCGGGTGCCGAGCGGCTCATGGACTACCTCGAAGTCTTCGCCCGCAAAATCATCGACAAGTAGGCCGAAGGGCCTCGCCCGCAGGCGCCCACACCGGGGAACTACGCGTGATCTGCCGGCGCCTTCGCCGCATACTGGCCCGATGGCCGCTGCACCCCGCGCTCGACCCGAAGACTTCTTCACCCCCGACGAGTGGCAATCGCTCACCGCGCGCTCGTCCTGGCGAGGCCTGTGGCTGGTGGCGCACTGCTGGGGCGTGATCGGCGCCGCGATGCTCGTGGGCATCGTGTGGCCGTGGACGATTCCGCTCATGGTGCCGATCGTCGGCACGCGCCAGCTGGGCCTGTTCATCCTCATGCACGACGCCGCGCACGCGGGGCTGCACCGCAATCGCAAGCTCAACGACTGGGTCGGCTACTGGCTGTGCTCGCCCACGCTGCGCGACTACCGGCCGTATCACCTGCAGCACCACCGCTTCGTGCAGCAGACCGAAGACCCGGACCTCGTGCTGTCGGCGCCCTTTCCGATCTCGCGCGACTCGATGTGGCGCAAGGTCGTGCGCGACCTCAGCGGCCAGACCTTCTACAAGCAGCGCTTCGGCCACATCGCCGACGCCCTGCGCCAGCGCGCGCCGGGCGAATCGGCGCTGCGCGTGTTCGGGCGCGAACTCGCGAAGGACAGGCGTTTTCTCATCGGCAACGGCCTGGGCCTGCTGGCCTTCGCCGTGGCGGGCTTCTGGTGGGCCTGGGTGCTGATGTGGCTGCTGCCGATGGCGACCTGGCTGCCGCTCGTGAGCCGCGTGCGCAACATCGCCGAGCATGCGCTGGTGGCGCAGAACGAAGCCGACCCGCTGCGCCAGGCGCGCACCACGCACGCCGGCTGGCTCGAACGCATCTTCGTGGCGCCCTACTGGGTCAACTACCACTGCGAGCACCACATGTTCACCAACCTGCCCTGCTGGGCGCTGCCGAAGGCGCACCGCCTGCTGCAGCGCCAGGGCGCGACCGCGCGCATGGAAGTGCAGCCCGGCTACCTGCAGCTGCTGCGCCGCGCAGCCCCTGTGGGCTGAAATCTCAGCGGCTCGGTGCGGGCTGCACCGCCGCCACCGGCTGCGCACCGCGTTGCGCCTGCTGGCTCAGCCAGATGCTCGCGATCACGATGCCGATGCCCGCCATCTGCCAGCCCGACAGGCTTTGGCCCAGCAGCGCCCAGCCCAGGATCACCGCCGTCACCGGGCTCAGGAAGGCCAGCGGCGCGATCGCCGAGGGCTCCAGCCGCGCCACGCCGCGGAACCACACGATGTAGGTGAGCGCGGCGCCGACCAGGCCGAGCCAGGCGAAGCCGACCCAGTTCATCGCCGTGAGCGCCGGCAGCGGCGGCTCCAGCCAGAGTGCCACCGGCAGCAGCAGCAGGCCGCCGGCGGTCAGCTGCCAGGCCGTGAAAGTCAGCGCCGACACCGGCGGCTGCCAGCGCCGGCTCAGCACCGTGCCGAAGGCCATCGACACCGCCGCCGTGAGCGCTGCGGCGATGCCCAGCGCGTCGAGCGCGGCGTTCGGCGTGAGCACCAGCAGCGCCACCCCGCCCATGCCGATCACGGCCGCCGCCACCGACAGCGCGCGCACCGGCGCGCCCAGCAGCAGGCCGGCCAGGAACACCACGAACAGCGGCTGCACCGAGGTGATGGTGGCCGCCACGCCGCCCGGCAGCCGGTAGGCGGCCAGGAACAGCATCGCCCACAGCACCGAGAAGTTCAGCGCGCCCAGCAGCAGGATGCGCCCCCACCATGCCCGGGGCGGCAGCTGGCGCACGATGAGCATCAGCAGCAGGCCCGCCGGCAGCGCGCGCAGCAGCGCCACCGTCAGCGGGTAGTTCGCCGGCAGCAGCTCGGTGGTCACGATGTAGGTGCTGCCCCAGACCGCAGGCGCGATCGCGGTGAGCAGGAGGTCGGTGGTGCGGGAGGTCATGGCTCGAATCTAGGGTGTTGACCTGTGGTTGTGAATGCTCGAATAATGAATTGATTCTTTACTGACAGTTGTCAATCGAGCGCCGGCCCATGGACCATCTCACCGCCCTCAAGGTCTTTCGCACCACCGCCGCGGCGGGCAGCTTCGCGGGCGCCGCGCGGCAGCTGGGGCTGTCGGCGGCGGCCGTCAGCAAGAACATCGCGGAGCTGGAGGCGCACCTGAAGGTGCGGCTGATCAACCGCACCACGCGCAGCATGAGCCTCACCGAGGCCGGCGCGGCCTACGTCGAGCGGCTCGCGCGCATCCTCGACGACCTGGACGAGGCCGACGCCGCGCTGGCGCCCGTGGGGGCGAGCCCGGGCGGCGTGCTGCGCGTGAGCGCGCCGCTGACCTTTGCGCTGACCTGCATCTCGCCGCACATTTCCGCCTTCATGGCGCGTCACCCCAACCTGCGGCTGGAGCTGAACCTGCAGGACACGCGCATCGACCTGATCGGCGAAGGCTACGACCTCGCGATCCGCGGCAGCGACCGGCTGGAAGACTCGAGCCTCGTCGCGCGCGAGCTCATGACCATGAACCACGTGCTGTGCGGCGCGCCCGGCTACTTCGCGGCCCACGGCCGGCCGGCCGCGCCCGAAGACCTGAAGGCCCACGAGTGCGTGCAGTTCACCCTGTCGGGCCACGCGAACAAATGGACCTTCCGCCGCGCCGGGCGCAGCGTGGCGGTGCCGATCGACGGGCGCTACAAGGTCAGCTCCAGCATCGCCGTGCGCGACGCGCTGCTCGCCGGCTTCGGCCTGAGCCTGGTGCCGCGCATCTATGTCGAGCAGGAGCTGGCGGCGGGCCGGCTCGAAGCCGTGCTCGAAGACTGGGAGGCCGACCGCACGCCGGTGTACGCCGTGTACCCGTCGCGTCACCTGGCGGCGAAGACGCGCGCCTTTGTCGACTTCCTGCTGGAGCGGTTCGCGGTGCGGTGAGGCGCGCGGGGGCTAGTCGCCCGCCGGCTCGGCGATCTCGGGCGCTTCCCACCCCAGCAGCTCGGCCAGCCGCTGCACGATCCAGCCGGCCTCGGGCACCGACACGCCCGATTCCGGCGTGGCCAGCCCCGCGTGGATGCGCCGCAGGATCTCGCTTTCGACCGGCACCTCGGTGTGGTGCTGGATCTGCGCATGGCCCACGAGGTGGCCGGCGAGGTCTTCGCAGATCTCGTAGCGCGCGCGCACCACGTCGATCGGCTCGCGCAGGCGCTGGCGCGCGTCGCTGTAGACCGCGAAGAACGAGGGCGGGATGTAGATCTGGTTGTCGTCGGACATGGCAGCGCGTGATGCAGGGCAGGCCCCAATGACAAAACGCGCCCGGGGGCGCGTTCGTCGTGGCTCCGAAGAAAGAGCCGCGGGGGCTGGATCAGCCGCCCTTGCTCGGGCGCTTGCCCGGGTTCTTCTTGCTGCGCGTGGCGGTGCCGCGCTCGAGGCTGATCTTCTGGCCGCCACCGTTGCGCGGCACGGTGTAGCCGGGCATGGGCGTCGGCTTCGGGCTGGCAAGACGGTCGGCTTCGGTACGGATTTTCTTGGGCATGGAAAGCTCGGATAAAAAAGATGTTCGACCCCCGATTAGGCCACATCGGCAGATTTCGTCTGCCAAGCGCCCAAACAGGAGCATGGGAGGGATGTCAGGTCGACTGCGGTGTCAGCAGGCGCACCTTGACGCTCTTGCCCTTCACGCGGCCGTTGCCGAGCTTGCGGGCGGCTTCTTCGGCAATGCCGCGGTCCACCGCGACATAGGTCGAGAACTCGTTGACGTTGATCTTGCCGACCTGGTCCTTGGTGTAGCCGCAGTCGCCGGTCAGTGCGCCCAGCACGTCGCCGGCGCGGATCTTTTCCTTGCGCCCGCCCACGATCTGCAGCGTGGCCATGGGCGGCGTGAGCGGCGCGCCCTTGGCGGGCGTGAGCTCGGCCAATGGGTGCCATTCGGACTCGCGGCCCTGCAGCAGCTCGATCTTTCCGACGAAGCCCATCTCGTTCATGCTGGCCAGGTTCAGCGCCAGGCCTTCCGAGCCGCCCTGCTGGCCCACGCGGCCGGTGCGGCCCACGCGGTGGATGTGGATTTCGGAGTCGGGCGTCACGTCGACGTTGATCACCGCTTCGAGCTGCGCGATGTCGAGCCCGCGCGCCGCCACGTCGGTGGCCACCAGCACCGAGCAGCTGCGGTTGGCGAACTGCACCAGCACCTGGTCGCGCTCGCGCTGCTCCAGCTCGCCGAACAGCGCCATCGCGCTGAAGCCCTGCGCCTGCAGCACGTCGACGAGGTCGCGGCACTGCTGCTTGGTGTTGCAGAAGGCCAGCGTGCTCACGGGACGGAAATGGTCCAGCAGCAGGCTCACGGCGTGCAGCCGCTCGCTGTCCTTCACCTGGTACCAGCGCTGGCGGATCTTGCTGCCTTCATGCTGGGCCTGCACCGTGATCTGCTCGGGGTTCTTCATGAACTGCTGCGCGAGCTTGGCGATGCCTTCGGGGTAGGTGGCCGAGAACAGCAGCGTCTGGCGTTCCTTGGGGCACTGGCGCGCCACCTTCACGATGTCGTCGAAGAAGCCCATGTCGAGCATGCGGTCGGCCTCGTCGAGCACCAGCGTGTTGAGCGCCGAGAGGTCGAGGTTCTCGCGCTCCAGGTGGTCCATGATGCGGCCCGGCGTGCCCACCACGATGTGCGCGCCGTGCTCCAGGCTGGCGATCTGCCCGCGCAGCGCCACACCGCCGCACAGCGTGACGACCTTGATGTTTTCTTCGGCGCGCGCCAGGCGGCGGATCTCGGTCGTGACCTGGTCGGCCAGCTCGCGCGTGGGGCACAGCACCATCGCCTGGATGGCGAAGCGGCGCGGGTTCAGGTTGGACAGCAGCGCCAGCGCGAAGGCGGCGGTCTTGCCGCTGCCGGTCTTGGCCTGGGCGATCAGGTCCTTGCCGAGCAAGGCGGGCGGCAGTGCGGCGGCCTGGATGGCCGTCATCTGCGTGTAGCCGAGCTGGGTGAGGTTGGCCAGCATCTGGGGCGACAGCGCCAGCGTGGCAAAGCCGTGGGGTTCGGCCTGGAGGCCGCCGGCTGGGGAGGTGGTGGAGTTCATCGTTCGGCAGCCGGAGACAGACAGACAGGAAAACGCAAAGGGGAAAAAGTGACGGCCCGGAAAAGACAAAGGCCTTGCAGGGCCCCCTCCGGGAGGGCGCTCTGCAAGGCCGGCCGGGCGTCGCTCAGCGGCGGGGCGTGTTGTTGCCCGAGTTGGTCGGCGGGGGGCCGCGGCGTTCCAGGTGACGGAACGTGATGCGGCCCTTGGTCAGGTCGTAGGGCGACAGCTCGAGCGAGACCTTGTCGCCGGCCAGGATGCGGATGTGGTGCTTGCGCATCTTGCCGCCGCTGTAGGCGATCAGCTGGTGGCCGTTGTCGAGCGTGACGCGGTAGCGCGAGTCGGGCAGGACTTCGGTCACTGCGCCGTTCATTTCGATCAGTTCTTCCTTGGGCATGTGTGATTACCTCTGAATCGTTCGATGTGTGTTGGAGATGAAGATGGGCGTGTTGGTTTCAGTCGGCCGGCGGGTCAGCCGGCGTCCAGGAATCTGTCGTTGCGGTGCGGGAAGCAGAAACCTGCCCACCGCGATGCTGTTGCGAAAGTGTCCATGAAGCCTGGGGCGCTGCGTGCCGGTGCGGGGCGCGCAATGCCGAAAAATTAGTGAGAACGGACGCGCCGCACGCGCGATTCGCTTCAACAGGAACGAAGGCAGTGGTGGCATTCATGGGCGCCCGGTCTGGCGCTCCAACACACTGTGAAAGCCGGCGTGGCCCGAGGGCTGGAAACGAGAAGCCTGATGAATCCTGGAACCCGGATTCAGATGGCAACGCAGATCGGCCGGCGGGGGTGACGAAATTCTTCGTCGTGGTATCGAAACGAACCCGACATTATAGCTTGCAGGGCATGACAGTTGCTTGTCTTAAAAACAACGCCCGCATGAAAAAGGCCCCGAAGGGCCATCCATTCTATCAATGTAGCTATTGAAAATATAGCAACCCGCCGCAGGATCAGGCACAGGCCGGTGCCGTCGACGCCGCAGGCGTGGCCGACCGGGCCCGCCGCGCCGCGCGCCACAGCAGCACCAGCCCCGCCAGCTGGGCGGCGGCGCCCACCCAGCCCACCGCGCTCACGCCGAACCACGCGATGGTCGCGCCGCCCAGCCCCGAGCCCGCCGCGATGCCCAGGTAGACCGCCGAGGCGTTGAGCGACAGCGTCATCGGTGCGCGCTCGGGCGCCAGCCGGATCAGCCGCACCGCCTGCGCCGGCCCGAAGCCCCAGCCGGCGAAGCCCCACAGCGCCGACAGGCCCACGATCAGCGGCAGCGCCAGCCCGCGCGGCAGCATCTGCGCGGCGAACGAGAGCCCGCCCATGATCACCACCAGCGCGAGCGCGAAGCCCCGCGCCATGCGGTCGGCGCCGAAACGGTCGGTGGCCCAGCCGCCGGTCGCGGTGCCCAGCGCCGCGGCCACGCCGATCGCGAAGAACACCGCGCCCACGCCCTCGGCCCCGAAGCCCAGCGTGTGGCCGAGGAACAGCGCGATGTAGGTGTAGAAGCTGAAGCCGCCTGTGGCCCACAGCACCGTGGCCAGCAGCGCCGGCGCCACGCCGGGCTCGCGCGCCACGGCGAAGGCCGAGGTGCGCGGGGCCGCGTCAGTGGGGGCCTGCGCCAGCGTGCGCGGCAGCCCCACGAACAGGCCCCAGGTGGCCAGCGCCGCCACCGCGGCGATCAGCAGGTAGGCCGTGCGCCAGCCGCCCCAGCCCGCGATCCAGGCACCCAGCGGCACGCCGAGCGCCACTGCCACGGTGCCGCCGCCGGTCACGATGGCCAGCGCCCGGCCGCGCAGCGCGGGCGACACCATCGCCGCCGCCACCGCGCTGGCCGTCGGCAGGAACACGCCCGCCACCAGCCCGAGCGCGACGCGCGCCAGGGCCAGCTGCGCGATGCCGTGCGCCATCGAGGCCGCCGCCGTGAGGCCCGCGAACGTCGCCAGGCTGGCGATGAGCAGCGGGCGGCGCCCGAAGCGCGCGAGCAGCGCGGCCATCAGCGGCGAGCCGATCGCATAGCTCAGCGCGAACAGCAGCACCAGCTGGCCGGCCCGCGCGGCGCTGACCTGCAGGTCGGCCGCCAGCACCGGCAGCAGGCCGGCGACCATGAAGCTTTCGGTGCCGATGGCGAAGGCGCCCAGCGCGAGCCAGGCCAGGCCCAGGGGCAGGGGCAGGCGTTCGGCGGGCGGTTGCGGTGAGGTTTCAGGAGTGGTTTGCATGGTGAAGGACTCCATGGGTGGGTGTTCCAAGGCCTCCAGAATAGGATTGCAGGCGGCTCTTCAAAAGAACCACAATCGACAAAGATCATGGAGCCACTTTTCGAGCTTGCCCTGCGCCTGCCGGCCGCCGGTTCGCGCGACCTGCTGCGCGCGCTGCACCGCCAGCTGCGCGACGCCATCCTCGACGGCCGGCTGCAGCCCGGCGCCCGCCTGCCCGCCACGCGCGCGCTGGCGCAGCGGCTGGGCGTGTCGCGCAACACCATGCTGGCGGCCTACGACCTGCTGTTGAGCGAGGGCTACCTGCTGGCGCGTCCGGGCTCCGGCACCTTCGTGGCCGACACGCTGCCCGCGTTGCGGCGCGGCCGGGCCGGGCCCAAGGAGGCGGGCACCGCGCCCCGGCGCGATCCGCGGCTGGTGCCGCTGAACGTGCCCGGCGCCGACCTCGCCCTCACCCTGCAGCCGCGGGCCGCGCGCGACGACTTCCGCGTCGGCCTGCCCGACGTCGGCGCCTTTCCGTTCGACATCTGGCGCCGCCTGTCCGACCGCGCGCTGCGCCGCGTGGCGCGCCAGACCGCCGACTACGCCGACCCGCAGGGCCAGGGCGCCCTGCGCGAGGCGATCGCGGCGCACGTGTCGTTCACGCGCGCGGTCGGCTGCACGGCCGACGACATCGTGGTCACGGCCGGCGCGCAGCAGGCCTTCGGGCTGCTCGCGCGCATCCTGGTGGTGCCGGGGCGCACGGTGGTGGCGGTCGAGCAGCTGTTCTATCCCTCGCTGCGCGAGGCCATGCTGGCCGCCGGCGCGAAGGTGGTCACGGTGCCGACCGACGACGAAGGCCTGTGCGTGGACCGCATCCCGCCCGAGGCGCGCGTGGTCTGCGTGACGCCCTCGCACCAGTTCCCCACCGGCGTGGCGATGTCGCCGCCGCGCCGGGCCGCCCTGCTGGCCTTTGCGCGGGCGCGCAATGCCGTGCTCATCGAGGACGACTACGACAGCGAGTTCCGCTTTGCCGGCCGTCCGCTCGACGCGCTGCAGACGCTCGACCGCGCCGGCTCGGTGTTCTACGTCGGCACCTTTTCCAAGAGCCTGTTTCCCGCACTGCGCCTGGGCTTCGTGGTGGCGCCGCCCTGGGCCCGCGCGGCGCTGGTGCGGGCGCGCGAGTTGGCCGACTGGCACGGCCCGGTGCTCGGGCAGGAGGCGCTCGCAGCCTTCATCGCCGAAGGGCACCTGGCGCGCCACATCCGCCGCATGCGCAAGCTGTACGGCGCACGGCGCAGCGCCCTGCTCGACGCGCTGGCGCGCCACGGCGCGGGCCGGCTCGAGGCGATTCCGTCCGACGCCGGCCTGCACCTGTCGGCCTGGCTGCACGGCGGCGCGCGGGACCATGCGGTGGTCGAACGCGCCGCGGCGGCCGGCATCACCTTGCCGCCGCTGTCGCGTTTCGCACTCGATCCACAGGCGCCCGAAGCGCCCAACGGGCTGGCCTTCGGCTTCGGCCTGATCGCCGAGCCGCAGATCGACGGCGCGATCCGGCGGCTGGTGCGCCTGCTGTAGCGCGTCGGCTCAGGCGCTGTCCAGCGGCAGCCGCGTCGTGAACTTGGTGGTCGACAGCACGATGTCGCTCGAGTAGTTCTCCAGCTCCAGCGCGTCGCCCAATTGCTCCTGTGCGAAGGCCTGGTAGTCGGGCAACGAGCGCGCGCAGATCACGAGCACGAAGTCGGTCTCTCCGGCCACGCAGTGGCATTGCAGCACCTGCGGCAGCGCATGCACCTTGCGCTCGAAGGCCCCGATCGCCTCGCGCGTGGTGCTGCGCAGCGACACGCGCGAGATCACCAGCACCGGAAAGCCCACGCGCGCGGCATCGAGGATGGCCACCTCCTCGCGGATCACGCCCGCGCGTCGCAGCCGCTGCACGCGCTTGAGGCAGGCCGAGGGCGAGAGGTTCACGCGCTCGGCCAGCGTCTGGTTCTGCAGGCCCGCGTCGGCCTGCAGTTCGGCCAGGATGCACTGGTCGATGCGATCGAGGGTGCCGGTTTTCATGGTGCCGCCAGTGTGGCGCAAGGTGCGCGCAATCGGCTTCGTTTTCGGGCCCGCACAACGACACCGGATTTCGCGGCCGATGGCTACGCTGGGGCTCCCCCGACGAACAAGGAGCATCCGATGGCCGAAGGCGCAACCTACGACCCCGTGGTCAGCAAGCACCTCGTGCGCTACGGCATGGGGCTGAGCCCGCATGTCATCGTCAAGGCGCGCGGCGCCACGCTGTGGGACGCGAGCGGGCGCGAGATCCTCGACTTCACCTCGGGCCAGATGTGCGCCACCATCGGCCACAACCACCCGCGCATCGTCGCGGCCATCGAGAAGGCCTGCGAGGGCGCGCTGCACCTGTACAGCGGCTTCGTCGGGCCGGCCGTGCCGGCGCTGGCCGGGCGGCTGGCGGCGATGCTGCCGCCGTCGCTGTCGAAATCGCTGTTTTTGTCCACCGGCGGCGAGGCCAACGAGGCCGCCGCGCGCATGGCCCGCGTGACCACCGGCCGCTACGAGATCGTGGGCCTGAACGGCGGCTGGCACGGCGTGAACGGCGGCATGGCCGCGCTCACCTTCGCCGGCCGGCACCACGTCGACTACGGGCCGCGCAAGCCCGGCACCATGTCGATCCCCGCGCCGAACTGCTACCGCTGCCCCATCCGCCATTGCCGCGATGCCTGCGACACCACCTGCCTCGACGTCGGCTTCGACATGGTCGATGCGCAGTCCAGCGGCTCGCTCGCGGCCTTCATCGCCGAGCCGGTGCTGAGCTCGGGCGGCGTGATCGTGCCGCCCGCCGGCTACTTCCCGAAGCTGCAGGCCAAGTGCCGCGAGCGCGGCATGCTGCTGATCCTGGACGAGGCGCAGACCGCCTTCGGGCGCCTGGGCAGCAACTTCGCGTTCGAGCAGGCGGGCGTGGTGCCCGACTTCCTTACCGTGTCGAAGACGCTGGGCGGCGGCCTGGCGATCGGCGCGACGGTCACCAGCGAAGCGATCGAACAGGACTGCCACGAGAAGGGCTTCGTGCACGTCACCTCGCACGTGTCCGACCCGCTGCCGGCCGAGGTCGGGCTGGCGGTGCTCGACGTGCTCGAGGAAGAAGGGCTCAACCAGCGCGCCGCCGCCATGGGCGAGCGGCTGAGCCGGGGCCTGGCCACGCTGAAGGCGCGGCACGAGGTGATCGGCGACGTGCGCGGCCACGGCCTGCTGCAGGGCGTGGAGCTGGTGAAAGACCGCGAGACGCGCGAACCCGACGCCGAGCGCGGCCGCGCCATCACCGATGCCTGCATGGCGCGCGGCCTGAGCATGAACATCGTGGCCGTCGGCGGCATGGCGGCCGTGTGGCGCATCGCGCCGCCGCTGAATGTGAAGCCGGAAGAAATCGATCGCGGCCTGGAAATACTCGACGACGCGATCCGTTCGACGAGTTAGATCCCGAGCATCCGCCGGTTCGCCGCCACGTCCGCCCCACCCGCCGCGAAGTCGTCGAAGGCGCGGTCGGCCACGCGGATGATGTGGTCGCGGATGAAGGTGGCGCCTTCGCGCGCGCCGTCTTCCGGGTGCTTGATGCAGCACTCCCATTCGAGCACCGCCCAGCCCGGGAAGTCGTACTGCGCCATCTTCGAGAAGATGGCCTTGAAGTCGACCTGCCCGTCGCCCAGCGAGCGGAAGCGCCCGGCGCGGTTGATCCAGCTCTGGAAGCCGCCGTACACGCCCTGCTTGCCGGTCGGGTTGAACTCGGCGTCCTTCACGTGGAAGAGCTTGATGCGCTCGTGGTAGTGGTCGATGTAGGCCAGGTAGTCGAGCTGCTGCAGCACGAAGTGGCTCGGGTCGTACAGCAGGCAGGCGCGCGGGTGGTTGCCCACGCGCTCCAGGAACATCTCGTAGCTCACGCCGTCGTGCAGGTCTTCGCCGGGATGGATCTCGTAGCCCACGTCGACGCCCACGGCGTCGAAGGCATCGAGGATCGGGCGCCAGCGGCGCGCCAGTTCGTCGAAGGCTTCCTCGATAAGGCCGGCCGGGCGCGGCGGCCACGAATACAGGTACGGCCAGGCCAGCGCGCCGGAGAAGGTCGCGTGCGCCGTGAGCCCGAGGTTCGCCGAGGCCTTGGCCGCGTGGTGCAGCTGCTGCACCGCCCACTGCTGGCGCGCGACGGGGTTGCCGCGCACCTCGGGCGCCGCAAAGCCGTCGAAGCCCGCGTCGTAGGCCGGGTGCACCGCGACCAGCTGGCCCTGCAGGTGGGTCGAGAGCTCGGTGATCTCCAGGCCGTGGCTCGCGAGCAGGCCCTTGATCTCGTCGCAATAGGTCTTGCTCTCGGCGGCGCGCTTCAGGTCGATGAGGCGCGTGTCCCAGCTGGGGATCTGCACGCCCTTGTAGCCGAGGCCCGCGGCCCAGCCGGCGATGGCGTCGAGCGAGTGGAACGGGGCCGTGTCGCCCGCGAACTGGGCCAGGAAAATGCCCGGCCCCTTGATCGTCTTCATGCGTGTCTCCTGATGCGCCGCACAGCATACTTCGGGGGTTCGGCTGACACACGACCGAAGTTCGATGGGCGCACAATGAACTTTGTCCACAGGGAACCCATCGACATGTCTCAGCCTGTCGCCGCCCGGCTCAAGATCGGCTTGTCCGCCTGCTTCTCGCACGCCGACCCGGCCCGCTCGCTTTTCACGAACAAGACGCTGCAGTACGTCGAACAATCGATCGCGCATTGGCTCATGTCGGCCGGCGCGATGGTGGTGATGGTGCCCTGCCCCACGGGCGAGACGGCGCGCGGCGACACCAAGCTGTCGCACTACGCCGAGTGGCTCGACGGCGTGGTGATGCACGGCGGCGCCGACGTCTGGCCCGGCAGCTACGGCGAAGAGCCCTTGAAAGACGCCTGGATCGGCGACCAGATCCGCGACCTGTACGACCTGGCGCTGGTCGAGGCCTTCGAGCAGGCCGGCAAGCCGATCTTCGGCGTGTGCCGGGGCCTGCAGCTGATCAACGTGGCCTTTGGCGGCACGCTCTACCAGGACATCGAGGAACAGCACGGCCACCCCGAGACGGTGCGCCACCGCGACCCGGTGACCTACGACCAGAACTTCCACCAGATCGAGATCGTGCAGGGCACGCGCCTGGCGAAGCTGTACCCCGAGGTGCGCACGGCGCGCGTCAACAGCATCCACCACCAGGGCATCAAGGGGCTCGCGCCCGGCTTCGAGATCGAGGCCTGGAGCCTGCCCGACCGCGTGCCCGAGGCGATCCGCCGCCGGCCCGAGAAGGGGCGCGGCTACATCGCGGCGACCCAGTGGCACCCCGAGTTTCACAAGTACGGCAGCACCGAGACCGTGGACGACACGCCGATCCTGCACGACTTCCTGTGGGCCTGCGCCACCGCCCGCGTGGCACCGCGCACCAGCATGCGCGAGATGCAGGGGCGGATTCGCAACCGGGCGGCGCGGTTGCTGCGGCAGGCGTTGTTGCGGCGCTGACGGCGCTGCTGTTCGGGGCGCGTGCACAGGCCACCGGGTACTTCCCTCCGCGAATGTCCCCCGGCCTGCGGCCTCCTCCTTGATTTCGCTGCGGGAAGCACCCAGTGTCCTGCGCCCGCTGAGCGCTGTCGTTGTGCCGGTCGATCAACGACTGCACTGCCCAACGCTCACGCCGCGTCGCGCAACAGGTGCTTCAGCAGCTTGCCCGTCGCCGTGCGCGGCAGGCTCTCGCGCACTTCGAAGATGCGCGGGATCTTGTAGCGCGCCAGCCGGTCCTCGAGAAAACGCACCAGCTCGCGCGCTTCGAGCGCGCGTCCGCCGCGCGCCACCAGCACCGCCGTCACGGTCTCGCCCCACTCGGGGTGCGGGCGGCCGATGACGGCCACGTCCTGCACGTCGGGGTGGGCGCCCAGCGCGTCTTCCACTTCCTTCGAATAGACGTTCTCGCCGCCCGTGATGATCATGTCGCGCAGCCGGTCGACGATGAACAAAAAGCCGTCTTCGTCCACCCGCGCCAGGTCGCCCGTGCGGTACCAGCCTTGCGCGTCGAAGGCCTCGGCGCTCGCCTGCGGGTTGTCGAGGTAGCCCTGCATCACGGCCGGCGAACGCAGGTGGATCTCGCCGACCTCGCCCGCGCCGCAGCGCCGGCCGTCGGGGTGGCGCACCTCGATCGCCACGCCGGGCACGCCCGCGCGGCCGATGGAGCCGGCCTTGGCGATCGCGTCTTCCGGGTAGAGCACGGTGCCCAGCGGGCCCGACTCCGTCATGCCGTAGACCTGCACGAAGCGGTCGCTGCGGTAGCTGTCGGCCAGCTTGCGCGCTATGTCGGCGCCGAGCGGGCCGCCGCCGTAGGCCCACAGGCGCATCGCGCTGAAGTCGTAGCGCGCAACATCGGGCACCACCGACAGCGGTGCCAGGAAGGCGATGGGCGCGCCGAAGGTGAAGGTGATGCGCTCCTCGGCCAGCGTGTCGAGAAAGGCCTTGGGCGCGTACTCGCGCAGCAGCACCACGGTGCCGCCCATCAGCAGCGTGCCCAGCAGCCAGTTGTTGAGTGGCGACGAATGCCACACCGGCATCGCGACCAGCGTGCGCTCGTTGCGCGACAGCGACATGCCCGCCGCCGTGCACACCGCCGCCATGAAGACGTTGCGGTGGCTGTGCAGGCAGCCCTTGGGCTTGCCCGTGGTGCCTGAGGTGTAGAGCACCTGGGCCAGCGTGTCGGTGCCGGGCGCCGGGGCGTCGTCGCCCAGCGGCGCGGCCTGCGCCATCAGCGCGTCGAACATCGGCAGGCCGTCGGCGGCGCTGTCGGTCGCGAGCCAGTCGCAGCGGTGCGCGATGCGCGCGGCGACCTGCGTGGCGAGCGTGCCGTCGGCCACGCACAGGCGCGCGCCGGCATGGGCCAGCACGTAGTCGATCTCCGGCGCCTGCAGCTTGTGGTTGACCGGCACCACGGCCGCGCCGAGGCGCCAGGCGCCGAACATCGCGGCGACGAAGCCGACCGTGTTGAAGCACAGCAGCGCGACCTTGTCGCCGGCGCCCACGCCCTGGGCGCGCAGCACGGTGGCGGCGCGGCGCGAGAGGTCGGCGAACTCGGCGTAGGTCCAGGCGCGGCCCGCGGCGCGCAGGCATTCGTGGGTGGGCTGGGTGCGGGCGTGCTGGTCGAGCAGGGAAACGAAATCCATCGGTGTCGTCTCAATGCCAGGCCGCGCGCACCAGCGCGCCGGGGTCGCTGGTGCCGGCGCTGATGCCGGTCACGGGGCCCCAGTCGGGATCGAAGCGGCTGGACACGAACGCGGCCGCCGCGAGCGGGCTCGCGTGCTGCAGCATCAGGCCGGCCTGCGCCGCGCGCACCAGCCGCTGCGTGAAGCGGCGCGCCTGGCGTTCCAGGTCCTGCGGCGCCAGCTGCACCATCTGGCGCAGGGCCTGCACCTCGGTCTGTAGGCGCGCTTCGCCGGCGGTCACGTCCTGCAGGTGGTCGAGCACGAGGTGCGCGTCGTCGGGGTTGCGCGACACGGCGCGCAGCACATCGAGGCACATCACGTTGCCCGAGCCTTCCCAGATCGAGTTCACGGGCGCCTCGCGGAACAGCCGGCCCATCGGGCCGTCTTCCACATAGCCGTTGCCGCCGAACACCTCCATCGCCTCGCCCGTGAGCGCCACCGCGCGCTTGCAGTTCCAGAACTTGGCGGCGGGCGTGAGCAGGCGGCGCCAGGCGGTGTCCAGCGGCGCGGGCGAGCCGAAGCGCGAGGCCAGCTCCATCGCCAGCAGCGTGGCGCTTTCGGTTTCCAGCGCCATGTCGGCCAGCAGCTCGGTCATCACCGGCTGGTCGACCAGCGCCTTGCCGAAGGCGAAGCGGTTGCGCGTGTAGTGCAGCGCCTGCGCGAAGCCCTGGCGCATGAAGCCGGCGCTGGCGAGCGCGCAGTCCAGGCGCGTCACGGTGGCCATCTCGATGATGGTCGGGATGCCGCGGCCCTCGTCGCCCACGAGCACGCCCCAGGCCTCCTTGAACTCGACCTCGCTGCTGGAGTTGGAGCGGTTGCCGACCTTGTCCTTCAGGCGCTGGATGTGGATCGCGTTCTTGGTTCCGTCGGGCCGCCAGCGCGGCACGAAGAAGCACGAGGAGCCGTGCTCGTCGGTCTTGGCCAGCACCAGGTGGCCGTCGCACATCGGCGCCGAGAAGAACCACTTGTGGCCGGTGATGAGGAACTCTTCGCCCCACGGTCCGCTGCCGGCCGGCACGGCGCGCGTGGTGTTGGTGCGCACGTCGCTGCCGCCCTGCTTCTCGGTCATGCCCATGCCGACGGTCATCGAGATCTTGCCTTCGAGCGGGATGTCGCGTGGGTCGTGCACGTGGGCGGCGAGCTTGTCGCGCAAGTCGGCGTACAGCGCGGCGTTGCGGCGCATCACGGGGATGCAGGCCTTGGTCATGGTGGTCGGGCAGGTGGAGCCCGACTCGATCTGGCTGTGCATGTACAGCGAGGCGCCGTAGCCCACCCAGGCCGAGGGCCGCTCGTCGAAGAACGGCAGGTTGGCGATGCCGTTGCGCCGCGCGATCGACATCATGGTGTGCCACGCGGGGTGGAACTGCACGCTGTCGATGCGTGAGCCGGTGCGCGAGTGCGTGTGCAGCTCGGGCTCGTGGCGGTTGGCGTCCTCGGCGGCGCGCAGCGTGGCCTCGGCGCCGTACTCGGCGCCCTGGCGCACCAGTTCGTCGTCGCGCCAGGCCGCGCCGCCGCGCCCCACCGCGCCGCGCAGGGCGGGGTCGCTGGTGTAGACGTTGTAGTCCTTGAGCTCGGGGACCTGGTTGTCGGGGTGGATGCCGGTGGTGGTCATGGCGTTGTCTCCGTGAAGCGGTGAAAGAGGGGCGTGTTCAGGTGGCGGCGGCGCGTTCGCGCACCACCAGCGTCTGGGTCGCGAGGCCGATGAGGCCACGCGTGTCGTACAGGTGGGACACGGTGAGGCCCGCGCCGCCGGCGTGCATCTCGGTGCTGGCGCGCAGGCCGATCCACTCGCCTTCGGGCACGCGGAACAGGTTCAGGCTGAGGTCGGCGTTCGAGAACAGGAAGTCGGCGGGCGACAGCACCCAGCTCAGGCCGTTGCCGAAGTCGGCCGCCGCCGCCGCGCGCATCGCGGGCGAGGTGGCCACGCCGCGCACCAGCGGCACCGCGAGCCGGAACCACGCGGCGCCCGCGCCGGGCTGCGCGATGTCGCCTTGCGCCAGGCGCGACTCGACGGCGGTCTGGTGGAACGAGAGGCCGTCGGGCAGGCCGGGAATGCGCAGGCGCTCGGTGCAGTCTTCCGGCAGCGGGCGCAGTTCGCGCGGCGCGTCGCCCGCGGGCAGGTTCGCCGGCAGCGTCAGCGGCGAGGTCTTCAGCAGCAGCGCATGCGCGCGGGCCACCACCGTGTCGCCCGCGAGCAGGTCGATGCCCACGCGCACCGTGGCGCGCGAGGCCTGCGACTGCGTGCGCGTGGCCAGCGGCGCCACCGGCACCGGCTTCACCAGCTCCAGCGTGAGCCGCGCCAGCTGCCAGCCGGGGCCGGGCGCCGCGCGTTCGGCGATGTGGGCGAGCAAGGCGGCAGGCGCGCCGCCGTGCTGCGCGCGCGGGTCCCACGGGCCGCGCGAGAGCGCGTCGGGCAGCCACGCATCGCCCTCGCCGGTGTAGACGGCGGGGGGCGTTGTCTCGGGGGCGCGGTCGGGCGAGGTCATTGCAGAATGCCTTTCGATGGGATCAAAAATTCTAGGAACAACCCGCCCGCGAGGTGTTCGGGTTCGGCGGCCATGACCGGCGCCCGCGCACCCGCCGCCGCCCCGAGGAGGAAGCCGCGCCAGTCCCGCGCGCGCCACACCTCGCAGGCCTTGCAGGAAGCCTTTGTTCGGCTTTTGGTCGAGAAGGGCTACGCCGCCATCACGATCCGCGAGATCGTGGCCGTGGCGGGCACGGGCCTGGGCAGCTTCTACGAATACTTCGAAAACAAGGAAGACCTGGCGCGCGTGTGCCTGCACCTGCGCTCCAAGGCGCTGCTGCTGGACATGCGCGCGGTCGTGGCCGCGAACGAAGGCCGGCCGTGGCGCGAGATCGTCGACGCGGTGATCGATGCGCAGCTCGACGCGCACCGCACGCAGCCTGTGGCTTGGGGCGCGCACTACCTGCTGGAGCGCCACCTCTCCAGCCCCGAGGCCTACCGCAAGATGTACGACCGCTTCGTGGCCGAATGGGTGGGCGTGCTGGACGCGGCGGGCGATGTGCGGGCCGACGGCCCGAAGAAGAAAGAGGCGGCGCGCGTGTGCCAGACCATCATCTACGGCCTGGTCGCGCACACCCACATCGGCACCGGTGGGCGGCCCGACCTGCAGACGCTGTCACGCCAGTTGCGCGATGCGCTGCGGGGCTACCTGGCGACGGTCGCCTGAGGCTCTGGCTCAGCGCGACGACTTGTTCGTCGTGCCGCTGACGCCGGCGTCGATGGTGCCGAACACCGTCACGCCGCTGCCCGATGAAGACGTGGAGGAAGAAGACGGCGACGGCGACGGCGCGGTGCCGGCGCAGCCCGAGACCAGCAGACCGGTCGCAAGGACGGCGAGGGCGGCAAGGATCGACTTCACGGCAGGACTCCAGAGAACTAAGGACGTCCCACTATAGGCCGGGGCCCCCGGCCGCCCTGTAACAAAGACACCAGCCCCTGCAGGGGCTGCGGTGTTCAGCCTGCCACGCGCGGGTCGGTCGCCAGCAGCATCTCGACCATCGCGCGCAGGTCGGCCTGCAGCCGCGCCGCGCCGGCCTCGTCGAGCGCCAGCGTGGCCTCGTCCATGTAGAGCTTGCGGTTGATCTCGACCTGGATGCTGTGCCGGTTCGCCGCCGGGTTGCCGTGTCGGCGCACCAGCTCCACGCCCTTGTACGGGTGGTTGTAGTCCACGCTGTAGCCGCATGCGCGCAGGTGTTCGCACAACCTGTGTGACAGCGCCGGGTCGGCCGTGCTGCCGTCGCGGTCGCCGATCACGAAGTCCGCGTGCGCCAGCCCCGGGAAGTCGGTGGCGTGGCTGCCCGCAATGGCCGGCATCGAGTGGCAGTTGATGTGGATGCTGTAGCCGTGCCGCGCATGCGCGTCGTCGATGGCCTGCGCCACCGCCGCGTGGTACGGGCGCCAGCACTGGTCGATGCGCTGGCGCACCTCGGCCACCGTGAGCGGCCGGTCGTAGATCGGCAGGCCCTCGTCGGTGAGCTTCCAGATCAGGCCCTTGCCCAGGCGCACTTTCGACAGCACGCGCGGGTCGGTCGACACCGGCTCGGTCCACGGGCCGTCGAGCATGGTGGTGTCGACCTCGGTCATGTCGCGGTTGGCGTCGAGATAACTGCGCGGAAAGTGCGCCTCGATCCAGGCGGCGCCCATGTCGCTCGCGAAGGCGTAGAGCTTCTCGACGTGGGTGTCCTCGGCCCGGCGCAGCGTGGCGAGCTCGCACACGGGCCGGAAGTCCTCGGGGTAGACGGTGCCGCTGTGCGGGGAGTCCAGCACCAGCGGGGTGTGCCCGGCGACGCTGGTCACCTGGGCGCGGGTTTGAATCAGTTTCAGGACTGGATGCATAGGCGGTGTCGGTCAGTCCAATCGGATGCGCGCGAAGGCGGCCACCTTCTTCATCTTCTCGATCTCGCTCGCGATCTGCTTCGTGAACTCGGCCGGCGTGGTGCCCGAGGCGTACAGCCCCTGCAGCGCCAGGCGCTCGCGCACCGCGGGGTCCTTCAGCGCCGTGGCCACGGCCTGCTGCATGCGCAGCACCAGCTCGGGCGGCGTGCCGGCGGGCGCGATCATGCCGAACCACGAGGGGTCGTTGCTGGCCGCGTAGCCCAGCTCGCCGTAGGTCGGCACCTCGGGCAGCACGTCGAGGCGGCCGCTCCAGGACACGGCCAGCGCCTTCAGCTTGCCGGCCTTCACGTGCGGCAGCGACGAGGCCACCTGGTCGAAGTACACCGGCACCTGGCCCGCGAGCACGTCGTTGATGGCCGGGCCCGCACCGCGGTAGGGGATGTGCACCATCGAGGTTCCGGTGCTGCTCTTGAACAGCTCGCCCCACATGTGGCCGATGGTGCCGTTGCCCGGCGAGGCGTACGACACCTTGCCGGGGTTGGCCTTCAGGTACTTCACGAGTTCCGCGAAGCTGCCGACCGGCAGCACGGCCGGGTTGATGACGATCACGCCCGGCGCCTTCACCAGTTCAGTCACGGCGGCAAAGCCCTTGATCGGGTCGTAGGGCAGCTTCTGGTACACGGCCGGGTTCACGCCGTGCGTGGACAGCGTGGCCACGCCGAAGCTCAGGCCGTCGGGCGCGGCGCGCGCCAGCTCGGCCATGCCGATCGAGCCGCCCGCGCCGGCGCGGTTGTCGATCACCACGGGCTGCTGGAGGATCTTGGCCAGGGGCTCGGAGAGCACGCGGGCCGTGATGTCGGTGGCGCCGCCGGGTGGGAAGGGCACGACCAGGCGGATCGGCTTGCCTTGGGCAAAGGATATTCCTGGGGCGAAAGAAACAGCAGCCAGGGTGGAGAGGAAATGACGACGTTGCATGAGGGTTCTTCCAATGGAACGATGAGTGAATGTGCAAAGCTGCAGCTCACCTGAAGCAAAGGATATACCCGATATCATTCCAATCTGGAATGACTTGATGGGCTCCCCCATGCCGCTGCGACGCCTCAACCCGCCCCTGAACCTGCTGCGCGCCTTCTCCACCGTGGTGCGCTTCGGCGGCGTCTCGCGCGCGGCCGAGGCGCTGCACCTCACGCAGGGCGCGGTGAGCAAGCAGGTGCAGGAGCTCGAGCGCTGGATCGGCGCGCCGCTGTTCGAGCGCAGCCGCAAGCGCCTGGCGCTCACGCCCGCCGGCGAGCGCTACGAGAAGGCGGTGCGCGCCCTGCTGGCGCAGCTGGAGGCGGCCACGCTGGAGCTCATCACCAGCGGCGACGGTGGCGGTGCGCTGCACCTGTCGACCCTGCCCACCTTCGGCGCCAAGTGGCTGATTCCGCGCCTGCCCGATTTCCAGCAGCGCCACCCGCAGATCACGCTGCATTTCGTGCCCTTCGTGCACGGCTACGACTTCGAGCGGCCCGAGCTCGACTGCGCCATCCTGTTCGGCGACGGCCACTGGCCCGGCGCGCGCTCGCACTACCTCGCGGGGCAGGACGTGGCGCTGATCGCCCCGCGCGCCGCGCAGGCCGAGGCCGCCATCCGCACGCCGCAGGACGTGGCGCGCTGCACCCTGCTGCGCCACGTGAGCGTGCCGCAGTCGTGGCTGCACTGGAGCGAGGCGCACGGCGTGCGCGGGCTCGACCCGCTGGCCGGGCTGCAGTTCGACCAGTTCCAGACCATGATCCGCGCCGTCATGGCCGGCATGGGCGTCGCGCTGGTGCCGCGCTGCCTGGTGCAGGACGAAATTGCGTCGGGGCTGGTGGAAGAGCCGCTGCCCGACGGCGGCTACCGGGGCAGCGAGGGCTACTGGTTCTGCTACCCCGAGGGGCGCGGCCAGCTGGCCACGCTGGACCACTTCCGCCACTGGCTGCTGGCCGAGGTCGACCGCAGCGGGGAAGCGACCGTGCTGCCGCCGGTCGCGCAGAACTGAGCAGGGGTTACTCGGGCTTGGCGCCCGAAGCCTTCACCGCCGCACCCCAGAGCCCGATCTCGCTCGCCACGAAGCGGTCGAATTCGGCGCCGCTCGTCGGTGCCGGCTCGGAGCCCCGGTCGCGGATGAAGCGCGCCATCTGCTCGCTCTTGAGGATGTCGGTCACTTCGTGGTTCAGCCGCGCCACGATCTCGGGCGGCGTGCCGCGCGGTGCCATCAGGCGAGCCAGCCCACGGCTTCGAAGTTCTTCGTGCCGGCCACGCCGGTCTCGCGCACGGCAGGCACCTCGGGCAATTGCGACGAGCGCGTGGCCGATGTCACCGCCAGCGGCACCGCCTTGCCCGACTTGATGTGCGGCAACGCGGCCGTCACCGAGTCGACCATCAGCGGTACCTGATTGCCCAGGAAGTCCGCCTGCGCCGGCCCGCTGCCCCGGTACGGAATGTGCGTGATGAACACATGCGCCGCCGATTTGTACATCTCGCCCGACAGGTGCTGCGTGCCGCCGATGCCGGCGCTCGCGTAGCTCAGCTTGCCGGGCTCGGCCTTGGCGCGCGCCGTGAGGTCGGCCAGCGTGCGGATGCCGCTTTCGGGCGTGGCCAGGAACACCAGCGGCACCTTCGCGATGAGCGAGATGCCGACCAGATCCTTGCGCGGGTCGAAGCCCGGCTTGGCGTAGAGCGTCTGGTTCACCGCCATCGCGCTGCCCGCCACGACCAGGGTGTAGCCATCGGGCGGCGCGCGCACCACGAACTCGGTGCCGATGTTGCTGCCCGCGCCCGCCTTGTTGTCGACGATCACGGGCTGGCCCAGCCGCTTGCCGAGCTGTTCGGCGAGTGCGCGGGCAAAGATGTCGGTGGCCTGCCCCGGCGGGAAAGGCACGACCAGCTTGACGGGCTTGTCAGGCCATGCGGCGGCCTGGGCCAGGCCCGCGCCGCCCAGCAGCATCGCTGCACACAGGGCGGTGGCGAGGTGTCGGCGCTGCATGCGTCGTCAGGCCGCGTCGGGCGCCGAGAGGTGCTTGCCCACGATGCCCGCGAGTTCGAACATCGTCACCTGGTCCTTGCCGAACACGGGTTTCAGCTTGGCGTCGGCGTTGATCGCGCGCTTGTTGGTCGCGTCCTGCAGGCCGTTGGCCTTGATGTAGTCCCACAGCTTCTTGATGACCTCGGTGCGCGCCACCGGCTCGGCGCCGATCACCGCGGCCAGCGAGTCGCTGGGCTTGAGGCCCGCACCCGGCTTGCGCGGCTTGGCCGCCTTCTTCTCGGCCGGTGCCTTCTTGGCGGCGGGCGTCTTCTTCGCCGCGACCTTCTTGGCCGCCGCGGTCTTCGCGGCCGGCTTGCCGAAGGTCTTGCGCGGCGGGAACTTGCTGCCGCCTTCGCGCGGTGCGAATTCGAAGGTCACCTTGCCTTCTTCGGCGTTCCACGTGAGGAAGGCCTTGAAGGCGCGGCGCGTGCGCATCGACACGAACTTGTCGAGCAGGTCGGTCTTGCCGGTGGCCAGCAGCTTTTCCATCTGGTCGCGCTCGACCGGTTGCTGCAGGATGATCTTGCCGGTCTTGAAGGTGCAGCTGGGGGTCGGCTGCTCGTTCGTCGGCACCGACTTCTCGCAGACGTAGTTGCTGCCGTGATCGAACACCGGCGCGCCGCAGACCGGGCACGGGCCCACGGTGTCCTGCTGGCTGAAGTCGACGATCTCGCCGCTGTCTTCGTTCTTGTCGTCGCCGAAGTCGAACTCGAGCTTCCAGTTCTTGGCTTCTTCCCCGTCGTACTTGAGGATGATCTCGGCCGTGAAGGGCCAGCCCGCCTTGGAGCGGAAGCCCTCGAGCGGGCCGATGTGCTTGTTGGCCAGCAGCTGCTCGGCCTCGGCCACCTCGAAGGTGCGCCCGGCCGGCGACTTGCCGAACGAGAAGCCGCAGGCGTCCTCGCCCGTGCCGCTCTTGCCGGTGCAGCCGTAGCGGCGGTAGTTCTCCTTCACCACGCCGCCGCAGTTCGGGCAGGGCGTGGCGAGCGTGGCGTAGTCGCCGGGCACGGTGTCGCGGTCGTACTCCTTGGCCTTCTTGACGATGTGCTCCGTCATCTCGGCGATCTCGCGCATGAAGGCGTCGCGGCTCAGCGCGCCCTTCTCCATCTGCGCGAGCTTGTACTCCCACTCGCCCGTGAGCTCGGCCTTGGACAGTTCTTCCACGCCCAGGCCGCGCAAGAGCGTCATGAGCTGGAAGGCCTTGGCGGTCGGGATGAGCTCGCGGCCTTCGCGCAGCATGTACTTCTCGGCGATCAACCCTTCGATGGTGGCCGCGCGCGTGGCTGGCGTGCCCAGGCCCTTCTCCTGCATGGCCTCGCGCAGCTCGTCGTCGTCGATGGTCTTGCCGGCGCCTTCCATGGCGCCCAGCAGCGTGGCTTCCGAATAGCGTGCGGGCGGGCGCGTCTTCAGGCCCTTGAGGTCGGCCGACTCGTTCTGCACGATCTCGCCCGGCTTCACCGGCACGAGGCGCTTGCCGTCCTTGTCGTCTTCCTTCTCGTCGTCCTGGGCTTCCTTGCCGTAGATGGCGAGCCAGCCCGGCTTCACCAGCACCTTGCCGTCGGTGCGGAAGGGGTACTTCTTGCCGCCCTGCTCCACCGTGCTGATGCGCGTGGTCACCTGGTGCTCGGCGCTCGGGAAGAACACCGACAGGAAGCGGCGCACTACGAAGTCGTACAGCTTCTGCTCGGCTTCGCTCAGCCCGCTCGGGGCCTGCAGCGTCGGGATGATGGCGAAGTGATCCGACACCTTGGCGTTGTCGAAGATGCGCTTGTTGGGCTTGACGTAGTTGCCGTCGACCGCCTGCTGCGCGAACGGCGCCAGGTGCTTCATGCCGCTGCTGGCGAGCATTTCCATGGTCTGCTTGACGACGGGCAGATAGTCTTCCGGCAGCGCGCGCGAATCGGTACGCGGGTAGGTCAGCGCCTTGTGGCGTTCGTACAGGCTCTGCGCCAGCGCGAGCGTGGTCTTGGCGCTGAAGCCGAAACGGCCGTTGGCCTCGCGCTGCAGCGAGGTCAGGTCGAACAGCGCGGGCGAGGCCTGCGTGGTGGGCTTGCTCTCTTCGGTGACCGTGGCGGGCTTGCCGCGCGAGGCGTCGGCGATGGCGCGGGCTTCCTGCTCGGACCACACGCGGTCGGCGCGCTGCTCGGCATCGGGTTCGCCGTTGGCCAGGAGCGGCGCGTTGGCTTTCTTCCAGTCGGGGTTGAACCACTTGCCGGGGTACTGGCCGGCCTCGGCCGCGAAGCTGCCGTGGATTTCCCAGTACTCGCGCGAGACGAACTTGCGGATCTGCTCCTCACGCTCCACCACCACCGACAGCGTGGGCGTCTGCACGCGGCCCACGGTCGTGAGGAAGAAGCCGCCGTCGCGCGAATTGAATGCGGTCATGGCGCGCGTGCCGTTGATGCCCACCAGCCAGTCGGCCTCGGAGCGCGAGCGCGCGGCATCGGCCAGGCCCTGCATCTGCTTTTCGGTGCGCAGCGCGTCGAAGCCGTCGCGGATCGCCTGCGGCGTCATCGACTGCAGCCACAGCCGCTTCACCGGCTTGCCCAGCGGGCTCTTGCCGCCGGCGTACTGCTCGATGAGGCGGAAGATCAGCTCGCCCTCGCGGCCCGCGTCGCAGGCGTTGATGAGCTGCGTCACGTCCTTGCGCTTGGCCTGCTTGACCACGGCGTTCAGGCGCGTCTTGGTCTTGTCGACCGGCTTGAGGTCGAAGTGCGGCGGGATCACCGGCAGGTTGGCGAAGCTCCACTTGCCGCGCTTGACGTCGAATTCCTCCGGGGCCTGGATCTCGACCAGGTGGCCCACGGCGCTGGTCACGACGTAGGTGTCGTTCTCGAAATGCTCGTCATGTTTGTCGAACTTGCCGGCCACCGGCGTGAGGGCCCGGACGATGTCCTGGGCCACCGACGGCTTTTCTGCGATTACCAAAGTCTTTGTCATCTGAGGGCTCTCTATACTCTGCGGCTTCCGCGTGCGCACGCGCGCACACGCATGTGTGCATATTCAACCTAACAGACTTCGGCGATGCCTTCCAAATCCCCACTTTCCGCCGGCCGCGACAAGGAAGCCGTCCCCGTGACCGAGCCCGAGGCGCGGTCCGCCGCCACGCGCTCGGGCGGCCGGCGCATCCAGATGCGCCGCTCGGACGTCCATGGCAACGGCGTGTTCGCCCTGCAGGACCTGGCCGAAGGTGAAACGCTGATCGAATACAAGGGCGAGGTCATCAGCTGGAAAGAGGCGCTGCGCCGCCACCCGCACGACCCGACCCAGCCGAACCACACCTTCTACTTCCACATCGACGACGGCCGCGTGATCGACGGCAATGTGAAGGGCAACGACGCGCGCTGGATCAATCACTCGTGCGAGCCGAACTGCGAGGCCGACGAAGTCGATGGGCGCGTTTATATCAAGGCCCTGAGAAACATCGCCGCCGGCGAGGAACTGAACTACGACTACGGCCTGATCATCGACGAGCCGTACACCGAGAAGCTGCTGTCCGAGTTCCCGTGCTGGTGCGGCTCCGAGATGTGCCGCGGCACGCTGCTGACGCCCAAGGACGAGGACGAAGAAAAAGACAAGAAGAAAAAGAAGAAGGCCAAGAAAAAAGCCGAGAAGAAGAAGGCCGAGGCAAAGGAAGCGAAGAAGGCTGAAAAGAAAGCCGAGAAGAAAAAATCGGACAAGAAGGCCGACAAGAAAAAGGCCGACGGCAAGAAGAAGTCCAAGGGCCACGCCCCGGCCGCCGCCGGAGACTGACGATGGCCACGACGCCGGCCAGCGCCTGGTTCGAAGACCGGATCGCCGCGACGGTCGCGCCGCTGCTGCCCGGCTTCGCGGTCGAGGCCGTGGCCGAAATCGATTCCACCAACACCGAGCTGATGCGCCGTGCGCGCGCCGGCCGCACCGCCCCCGTGCTGCTGGTGGCCGAGCGCCAGACGGCGGGGCGCGGTCGCCTCGGCCGCCCGTGGCAGAGCGCGCAACAACCCGAGGCGCCTGCCTCCCTCACCTTTTCGCTCGGCATGCCGCTGGCGCCGGCTGACTGGTCGGGCCTGTCGCTGGCCGTGGGCGTGAGCGTGGCCGAAAGCCTAGACCCGACGGGCGCGCACCAGGTCGGCCTCAAGTGGCCCAACGACATCTGGGTGAACGACCGCAAGCTGGTCGGCATCCTCATCGAAACCGCGATGCCGCAGACGGCGCGGCCCGATGCCGCGCGCTACCTCGTGGTCGGCATCGGCATCAACATCGGCCCGCGCGAGGGCGACGGCATGCGCACGCCGCCGGCCTGGCTGCGCCAGTGGCAGCCCGACGCGTCCGCGCCCGAGGTGCTGCAGGCGCTGGCCGAGCCGCTGGTGCGCAGCGTGCTCGCCTTCGAGGCGCAGGGCTTCGCGCCTTTTGCCGAGCGCTTCGCGGCGCGCGACGTGCTGCGCGGGCGCGAGGTGACGCTCAGCGACGGCACCGCCGGCCTGTGCGAAGGCGTGGCCTGGGGCGGCGAGCTGCAGGTGCGCACCGACGCCGGCCTGCAACTGATCTCGAGCGACGAAGTGAGCGTGCGCCCGCGCGGCATGTCTTTCTGAGCGAGGGCATGAAGCTGCGCCTGGTCCTCATCGCCCTGCTCGCCGCCAACGCGGGCTACTGGCTGTGGACGCGCGGCGACCTGGCGGGCTTTGGGCTCGCACCCGCGGCGCTCGACGAGCGCGAGCCGCAGCGCATGGCGCGGCAGATCCACCCCGAGTGGTTGCAGATCCGCAAGGAAGCCAAGCCTTCGGGCACGCCCGCGCCCTGACCCGGTCAGGCAGCAGCCGCGCGCGCGAACATGCGCCGCGCCTTGGCCAAGGCGGCCTGCAGCTTTTCTTCGGACGGCGGCTCGTGCGAGCTCGAGCTCAGGCCGAATTTCTTTCCCGCGATTTCCTGCACCGCGACCAGGATGCCGCCCAGCACGGCTGGATCGGTCTCGGTGTCGAGCGCCTGGCGCAAGGGCTCGAGCGCCTTGGGCGCGGCGCTGCGGCGGCTGAACACGATCTGCATCAGCGCACTCGCGGCCCATCGGCGGTTCGCGGCGATGGCATCGTGCGCGAGCAGCGGCACGACCTTGGCGATGTCCGTCGTGCCGCCGAGCCAGCCGATCACCCACAGCCCCTTGCAGCGCAGCTCGTCGTGCGGCGACGCGAGCGCGGCGCGCGCCAGGGCCGCGGTCTCTTTCAGCCGTCGGCCCTTGCGGTACTTGAAGCCGCCGAGCATCTGCAGCACCGTGGCCTGCATGGCCGGGTCGGGCTCGTGGTCGAACTGCGCGAGCAGGTGGTCTTCGGCTTCGTCGCCGCGCTCGCCGAACTTGCGGCACAGCCAGTCGTAGAGCTCGCTGTCCATGCCGGTGTCGTGCAGCAGCGTGTAGTGGAAGGCGAGCGCCTCGGCTGAATCCTGTTCCAGCAGATCGGCGCCGAAGTCGAACATGTCCGACACGTCGGTGTCGAGGCGGATTTCCAGGAAGCGTTGGCGCAGCGTGTCGAGCGGATTCATTCCGACGGGGCCTCCTCGAAGCGCACGGTGAAGAGCGCGCCCGGCGGGTGTTTGCCGGGGTGCGCGTCTTCGAGCTTGACCCGTGCGCGGTGCTGGTTGGCGATCTCGCGCACGATCGGCAGGCCCAGCCCGGAGCCGTCGGCCTCGTTGCCGAGCACGCGGTAGAAGGGCTCGAACACCAGCTCGCGGTCGGCCTCGGCGATGCCGGGGCCGTTGTCTTCCACCTGCACCAGCTGCACGTGGCCGAAGGGGTCGGCCAGCACGCGCGCCGTGACCACGCCGGGGCGCTCGGGCGTCGAGGGCGTGTAGTTGAGCGCGTTGTCGACCAGGTTGCGCACCAGCTCCTTCAGCAGCGTCGGGTTGCCGTCGACCATCACGCCGGGCGCGCCGGCCTGGACGCCGTCGTAACCGAGGTCGATGCGCTTCTCGATCGCGCGCGGCACGGCCTCGCGCACCACCTCGATGGTCAGCCGCGCGAGGTCGCAGGGCTGGCAGTGCGTCATGGCGCTGGTGCCCTCGGCGCGCGCCAGCGACAGCAGTTGGTTCACGGTGTGCGTGGCGCGCACGCTGGCGCGGCCGATCTGCTTGAGCGACTGCTTGAGCTCGTCGGCGTTGGCGCCCTCGCGCTGCGCCAGGTCGGCCTGCATGCGCAGGCCCGCGAGCGGGGTCTTCAGCTGGTGGGCGGCGTCAGCCAGGAAGCGCTTTTGCGTGAAGATGGAGTCGTTGAGCTTGTCGAGCAGCTCGTTCACCGACGACACCAGCGGCACCACCTCGAGCGGCACCGAGGATTCGTCGAGCGGGCTCAGGTCGCCCGGGCGGCGCTCGCGGATGCGCGCCTCGACCACCGACAGCGGCTTGATGCCGCGCACCAGCGCCAGCCAGATCAGCAGCACCGCCAGCGGCAGGATCGCGAACTGCGGCAGCAGCACGCCCTTGATGATCTCGGTGGCGAGCACCGCCTGCTTCTCGCGCGTCTCGGCCAGTTGCAGCAGCGACGGCGGCACTTCTTCGCTGCCGCTGGGAATCCACAGCGAGGCCACGCGCACCGGCTGGCCGTGCACCGTGCTGTTGTGCAGCAGGACCACGTTGGTGCCGGGCGGGTCGTCCACGTTGGGCTGCGGCAGGTCGCGCTCGCCGTGCAGCAGCGTGCCGTGGCCGTCGAGCAATTGGTAGTAGATGTGGCCGGCGTCGTCGGCACGCAGGATCTCGCGCGCCGACTGCGACAGCACGAAGTGCGTCTGCCCCGCCTTCACCGTGACCAGCTCGGCCAGCACCTTCACGTTGTGCTCCAGCGCGCGGTCGAAGGGCGCGTTGGCGATGCCCTGCGCCACCAGCCAGGTCACGCCGATGCTCACCGGCACGAGCAGCAGCAGCGGCGTGAGCATCCAGTCGAGGATCTCGCCGAACAGGGAGCGCTGGGCGCGCTGGAAGAGTTTCAAGCCGGCCTCCCGGCCTCTGGATGCATGGCGCGGCGCTGCGTGCCGGCGGCCCGCGGGGTCTGGCGCATCAGGACGGAATCTTCTCGAGGCAGTAGCCCAGCCCGCGCACCGTCGCGATGCGCACCGGTCCCTTCTCGATCTTCTTGCGCAGGCGGTGGATGTAGACCTCGATGGCGTTGATGCTCACCTCTTCGCCCCATTCGCACAGCCGGTCCACCAGCTGGTCCTTGCTGACCAGCCGGCCGGCGCGCTGCAGCAGCACCTCGAGCAGGCCCAGTTCGCGCGCCGACAGCTCGATCATCTTGCCGTCGATGGTCGCCACGCGGCCGGCCTGGTCGTAGACCAGCGGGCCGTGGCGGATCGCGTTGCTGGTGGCGCCCATGCCGCGCCGCGTGAGGGCGCGCACGCGCGCCTCGAGCTCCTGCAGGCTGAAGGGCTTGGCCATGTAGTCGTCGGCGCCGTGGTCCAGGCCCTTCACGCGCTCTTCCACGCTGTCGGCCGCCGTGAGCACCAGCACCGGCAGCTGCGAGCCGCGCGCGCGCAGGCGCTTGAGGATCTCGATGCCGTGCAGGCTGGGCAGCCCGAGGTCGAGGATCAGCAGGTCGAACTCGCTGTGGGTCATGAGCGCGGTGTCGGCCTGCGAGCCGTTGGCCACGTGATCGACCGCCGCGCCCGAGGTGCGCAGGCTGCGCAGCAGGGCATCGGCCAGCACCTGGTCGTCTTCGGCAATCAGTATTCGCATGAGCCACCTCCGGCGGATTCAGGCGCCATGCCGGCGCAGTTCACATTTGTCTCAGCGCGAGTCTAGCCCGCTGTATAGGCTTCGAGTCCGATGGTTACCACGGTGGCGATCTCGTCGCCCACGCTGGCGCGGAACTCGCGCTCGGTCTGCGTCACGGCGCGGCGGAAGGCGTCCAGCCAGGCCAGCCCGTCGGCCGTGAACAGCACGCGCCGCGCGCGCGCATCGAGCGGGTCGGGCCCGCGCGTGACCAGCCCCCAGGCCTCGCACTGGTCGACCAGCGTGCCCATGGCCTGCTTGGTCATGCCGGCGCGCTCGGCCAGTTCGGTCAGGCGCGAGCCCTCGCGCGCCAGGTGCCGCGTGATGTGGATGTGCGCCGCGCTCACCTGCGCGCGCGCCGCGAGGTTCGACAGCGCCAGCGGCACGTCGATGTCGTGCGCCATGAGCGCCAGCACACGCTCGTCGAAGCGGCGCATCGCATGGCCCAGCAGGCGGCCCAGGTGGGTCTGGCGCCAGGCGTCGGGATCGGTGGGAAAGGCGGGGTCGGCCATGGCCTCAGATGGTAAGGCAAACTGACTTTAAAGTGGGTTTGCGAAACGCCATGAGCCCCTACACTACTGTTCAAGCATCCAGCCTGTGGTTAAAAGCAGATGGATGAACCCCGACACAAACCGTTGATATTCAAGGAGATTTCCACATGGACGCAGTCGTCAAGGGCGCAAGCATCTCGGTCGCCAACAGTGAAAAGGCCAAGGCCCTGCAGGCCGCGCTGGCCCAGATCGAAAAGCAGTTCGGCAAGGGCACGATCATGCGCCTGGGCGAAGGCGAGGCGCTGGAAGACATCCAGGTGGTCTCCACCGGCTCGCTGGGCCTGGACATCGCCCTGGGCGTCGGTGGCCTGCCCCGTGGCCGCGTCGTTGAAATCTACGGCCCGGAATCCTCGGGCAAGACCACGCTCACCTTGCAGGTGATCGCCTCCATGCAGAAGCAGGCCGGCACCTGCGCCTTCGTCGACGCCGAGCACGCGCTCGACGTGCAGTACGCCCAGAAGCTCGGCGTGAACCTGTCCGACCTGCTGATCAGCCAGCCCGACACCGGCGAGCAGGCGCTCGAAATCGTCGATTCGCTGGTGCGCTCGGGCGCCGTCGACCTGATCGTGGTCGACTCGGTCGCCGCGCTCACGCCCAAGGCCGAAATCGAAGGCGAAATGGGCGACTCGCTGCCGGGTCTCCAGGCCCGCCTCATGAGCCAGGCGCTGCGCAAGCTCACGGCCACGATCAAGAAGACCAACTGCATGGTCATCTTCATCAACCAGATCCGCATGAAGATCGGCGTGATGTTCGGCTCGCCCGAAACCACCACCGGCGGCAATGCGCTGAAGTTCTACGCCTCGGTGCGCCTGG
>Ga0209676_1000659_pt1 | contig 49458 bp, 36 predicted proteins | sample AraplaCvi_mLB_r2_FD_184282 | JGI IMG/M metagenome (GOLD analysis project Ga0209676, IMG submission 184282) | Arabidopsis root microbial communities from North Carolina, USA - plate scrape MF_Cvi_mLB_r2 (SPAdes) (version 2) | ecosystem: Host-associated > Plants > Roots > Endosphere | place: USA... | reverse complement strand
CTTACTTCGACACGACCTTCACCATCTCCAGGCACTTGTTCGAGTAGCCCCATTCGTTGTCGTACCAGCTCACGAGCTTCACGAAGGTGCCGTCGAGCGCAATGCCGGCTTCGGCGTCGAAGATCGAGGTGCGCGGGTCGCCGCGGAAGTCGGTGGCCACCACCTTGTCTTCCGTGTAGCCCAGCACGCCCTTGAGCGCGCCTTCGCTCTGCGCCTTCATTTCGGCGCAGATTTCCTTGTACGTGGCTTCCTTCACCAGCTCCACGGTCAGGTCGACCACCGACACGTCGGAGGTCGGCACGCGAAAGCTCATGCCCGTGAGCTTCTTGTTGAGCTCGGGGATCACCACGCCCACGGCCTTGGCAGCGCCGGTGCTCGAGGGAATGATGTTCTCCAGGATGCCGCGGCCGCCGCGCCAGTCCTTGTTGCTCGGGCCGTCCACGGTCTTCTGCGTGGCGGTGGCGGCGTGCACGGTGGTCATCAGGCCGCGCTTGATGCCCCACTTGTCGTTCAGCACCTTGGCCAGCGGCGCCAGGCAGTTGGTGGTGCAGCTGGCGTTGCTGATGATGGCTTCACCGGCGTACTTCTTGTCGTTCACGCCGTAGACGAACATGGGGGTGTCGTCCTTCGACGGTGCCGACAGAATGACCTTCTTCGCGCCCGCGTCGATGTGCTTCTGCGCCGTTTCCTTCGTGAGGAACAGGCCGGTCGATTCGAGCACGATGTCGGCGCCGACCTCGTTCCACTTCAGCTGCGACGGGTCGCGTTCCTGCGTGAGGCGGATCTTCTTGCCGTTGACGATCAGCGTGTTGCCTTCGACCGTGACTTCGCCCTTGAAGCGGCCATGCACCGAGTCGTACTGGAGCATGTAGGCGAGGTAGTCCGGCTCGAGCAGGTCGTTGATGGCAACGATCTCGATGTCGTTCTTGAAGTTCTGCACCGCTGCGCGCAGCACGTTGCGACCGATGCGGCCGAAGCCGTTGATACCGAGTTTGATAGCCATCTGACTTGCTCCTAAGGTTGAAAAACTTGTGATCGAACGGAAAGAAACGCTTGGCGGGATCAGTCCCGCAGCGCCGCTTCCACGGTGGCGGCAACGTTTTCCGCCGTGAAACCGAAGTGCTTGAACAGCGCCGGCGCCGGTGCCGACTCGCCGTACGTGTCGATGCCGACGACGGCCGCGCAGCCGTACTTCCACCAGCCGCCGGTGCAGCCCATCTCGACGGCGATGCGCGGAATCTTCTTCGGCAGCACGCTCTTCTTGTAGGCCAAGTCCTGGCGATCGAAGGTGGTGGTCGAGGGCATCGACACCACGCGCACGGCGATCTTCTTCTCGGCCAGCAGCTTCTGCGCTGCCAGTGCGAGCGGCACTTCGGAACCGGTGGCGATGATGACGGCGGCCGTCTTCTTGCTCTTGAGGCCGACGACTTCGGGCTCGGACAGCACGTAGGCGCCGCGGCTGATGTCGCCGAGCTCGCTCTTCGGTGCGTAGGCGATGTTCTGGCGGCTCAGCAGCAGCGCGGTCGGGCGCGACTGGTTCTGCAGCGCCACGGCCCAGGCCACGGCCGTTTCGGCCGTGTCGCCCGGACGCCAGACGTCGAGGTTCGGAATCAGGCGCAGCGAGGCGGCATGCTCGATCGACTGGTGCGTCGGGCCGTCTTCGCCGAGGCCGATGGAGTCGTGCGTGAACACGTGGATCACGCGGCGCTTCATCAGCGCGGCCATGCGGATGGCGTTGCGGCTGTAGTCGCTGAAGGTGAGGAAGGTGCCGCCGTAGGGGATGTAGCCGCCGTGCAGCGCCACGCCGTTCATGATGGCGGCCATGCCGAACTCGCGCACGCCGTAGTTGATGTGGCGGCCGATCTCGCCGTGCGGCGGCTCGACGGCAGCGCCTTGTGCGGCTTCGTCTTCGGCGCCCTGGAGCACCACCGGCGCGGGGGGCGCGTTCAGCACGACGGCGCCGGTCTTGGCGTCGAAGCGCAGCGCGGCGGTGCTCTTGGTGTTGGTGAGGTTCGAGCCGGTCAGGTCGGCACTGCCGCCGAGCATTTCGGGCAGCGCGGCGGTGAAGGCTTCCAGCGCGAGCTGGCTGGCCTTGCGGCTGGCGACGGTCTCACCCCTGGTGTGGGCGGCGACCACGGTGTCGAACGCCACCTGGTGGAAATCCTTGGGCAGCTCGCCCTTCATGCGGCGGGTGAACTCGGCGGCCAGTTCGGGGTACGCGGCGGCGTAGGCGACGAACTTGTCGTTCCAGGCGGCTTCGGTCTTCGCGCCTTCGGCCTTGTGGTCCCAGTCGGCGTACACCTCGGCCGGGATTTCGAAGGGCGGGTAGTGCCAGTCGATCGCGTCGCGGGTGAGCTTGATTTCTTCGGCGCCGAGTGCCTCGCCGTGCGCCTTGGCGGTGCCGGCGCGGTTCGGGCTGCCCTTGCCGATGGTCGTCTTGCAGATGATCAGCGTGGGCTTCGATTCTTCCTTCTTGGCCTTGGCAATGGCCTTGGACACGTCCTTGGCGTCATTGCCGTCGATCGGACCGATGACGTTCCAGCCATAGGCCTTGAAGCGCTCTTCCGTGTTGTCGATGAACCAGGGCTTGACCTGGCCGTCGATGCTGATGCCGTTGTCGTCGTACAGCGCGATCAGCTTGTTCAGGTGCCAGGCGCCAGCGAGGGCGCAGGCTTCGTGGCTGATGCCTTCCATCATGCAACCGTCGCCCAGGAAGGCGTAGGTGTGGTGGTCGACGACGTTGTGGCTATTGCGGTTGAACTCGGCGGCGAGCAGCTTCTCGGCCAGCGCGAAGCCCACGGCATTGGTGATGCCCTGGCCCAGCGGGCCGGTGGTGGTTTCGACGCCCGGCGTCACGTCGACTTCGGGGTGACCGGCGGTCTTGCTGTGCAGCTGGCGGAAGTGCTTGATTTCCTCCATCGGCAGGTCGTAGCCCGTGAGGTGCAGCACCGAGTACAGCAGCATCGAGGCATGGCCGTTCGACAGCACGAAGCGGTCGCGGTCGAACCAGTGCGGGTTGGCGGGGTTGTAGCGCAGGTGTTCGCCCCAGAGTGCGACGGCCATGTCGGCCATGCCCATCGGTGCGCCCGGATGTCCGGAATTTGCTTGTTGGACGGCATCCATGGCCAGAGCGCGGATTGCGTTGGCCATCAGGGCGTGGTTTGCCATTTGCGGTGGACTTTCGGGGGAAAAGGGTGGGAGGGGATAGGGGGGAACCCGCGATTTTACCGGGCGAGCCCGGACACCCGCCGATACAGGGCAAACGTCCGGCCGATGCTCTCTTGTGCAGCGGCCGGACTGCTAGAGTTGCGCCCCATGCACGGGCTGCACCTCACCGCCGACCTTCACGACTGCCAATGCGGCCTTCAATGGCTGACCGACCGGGAGGCCCTGGGCGCCGTTTGCCTCAAGGCGGTGGACGCTGCCGGACTGCAGGCGGTGGGCAGGCTGGTCCACGGATTTCCGGCCACGCCGCAGGGCCCGGGCGGGGTCACGGCCACCGTGCTGCTGGCCGAATCGCACCTGTGCATCCACACCTGGCCCGAGCAGCGCGGCGTGACGCTCGACGTGTATGTGTGCAATTTCGGCGGCGACCACTCGGCCAAGGCGCATGCGCTGATGGAATGCCTGGTGGCGCTGTTCCAGCCCCGCCACAGCGAACGCAACGAGTTGCAGCGCGGGCGGAAATGACACTCGCCCCCAGGCTTCGCGCACTTCGTGTCGCTTCTCCCACCCCCTGCCGGGGGCAACACCAGAGGCCCGGCATAGCCGGTTCCTCGGTGTTTCCCGAAAGAATCAGCCGATGACGAACGTAGCTTCGATTTCCGTGCGGGCCATGATCCTGGCCGCGGGGCGCGGCGAACGCATGCGGCCGCTGACCGACATCACTCCCAAGCCCCTGCTCGAAGTGCGCGGCAAGCCGCTGATGCAGTGGCCGATGGAAGCGCTGGCCGCGGGCGGGTTCACCGAGCTGGTGATCAACACGGACTGGCTGGGCACGCAGATCTCCGAGCGGTTCGGCGCCAAGCCCTTGTTGCAGGGGCCATCGGCACTGTCGATTTCATATTCCGACGAGGGCCGCGACTTCGGCGGCGCGCTCGAAACGGCCGGCGGCATCGTGCGTGCGCTGCCCTTGCTCGGCGAGGTGTTCTGGGTGGCGGCCGGCGACGTGTTCGCGCCTGGCTTCGCCTTCGCGCAAGACTCGGTCGACCGCTTCGTCGCCAGCGGCAAGCTCGCGCACCTGTGGCTGGTGCCGAACCCCGCGCACAACCTCAAGGGCGATTTCGGCTTGTCCGCCGGGGGCCTCGCGCTCAACACGGCCGACCGGAAGTTCACCTTCTCGAGCATCGGCCTGTACCGCGCCGAGCTCTTCGCGCCGCCGTACTGCGACATCCCGAGCGGCAACCCGGCCGGCCGCAAAGCCCCGCTGGCACCGATCCTGCGCGCCGCGATGGACAATGAACTCGTGAGCGCCGAGCTCTACACCGGCCCCTGGACCGATGTAGGCACCCCCGAACGACTCGCCCAACTGAACACGCCAAGCAGATGACTTCAGCAGCAGCCACCACCACGATCTACGCCGAGCGCCGCGCGCGCCTCGCCTCGCAGCTGGGCAAGGACGGCATCGCGATCATCCCGACCGCGCCCGAACGCCCGCGCAACCGCGACACCGATTTCCTCTACCGCCACGACAGCTACTTCTATTACCTGACCGGCTTCACCGAGCCCAACGCCTGGCTGGTGCTGGCGGGCGACGGCCGCGCCACGCTGTTCTGCGCGCCGAAGGACCTGGAGCGCGAGATCTGGGACGGCTACCGCCTCGGCCCCGACGCGGCACCCGCGGCACTCGGCGTCGACGAAGCCTTCTCGGTCGCCGACCTCGATGCCAGGCTTCCGAAGCTGCTCGAGAACCGCTCGATCGTGTGGTTCCCATTCGCCATCCACAAGGGCCTCGAGACCCGCATCGACGGCTGGCTGCAGTCGGTGCGCGCCCGCGTGCGCTACGGCGCGCTGTGCCCCGAGGAACAGCGCGACCTGTGCGGCCCGCTCGACGAGATGCGCCTGATCAAGGACGCGCACGAGCAGGACGTCATGCGCCGCGCCGCGCAGATCAGCGCCCGCGGCCACGTGCGCGCGATGCAGCTCTCGGCCCGCATGCTGCGCGAGGGCAAGGACGCGCGCGAGTACCACCTCGACGCCGAGCTGCTGCACGAATTCCGCCTTGGCGGCTCGCAGTACCCGGCCTACTACTCCATCGTCGCGGCCGGTGCCAACGCTTGCGTGCTGCACTACCGCGCCGATGCGGCGCCGCTGCGCAAGGGCGAGCTGGTGCTGATCGACGCGGGCTGCGAACTCGACGGCTACGCGAGCGACATCACCCGTACCTTCCCGGCCGACGGTAGGTTCACCGGCCCGCAGCGCGCGCTGTACGACCTCGTGCTGGCCAGCCAGGACGCCGCGGCCGCCGTCACCAAGGCCGGCAACCGCTTCACCGACCCGCACGACGCCGCGGTGAAGGTGCTGGCGCAGGGCATGCTCGACTTCGGCCTGCTCGACGCCAACAAGGTGGGCGGCGTGGACGACGTGATCGACTCGCGCGCCTACTTCCAGTTCTACATGCACCGCACGGGCCACTGGCTCGGCATGGACGTGCACGATTGCGGCAGCTACGTCGAGCCCACGCAGGTCGGCGAGGTGAGCGAGCGCAAGGATCCGCTGTCGAACGAGGTCATCAAGAACCGCCCGAGCCGCATCCTGCATCCGGGCATGGTGCTGACGCTGGAGCCCGGCATCTACGTTCGGCCCGCCGACGGCGTACCCGAGCAGTTCCACGGCATCGGCATCCGCATCGAGGACGACGCGATCGTCACGGCCACCGGCTGCGAGCTTATTTCGCGCGGCGTGCCCGTGAAGGCGGACGAGATCGAGGCGCTGATGCGGGCTTGACGGCGCGCGCGCCGAGCGGCCCGGGCTGTGGCATCGCCATGGCCTGGGCCTGAAGCCAGTCGCAAAACAACCGCGCCGCCTCGTCCCGGGTGCCGTTGCGCCTGGCGACATAGCGGTAGCCGCTGGCATGAAAGCCCAAGGGCGCGGTCAATCGCCCCGCCCGCACGTCGTCCATCACGAGATGCCAGGGCGCGATGCAGATGCCCAGGCCGCCGATCGCGGCCTCCAGCGTGAAGTAGTAGTGCTCGAACTCCGTGCCGGGCAGAACCCGCACCGCGCTGCCGACCGATGCGCTCCACATCGACCAGGCATTGCGCCGCGTGCGTGTCTGCAGGATCTCCTGGTTCTCGAGATCGGCCGGCTCACCGAGCCGCAACCGGTCGGCCAGGCCGGGAGCCAGCACGGGGCCGAGCAGTTCGTCGAACAGGAACACATCGGCGGGCGTCGCCTCCTCGTCTTCGTCCTGCGCCACCGAGATCGCGACGTCGCTCCGCGACACCGGCGTTGCCGCACTCTGGTCCGTGGCCTTGAGCCGCACGCCGATGTCCGGCTGGCTCGCATGAAAATCGTAGAGCCGCGGAATGAGCCAGCGCATTGTGAAGGTGCTGAGGCAGGAGACGTCCAATGTCGTGTGCTGCCGCTCGAGCATGGCATCCACCGCCTGTTCGATCTGCATGAAGGCCGCCGACAGGGTCGGCTGCAAGTACTTGCCGGCAGCGGTCAGCACGGGCTGGTTCTTCGGCCCTTCGAACAGCACGACGCCGAGCGCATCCTCGAGTTGCCGCACCTGCCGGCTGATCGCACCAGGCGTGACATGCAACTCGTCGGCGGCCAGGGTCATGCGGCCCAGACGGCCGGCCGCTTCGAAGGCGCGCAGCGCGTTCATGTGGCGAAGATGCTGTTTCATGGTGAAGTGACTTTATTGCACATAGCACCGGCAAATTCATCGGTTCGTTTTTTGCTTTGCGGCGCCTACAAACGGCGCATGACCTGTCCGGAATCGTCCGGCGGCATGCATCGCTTTTGCTGGAGTCCGTCACCATGCCTTTCATTCGCACCGCCGTCCCTGAAGACACGCCTCCCGCCCAATGCCAGGCCATCGTGCGAGGCATCCACGACGCACTGGTCGGCAGTATCGGGATGCCGGAGGACGAGCTGTTCAACCTGGTGAACCCATACAGGGCCGACCATTTCTTTTTCGATCGCAGGTTCAATGGCGTGGCACGTTCCGATCGCGTGATCGTGGTCGAAATCACCATGCGCCGGGGGCGCAGCGACGCGATGAAACGGACACTCTATGGCCAGATCGCGCACAACCTGGAACACCAGGCTGGCATCGCACCAGCCGACGTTTTCATCTTCACTCACGAAAACGATTACTCGGACTGGTCGGTCGGCAACGGCCAGTTCGCGATGACCTTGGTGCAGCAGCGCGGCACGGACACTTGAAAGGCCGCAAGGCGGTGCCGATGCCCTCGCTGCGGGTCGCTTACTTCGCCTGCAGCAACGCGCCCGCTTCCAGCAGCACCAGCTCGTTGTCGTCCGCCTTGTTCGGCTCGCGGCTGCTCGAGAACGGCAGGTTGTTGTCGTTGCCGACCACGATGTGTGTGGCATCGACCACGTCGACGTTCTCGATGGTGAAGAAGGGGAACTTCAGCACGCCGTCGTTCAAGGGCTTGCGTGCGAGCTTGTCGGGGTCGGCGATGTTCAGCAGGTCGATGTAGCCGATCTTGCGCACCGGGCCGCCCACGTTCGCGTCGTTCAGCTCGACCTTGTAGACGCGCTTGAACTTGGCTATGTCGTGGAAGCAGTCGGTGCGCTTCTGGCCTTCGGGGCAGGCCTTGTCGCTCGTGCCTTCGCCGTTGTCGCGTTCGATGATCAAGCCGGTGGTGCCGTCGATCATGTTGAAGTCGCCGATGGCGTTGCCATTGGCTTCGAGCACGTACTTCCAGTGGCGGCCCGTCCACTTCTCGGTGGCCACATCGAACTCCAGCACGCGCAGCGCTTCCTTGCCGTCGACGCGTTCGTAGTCCTTGGCCTCGGCGTTCCACACCGGGCCTTCGAGCAGCGCGTAGAGCTTGCTGCCGTCCTTCGACGAGGCCATGCCCTCGAAGCCCTTGGAGCGCTTGATCTGGAAATCGACCGCGCCGCCGGGCACGCCCGGTGTGGTCACTGCGGGGTGATCGGGCGAGCGCACGACCTTGCCGTCGACCAGCGTGTCGTACACGGCGAGCACCTTGCCCTTGAGGTCGGCCTTGATCAGGAAGGGTCCGAACTCCTCGCCGATCCACAGCGCGCCGCCGGCGAACTGGAAGCTCTCGGGGTCGAAGTCGGCGCCCGTCAAGTAGCGCTGCTTGGAGCCTTCGTGGACGATGCGGAAGGGCACCTTCTTGTCCGGGTCGTGCAGGAAGATGGTGTTCAGGCGGTTGAACTTGCCGCTCTTGAAGTCCACCTTGTAGTGGTTCAGGTAGAGCATGAAGTCGGGCGAGTTGGCCTTGGTACCGGCACCGTTGTCGGTGAGGATCCAGAAGCTGCCGTCGTCCATCTTCTTGATGCCCGAGTGGCCCTGCAGCGGCTGGCCCTTGAAGGGCAGCGACACGCCCGTGCCGCGGCCGGCCGACAGGCCTTCGACCGAGCCGATCGCCTCGACGCGCTTGCCGGTCGTGAACTTGCCGCTGGCCTGCAGGTCGGCCGGCGCGTCCTTGGGCGCAGCGACGAAGCTCTGCGCGGGCAGCACGGCGTGGCCGGCGAGCGTGGAGGGGAAGGCGGTCTGGGCCGCAGCGCCGCCGCATGCGAGTGCAGCGGCAAGAGCGACGAAAGACAGGGAGGCGATGCGCGTCATGGAAAGGAAGGCGTTCGAGTTCAAAACGCGTGACCATGCCGAGGCGGCATGACGCGGCCATGACATCCTTTCAGGGGGCGACGTCCACCGTCACTTCGCGCGACTCCGCGCGGCCCTGGTCGTCGACCGCGCGCAGCACATAGCGCCGGCCCGATGCCGCGAGGTCGGGCATCCAGGTGATGCCTTCGCCGGGCGCGGCGCGGCCGATGAGCGCGTCGTCGGCAAACCAGTAGATGGCCTGCGTGCCCGCGGCAGCCTCGGCGCGCAGCACCAGCGGCTCGGGCTTCTTCACGCGCAGCGTGTGGCGCACGCCGCGCAAGGGCGACGTGATGAGCGGCGCGCTTTCCGACGCAGCGCCATCCTTCTCGCAGCCGTCCGCCGGTGCGCTCGCGCGTGGCAGGCCGGCCTGGCGGAACAGGCGGCGCATGTCGCTGCCCCATTGCTCCACCACCTGCTGGCGCGCATTGGGCTGCGGGCCGCAGACCACCTTGCCGGTCGTTTCGTCGACCCACACTGCGCGGTGCAGGTTGCTGACCTGGATCGGCGACTTGCCGGCGATGAACCATGTCATGGTGCGCACCGGGCACAGTGCGTCGGGCAGGCCACCCGTCGCGGCGCAGACCTCGACCTGGCGCAGGTCGGGCGGCTGGCGCGACGCCACCTCGCCGGGGTCGAGCCGCTCGGCGCGCAGCGCATCGACCATGCGCAGGAACAGCGGCGCGGCCGCATCGACGCCCACCAGCGCCGGGTTGCTGGTGCCGTCGAAATTGCCGACCCACACCACCAGCACGTGACGGCCGAACACGCCGGCCGTCCACGCATCGCGAAAGCCCCAGGACGTGCCCGTCTTCCACGCGATGGCCGGGCGCGCGGGCAGCGTGGTGTCGGGGCGCGGCGTGTGGCGCAGCATGTCGAGCGTGATGAACGACGCTTCCTCGCTCAGCAGGCGCAGCGGCTGCACGGGCCGCTCGCCGGGCGCGGGCTGCGTGTAGCGGATGGGCTGCGAGATGCCGCCATTGGCCAACGTCGCGTACATGCCGGCCAGCTCCTCGGGCGTGACCTCGCCACCGCCCAGCACCAGCGCGAGGCCGTAGTGCGATTCGCCCTGCAGCTTCTGCACGCCTGCCAGCCGCATGAAGTCGTAGAGCCCCGGTTTCGAGAGCTTCGCCGCCACCGCCACCGCGGGCACGTTCCGGCTGCGGATCAGCGCTTCCTGCGCGGGCAGCGGCCCGGCGAAGCGGTGGTCGAAGTTCTCAGGCGTGTAGGGGCCGAAGGAGGTGGGCGCGTCCTTCAGCATGGTCTTCGGATGCAGCAGCCCCTGGTCGAGTGCAAGCGCGTAGATGAAGGGTTTGAGGGTGGAGCCCGGCGAGCGCTTGGCCAGAACGCCGTTGACTTGCCCCGAGATGGCGTCGTTGCGGAAGTCGGCGGAGCCGATCATCGCGCGCACCTGCATCGTCGATGCATCGAGCAGCAGCGCGCTCGCGTTGTTCATGCCCACGTCGGCATGCGCGCGCAGGTATTGCGCCATCACGCGTTCGAGCGTGGCCTGCATGCGCAGGTCGATGGTGGTGTGCACTTCCTGCACGCCACGCTCCTGCGCGAGCAGCATGTCGGTGGCGTGCGGTGCCAGAAAGGGCAGGCTGCCGCGCGACTGCGCCGACAGCGCCAGTTGCGCATCGGGCGCATGCTGCTTCGCCGCCGGATCGCGCTCGGCCCACAGCGCCCACAGGCGTTCGCGCGCCGACTGCAGCTCGGCGTTGCGGCCGCGCTCGGCGATGCGCTTGACGGGGTTCTGCGGAATCACCGCGAGCGTCAGCGCCTCGGGCAGGCTCAGCTTGGCGGCGTCCTTGCGGAAGTAGATGAGGCTCGCCGCCTGCACGCCCTCGATGTTGCCGCCATAGGGCGCGGTGTTGAGGTACGCCTCGAGGATGTCGTGCTTGCTGAAGCGCGCCTCCAGCCACAGCGCGGCGAAGATCTGCGCCACTTTGCCGGTGGGCGTGCGGCTGTCGATGCCGTAGACGCGTCGCGCGAGCTGCATGGTGAGCGTGGAGCCGCCCTGGCGGCGCTCGCCGCTGGCAATGCGCCACGCGCTGCGCGCCAGCGCGGCAGGGTTGACGCCGGGGTGCGTGTAGAAGCGCCGGTCTTCGTACAGCAGCACCGCATCGACCAGCGTGGGCGAGATGCGTTCGAGCGGCACCCAGAGACGGTATTGTTCGTCGCCGGCGAGCGTGAGGCGCAGGAGCTGGCCGCCTTGCGCGTAGACGGCGCGGGAGCTGCCGACGGTTTCGCTGAGCGCTGCGTGCGGCCACAGGCGAAGCAGTGCGAGCACGAAGACGACGAACGCGAAAGCGATGCCCATCTTTCTCCCTCTCCCTCCGGGAGATGGTTGGGGTGAGGGCATCGGCGACGGATCGAGCACGGTGGTCATGTTGGTGCCGCACCCTCACCCTAACCCTCTCCCGCAAGCGGGAGAGGGGACAAGACCCAGGTGCGTCATGATCAATTCGCCACCACCTGGAAGCGCGCCCCTGCCGAGCGCGAGAACACGCGCCGGTCGTACATCGCCTCGCCGTACGCCGCCGGCACCACGTAGTCGCCCACGTTGGTGGCGCGCGCCTTGTAGGTCACCTCGAGCAGGTCCTTGTTGACGCTGCCGTAGAACACGACGCGGTCTTCGCGGATGTCGGCGTACTGCACCTTCCACGAGCCGCCGCCACCGAGGCGCTTCTTCCAGATCGGCGCGTCGGCGTTCGCATCGTCGTCGTCACCCACGGCCTGCAGCACCGGCTCCAGCCCGCCGGGCAGCACGTCGACCAGCGCCACGTCGTTGATGTTCGCCCGCTCCAGGCTGCGCACGCGCACCCGCACCGTGACCTCCTCGCCGAGCTTCGCCTTGGCGATCGGGTTGCCCTTGGCATCGAGCACTTCATGGAAGATCTCGAGGCCCTTGTTCACCGCGGTGGTGGGCACGTTGCGTTCGAAGCCCTGTTCGGCCCAGCTGTAGTACAGGTTGAAGTCGCTGTCGTTCGACAGCTTCAGCTTGGCGGTGCCGGCCGGCACCGCGGCGCGCGTGATCGGGTTGACCGCGCCCAGCGCGAGCGCGGCGGCCTGGCCCTGTGCATTGACGGTGCTCGCCGTGAGCTTGCCTTCCACGTTCTGCCCCACGGCCTCGAAGTACGAGTCGACCGCAAGCAGCATCGAGGCCGACGACAGGCTGTTGTACCAGCCGTCGCGCACCATCGCGCTCATGCCTTCCCACACCGCGGGCTTCAGCGTCTTCAGGCGCGACGGGAAGTGGCGGCCCACGAGGTGCAGCGTCACGCTGTCGTGCACCAGCGGGTCGTAGTAGGCGCCCCAGACGTTGCGGCGCTGCTTCTTCTCGGTGCGCGCGAGCAGGTCGGCCCACACCGGGTTGAGCAGCTCGTTGGCCACCTGCTCCTGCTTCACGAACTGGTAGCTCGCGGCGAGGTACACGGCGCCGAGGTCGTCGCTCCAGCCTTGCGTCTGCCTGCCGCGCCATGCTTCGCGCAGGTTGGCCAGTGCGGCCGGCGCGACGATGCCCTGCCGCGTCAGCAGGTAGGCCGCCTGCGTGCGCTGGCGCCAGCCGTCGAGCGAGCTGTCGCCGCTGCCGAGCCAGCCCTGCAGATAGATGTTGGCCTTCTGCAGCAGGTCTTGTGGCACGGGCAGCTTGTGGTCCTTGGCCTCGACCAGCAGGTGCACGGCGTACAGCGTGGCGAAGGCATCGGTGCCCGCACCGGGCCACAGCGAGAAGCCGCCGTCGGCCGTCTGCCGTGCGCGCAGCTGCACGAGGTAGCGCTCGAAGGTCTTGCGCGCCTCGGGCAGCGGGCCCTGCTCGGCCGTGCGCCCACGCGCCATTTCCTTCACCAGCTCGGGACGGCCCGAGAGCAGAACCGCCGGGAAGGTCTGGCTCGTGATCTGCTCGGTGCAGCCGTGCGGGTAGGCCTCCAGGTACTGCATGAGGCCGGTGGCAAAGGCCCACGGCGCGGCCGACACGGCCACGTCGCTCTGGCGGAAGTTCGGATACAGGTCGGCCTGGCTCGAGATTTCTCCCGCGCGCTGGAAGCTGCCGGCCTGCACCAGCGTGACGAAGGGCGATGCCGGACGCACGCTCACCTCGGTGGACAAGCGGGCGCTGTAGTTCTTGTGCGTGGAGGTGAACACCAGCGCCGAGGAACCCAGCACCGCCTGTTCGCCCGGCTTGGCGCGTACGTTGAACTTCGTGCTGGCTTCGCCGCGCTCGTTGACCTTGAGCGTCTGCGTGGCATCACCCACCACTTCGAGCCCGCCCGAGGCGGTGAGCGTGAGCGCGATGGGCGCTTCCTTGCCCGAGCCCACGATATTGTTGGCCAGGCCCACGCCCACCTCGACGGTGTCGCCGGGCGCCATCGCGAGCGGTGCGTTCGGCAGGATCACCATGTCGCCGCGCACCACGGTGCGGGTGCTCTTGGCGGCAGTGGTTTCGTCGTTCACCGCGACGGCCATCACGCGCAGGCTGCCGTTGAAGCTCTCGGGCACGGTGTAGCTGAACTCGCGGCTGCCGTTCACATCCACCAGCCCCGACCAGTAGGCCACCGGCTTGTCGCGCTTGCGCTTGAACGGGTTCAGGTGCTTGCCGAGTTCGCCTTCGCCGTCCCCGCCGGGCGCGGCGCCCTGCATGAGCTTCTTGAACTCCGGCAGGATCAGGTCGAGCGTCTGCAGCGTGCCGACTTCGAGCGCGCGCTTCTGGAAGAAGTGCTTGAGCGGATCGGGCGTCTTGTAGCGCGCCACCTGCAGGATGCCCTCGTCCACCGCAAACACCACGGCGCGCGTGGGCTTGTCACTGGTGAGCTTCATCTTCACGGTCTGGCCGGGCTTCACGAGTTCGCTGCTGGTGAGCTGCAGGTTGGCGGTGCGCTTGGTCAGCGCGGTGGCGAAGGGCACGACGCCGTACGACAGCGGGCTCATGTAGACCTCGTCCGAGGCCGGGTCGCGCACGAAGTGCACGTTGATGTAGCCCGTGCCTTCGAAGTCCTTGGGCAGAGTGATCTTCTGCACCGAGGCGGTCTTGTCGGTCTTGAACCAAGCGTGGGCGTAGACCTTGTCGCGCTCGATGGTGATGAGGCCGGCACCCACGTAGGGCGCGCGGATGCTCACGGCAATCTCCTGCCCCGGCTCGTAGTCCTTGCGGTCGAGCGTGAGCTGCAGCTCGGCATTGCGGTCGAGCGAACGCGAGACGTTGGCATTGCCGGCCACGCTGTATTCGACGCGGTTGAGCTCCAGCCCGTCGGCGTTGCGCACCACGTAGGCGAAGTTGCCGGGGGCGCCGGTGTCCAGCGCCACGGTGTTGCCGGCGGCAACGATGGCGAAGGGCTTCTCGTCGAGCACGATCTCCTTGCGGCGCGACTCGTAGCGATACAGGCCGCTGTCCTGCTTGATGAGCACCGACAGCACCTTGCGTTCGACGCGCTCGATCTTCAGGCCGGGCACGGCCGTCTTCCTGGCCTGCGGGTCGATCGCGATCACGGTGGCGCTGCGCGCGGCGCCCTTGCTCACGTAGCCGACGTCGCCGTCGACCTTCACGCCGACGAGGTAGGGCATGTCGCTCACCAGCGTCTGCGCCTCGGCCGACACGCTGCGCCCGCCCTCGGGCTCGAAGGCCTTGGCCAGCACGTGCACCTGGTAGGTGGCGGCGTCGAAGCGCGACAGGCGCAGGTCGAACTCGGCCTTGCCGTCGGCGCTGGTCTGCACGCTGCCCAGGTCGTCGACCTGCCTGTCGGCAGCGCGCTGCGGATCGAAGAAGGCGTAGTCGGTGAACGCACGGAACACCGGGAAGCCGGGGCTCAGCGTGAGAGTGCCTTCCACCTTGCGGTCGGGCGCGGGCGTACCGAAGAGGTTCTGCACGTCGATGAGGGCCTTCAGGTCCTTCGGCTTGACCCAGCCTTCGGCCACTTCGCTGCTGAGCTTGGCCGTGACCTTGGTGCGATCAGGCAGGAACTCCTGCACCTTCACGGTGGTGCTGCCGATCAGCAGGCCTTCGACCTCGGGCGTGCCGGGCGACGATTCGCGCGGCAGGTAGAGGTTGACGGTGTAGTTGCCGGTGGGCGAGCTGTCCTGCGTGGTGTGGGCGATTTCCGCGGCGCCACCGGGGCCGAGCTTGAGTTTTTCGCGGCGCACGCTGAGGCCGCGCGCGTCGATGATCTCGGCTTCGAGCGGCAGGTCGCGCAGCGAGGTGGCCCAGTTGCCGGCCTTCACCATCATCGCGATGTGCATGGTGTCGCCCGGGCGGTAGATGCCACGGTCGCTGAAGACGTAGGCCGTCATCTGGTTCGGCACGCCGGCCGCGCGCAAGCCGCCGACGTCGAAGCGCGAGATGTCCAGCGTGCGGTCGCTGCGGTTGAAGGGCAGGAAGCTCAGATCGCCGTCCTTGCGCACGACCAGCACCACCGGCGCCTTCTCGCGCTGGTAGCCGGCGAGGTTGGGCAGCTTGGCCGCGCCCGTCGCGTCGGTGGCCTGCGACGCGACGATCATGCCGTTGCGGCCCCACACCTCGACCATGGCGCCCGCCACCGGCTGGCCGTTGGCGATGCTCTGCACGAACACGTCGCGCGTGCCGTCGAGCGACTTCTTGGCGACGATGCCCAGGTCAGTGACGAGCACGAGGCGCTGGTCTAGCTGCTGCTCGGGGTTGCCGCCTTCGCCGTTGCCTTCTTCCTCGTCCGAGGACTGCTCCTGCTGCTGTTCGTCTTCGGGCTGGGCCTGCGCGTCGCCTTCGGGCTTCTTCTTGGCCTTGGGGTCGTAGCCCTGCACCTTGAGCAGGAACACGCCGCGCCGGTCGGCCGCGTCGCTGCGCAGGTACTCGGCGAAGTCGACCGTTTCGTAGTGCGCCTTGCCGGCGGGAATGCTGAGCGGGATCTCCTTCTGGAAGCGGTCGACGAGGTTGTCCGACTGCAGGCCGCCGTAGAACTGCGGATGCGCGAAGTCGCCGTTGGTCTGCGTCACCAGGTGCTGCAGCTGCTGCGGCAGCAGGCGGCCGATCTCGAGGCGGATGCCGGGCAGGTCGCGCACCAGGATCGGCAGCTTGCGCTCGCCCGAGAGTGCGAGCAGCGAGCCCTGGCTCATGATGGTGAGCTCGGGCGCGAAGGTCTTGAGCAGCAGCACGTCCTGGCGCGCCGCGCCGAGCTGGTAGCCGCCGGGCGTCTTCAAGCCCTTGGCCACGCGCACCAGCAGGTAGCGCCCGCCCTCGGCCTGCGGCATGCGGAAACTGACCATCTCGGTCACTTCGCGCTCGCTGGCGATGGGCTGCAGGTTGATCTTCTTCGCGCGGCGCAGCACGGCGTCAGTGATCTTCGCGGACCCGGCCGACCAGTCGAACTTCTCGTCGGGGTCGCCCTTGGCTTCTTCCGTGGCGGGCAGCAGCCAGGCCTGCACCACGCGCGCCATTTCGCGCTCGTGCACCGGCATCGAGGCGGTGACGTGCATCACGTGCTCGGGCTCGCCGTTCTCGCCGGTGACGATGGTGGGCTCGATGCCGGCGATGGCCAGGCTGAAGAGGCCGGGGATGTCGACCGCGCGGGACTGGTCGTTGCGCAGCGCCGGGCCGCCCTTCTGCGCGACCGTGCCGGCCGTGAGGCTGAGAATCGCTGGACGCGTCTTCTCGGGAATCGGCAGCGGCTCCGACTGCAGGGTGGCATTGAGGCGCAGCTTGTCGTAGCTGACCGTGAACTTCTCGCTCGCGCACTTGCCGACGCTGAAGATCGAGCTGCTGCAGGGCTGGTCGTAGGTCAGCACCAGGCGCTTTTCGAACTCGGCCGTGTTGACGGGGTGCGAGAAGCGCACCTGGAAAAGCGCGCGGCGCACGTTGGCCTGCACCGGGTCCTGATAGAACTCGGCGCTGGCGATCTGGGCGGTGAATTCGGGCGAGGTGAACTCGTACTTGCGCTGCGCCATCTCGATGTGCGGCGCGAGCGCGTTGCCGGCGATCTGCACCTTGTAGGGCTGGCCGATGGGCCAGTCCTGCGCGGGCAGGAATTCGAGGCGATTCTGTTTGGTCCAGCTCCAGCGGCCGGCGATGGCGGGCTCGATGGTGACGCCGGTGGCCTCCTGGCCGATGCGCGCAATGGGCGCGACCGAGGCGGAGAAGTTCATGACGAAGGGGTTCGGCCCCTTGTCGAGCTCGATCTGCGTACGCTGCGGCGGCTCGGTCTTCGCGGTGGCGACGACGGGCTCGACGCGGTCGGGCGTGAGGCCGTGCCACCACTTCAGCACATGGGGGCTCGCCATCCAGCCGGCCAACACGAGCAAGAGGAGCAGCACCAGCCAGGCCAACCGCTGCTGCAGCCACTGCAATCCGAGCAGCACGAAGGCGCCGGCAATGCGCAGCCAGCCCGGGGGTCGCCAGGAACCGATGAGCCCGCGGGCCAGCGGACGCAGGAAGCCGAGCGCGCGGCCCAGCCCGGTGAAGAGCACGTCGCTGAGCGACGCGAGTTTTCTGTTGGCGACTTGAAGCATGGAAGCTCCCCCGATGTTTTTGTTGGCGTTCGCGAGTTTGCAGACCGTCTGTGAAGCAATGGCGCCGTGTGTGAAGTCCGCGTGAAAACTGCACGGGGCTGCGCCGGGCCGTTTTCAAGGATTCATGGTGCGGTTTGCCTTGCTGGGTGTTTTTTCATGGCGAGTGCAAAGGACACCGGGTGTCCCCCTCCGCGAATGTCCCCCGGCTTCGCCTCCTCCTTTATTTCGCTGCGGGGGACACCCGGTGCCCTTCGCACAGGGCACGCTGCGTTTCTTCCGCTCGATCAACCAGTGCTCCGAACGATCACGTCGATGGGGTGCTCTGCGCAGCGAAATAAAGGAGGAGGCCGCAGGCCGGGGGACATTCGCGGAGCAGAGCACCCCGTCGGCGTGATTGCGTCTCGGACGTGTGTCCTCATGCCGCCCCCACGCTCGTTCCGGCGAGGTGCCCACGCGTGAACGCCTCCTCGAAGATCGAGTAGCCCGACCAGTCTGCATGCGCGAACGACAGGCGGCCCGCCACGACGCTGCCGCGATGCGCAGCATCGGGCGCGCTGCGCTGCGAGCCGATCTGGGCCAGTAGTCCTGGCCTGGGGATGGACATGGCGTGTCCATAGCGCGTGACGTCGATGCGCGTGGCGAGCGAAAGCAAGTCGGGGTGCGGCACCGACAGCTCTGCGAGCAGGTCGTCCCGCCAGCCGCTCCACGGCCGATCGAGCAGCAGCTTGCGGCCGTCTGCCGCGTCGTAGTTGCTCGGCCCCAGCGGGCGGTACCAGCTGAGCACCGTGCCGCGCGGCGTCGGGTCGAGCGACTGGTGCCGCGCGTCGACGTAGCCGAGGCCGCGCGTGCCGTGGATCACGTTGTCCCAGCTCGGCGCGGCGCCGTGGCGGTCGGCCAGCGGGCCGCGCAGATGGATGTTGGCCACGAGCCAGGGCGCGTAGCGCACGTGGGCCGCGGCGTTCTTCAGCACGGCCGGCGAGCTCTCGACCACGCGCGCGGCGATGAACACGGGCAGCGCGACGATGCAGCGCTCGGCCTGCCAGCGCACGAGCGATTTCGTGGCCGCATCCCACGCGTCGACCTCGACGCCGTCGCGCACCTCGGCGATGCGCGTAACGACCTGGCCGGTGCGCAGCCGGTCGCCGAGCGGCCTGGCCAGCTGCTTCGTGAGCCAGCCGTTGCCTTCGGGCCAGGTGAGGATGCCGTCGCGCTCGGGGCTCGAATCGTTGACGCTGCCGGTGGGATCGCCGGGCGCATGGAAGCCGTGGCGGCTCGCGAAGTAGTGGATGCCGGCCCAGGCCGAGACGTGTTCGATGCCGGCGCCGTAATCGTCGCGGCAGCAGTAGTCGAGGTACCAGCGCAGCTGCGCGTCGCTGAAGCCTTCGCTGTCGAGCCAGCCCGCGAAGGTGATGGCGTCGAGCGCCAGCAGCTCGGGCGTGACGGCGACCTTGAGCGTGGGAATGGCGAAGTGCGCCGCGTGCTGCATCGCATCGATGCGCTGCGCGAACTTGCGGTACTGCGCGAGCGTGCCTTCGCCCACGCCGTGCACGGGCAGCAGGCCGTCCTGCCACTCGCCGCGGAAGAACAGGCGCTCCTGCGGGCTGTGGCAGAGCATGACCTCGTCGTATTCCCAGCGACCCGCCACGCGGCGGCGCAGGCCGAGTTCCTCGAGCAGGTCCTGCACCTCGCGCGCATCGTCGCCGGGAACCGGCAGGTAGTGCGCGCCCAGCGGGCAGGCGATGCCGTTGACCACGCCGCCGCGTGCATTGCCGCCGGCGGTGTCCTCGAGCTCGAGCAGCGTGAAGTCGTCGATGCCCGAGAGCCGCAGGGCGCGTGCGGCCGCAAGGCCCGCGACGCCGCCGCCTGCGATCACCACGCGCGTGCGCTTCACGACGGCGGGCGCCTGGCTCTTGAGCGCGCCGTCGCGCATCGCGTGGCCGCGCGCCACGTCGATACCGGTGAAGCCGCCTTCGATGGGCGTTGGCGGCGCCTCGCAGCCGGCAAGCGCCAGCGCGCCTGCCGCCATTCCGAGAAATTCGCGCCGTTGCATGACTCAGCTAGTGCGCCATCACCTTGCCCCACTCCTGCTCGTAGGTGGTGACAAGGGTCTGGTTCGACAGCCGGTTCACTTCGGCCGGCACGCGCGCCATGTCGAGCGGGAAGTCGAACATCAACGGCAGCGTGGAAGGAGAGAGGAAGCGCAGGCCCGAAGGCAGCGCATCGGGCATGCGGTAGGGCCGCCGGCTCGCGATGATGTAGCCCCATTCGCCGAAGCTCGGCACGTGCGCGTGATACGGCGTGGCGCGCAGGCCCACCGATTCGATGGTGGTGGCCACGGTCCAGTAGCTCTTGCGCGCCACCAGCGGCGAGGTGGTCTGGATCACCGCGTAGCCGCTGGCCGAAAGGCGCTTCTCGAGCAGCGCGTAGAAGCTGTTGGTGTAGAGCTTGCCGATGGCGAAGTTGGTCGGATCCGGAAAGTCGACCACGATCACGTCGAACATGTCCCCGGGCTGCTGCAGCCACTGGAAGGCGTCGGTGTTGACGATCTTCACCTTGGGCGACGAGAGCGAGTGGCCGTTGAGCGCGGCCAGGGTCTCGTGCTCGGTGAAGAGTTTTGTCATGTTCGGATCGAGCTCCACGAGCGTGACCGACTCGACCGAGGGGTACTTGAGAATCTCGCGCACCGCCATGCCGTCGCCGCCGCCCAGCACGGCGACCTTCTTCGGCGCGCCCTGCGCGGCCATCACCGGATGCACGAGCGCCTCGTGATAGCGGTATTCGTCGCGCTCGGCGAACTGCAGGTTGCCGTTGAGGAACAGCCGGTGCCCGAGCAGCCCGCGCGTGACCACGATGCGCTGGTAGGGCGAGGTGGCGCTGAACACGATACGGTCCTGGTAGAACTTGTCCTCGGCCAGCGTGGTGATGTGATCGGCCCAGGCGAAGGCCGCGACCAGTGCGGCCAGTGCGAGAAAGCACGCGACCGCATGCGCGCCGACGCGGCGCAGCTCATGCCGGAACAACCACAGCGCCCACACCGCCACGGCCGCATTCATGAAGCCGAACAGCAGGCCGGTGCGGATCATGCCGAGCTGCGGCACAAGGACGAGCGGAAACGCCACCGACACCGCGAGCGCGCCGAGGTAGTCGAAGGTGAGCACCTGAGACACGAGGTTCTTGAGCACGATGTTGCGCTTCAGGATGCGCATCACCAGCGGAATCTCGAGCCCCACCAGCGTGCCCACGACCATCACGAGGCCGTACAGCAGCAGCCGGAAGGCGCTCGGCACATACGCATTCGCCAGGAACAGGATCGCCGGCAACGCACCGCCGATGAGCGCCACCATCAGTTCGATGCGAAGGAAGTGCGCCGGCAGTTGCCGCTCGAAATAGCGCGAGAGCCATGAGCCCACGCCCATCGCGAACAGGTAGGTGCCGATGATGGTGCTGAACTGCAGCACCGAGTCGCCCAGCAGATAGCTGCTCAGCGCGGCCGCGCTCAGTTCGTAGACAAGCCCGCAGGCGGCGACCACGAACACGCTGGCGAGCAGCGCGATCTCCACGGGTTGCGGCCCCCGCGCATCCGGGGTGCGCGCGGGCAGGGCCGCGTCGCTCAATGGATTGCTGCGGCGACGATGATGCTGATGCCGAGGCTCATCGCGGCAACCACCAGCCCCAGCGCCACGTTCTGCTTCTCGACGATCTCGCCCCACAGGTCATAGGGCGTGATCTTGTCGATGATCAGGAAGCAGAGCCAGAAGACCAGGACGCCGATCAGCGCGTACACGAGCGATCCGAGGACCACGCCCGGTTTCAGCCATTCAAATCCCATGGGGACCTCCAGTCGTAGTAGTGAGAGACAACATCGCGTGCATCTTCGCCGTCATTTGTGGCCGCCGCCACTCGAATAGCCGCCGTACGAGCCGCCCGAGCTGCGGTAACCGCCCGAGGAGTCGTTGGTATTGCTGCAGGTGCTCATGATGATCAACACGATGATGATCACGACGACGATGAGGACGATGGTGCCGCAGCCCATGCCGGATGCGGCACTCACGGGCAGCGCGTCGGCGCGCTTGAACATGTCCTTGCGCGCGTCGAGCTTGAAGGCGGTGGCCACCAGGCCGCTGTCGAGCTTGCTGCCCGACGACCACGTGAGTTCGTTGGCCGAGCGCTCCATCGACAGCAGCGCGCCGCCGCTGGCGAAGTCGCGGTTGAAGGTTTTCTGCCCGCGCTCGACCTGCCAGTAGAACTCGCCCGCCACGTAGGTGGTCTCGGCGTTGTAGGCGTACTGCTGCTGGTAGCGCTTGTTGAGGTAGGTGGCGGTGCTGCCGTTCTCGGCCATCACAGGCGCGCCTGTGGTCGGCTTGACCATGCTCCAGCCGTCCTCGGCGTCCACCAGGAAGCTGAAGCCGCGCTTCTTGTTGTAGAGCAGGTACTCGTCCCAGCCGAACAACTCGTCGTCGCCGGGCGCGCTGCCCATGCGGTGCTGGAAGCCGACCACCTGCCACTGCGCGCCCTGCAGCTGGCCCATGCTGCCCAGCGCGATGAGCGGGCGCACGGGCTCGTCCTGCGTGGCGTGCTTGAGCTCGCCGCCGATGCCTTGCGACAGGTCGACGATGCTGTTGCACGAGCGGCAGGTGATGCTCTTGCTGTCGGCGAAGTTGACGGTGACGGGCGAGCCGCAGTTGGGGCAGTTGAAACTGCGGCCCTTTTCGTCCTTGGCGGATTCCTCGCGCAGGCCGGTGAGCTGCAGGTCTTCGAGCTGCACCGAGCGGCCGAGGTAGCTCGCGGGCGGCTGCGTGCCGTAGTCGATGCTGAGGACCAGGCCCTTGTCGTTGCGCAGCTCGACCATCGCGAAGGAACGGCCGAGCTCGGGCAGGTGCGGCAGTTCGCCCTGCGCGGAGGTCAGCGCCACCTGCTCGTTCGAGGTGACGGCGTAGCTCTGGCCCGCGAAGGCGGTGGTGGCGCCCACGCGCAGTTCGTTCCAGGGCGGCGCAGTGCGTTGCAGGTCGAAGGGCAGTGCGAAGACGTAGGCGCCGTTGTCCTCGCTGAGCACGCCGGTGCGGTCGCCGTCGAGCGCGGCGATCCACTCGGTCCAGCGGCCGCCGGGGTAGGTGTACTGCAGCCGGCCGATCAGCGTGAAGGGCTTGTCCTGGATGCGGCCGGCGGCAAACAGCTGCAGCGGGCTGAAGTCGTCGAACAGCTCGGCCATCTTGCCGGTGCGCGCGAGCGTGTCGCCCTGTCGCACGACGGTGCTCTGGCAGTAGGGGCAGACCGCGTGCGTCGATTGCGCCGATCGGAATTCGACCGGCGCGCCGCAGCCGGGGCAGGGTGCGCGGTAGTAGCGTTGGTTGCCGTTTTCCTCAGCCATGGCTTGCAGGCCATGGCTCGGACGGCCACGAGTTTTTCAAGCCAATGAGGCCTCTGGCGCCCGTGGAACGGGCGTCAGGCGCTATCGGGAACATGGCGCCGGGTCAGACGAGCTTTTTGAGGAGTTCCACCTTCTTGGCGTCGAACTCTTCCTGCGTGAGGATGCCCTTGGCCTTGAGTTCGCCGAGCTTCTCGAGCGTGGTCATCACGTCGGTGGGGCTCACCACGGCCACGGCCGGCTGCTGCTGCGTCGCCGCAGCCTGGGCGGCCGCATTCGGGCTCAGGCCCTGCGCGAGGTTCTGCGCCAGCACCTGGCCGAGCGCCACGCCGGCGCCCAGGCCCATCGCGTCGCCCGCGATGCCGCTGCCGCCAGCGGCGCCCTCGGCGAACTTGGGAATGGCCTGCGCCGTCTGGTACTGCATGAACTTGCCCATGTCGTTGCCGACCATGCCCATGCCGATCTTCTGGTCGAGGATCTTCTGGAGCTCTTCGGGCAGCGAGACGTTCTGCACCGTGATGTTCTCGAGCTTGATGCCGATCTTCCCGAACTCGGGCACCAGCTGCGCGGCGAGCGCCTGCGCAAACTGGATCTGGTTGGCCGCGAGGTCGAGGAAGGGCACGCCGCTCGAAGCGATGGCGTTGCTGATGTTCTGCAGCACCAGCCCACGCAGCTGGCCGTCGAGGTCGGCCACCGAGTAGATGTCGCGCGTGCCGGAGATCTCGGTGTGGAAGGCCTTGGCGTCGCCGATGCGGAAGCTGTAGTTGCCGAAGGCCCGCAGGCGCACCGCGCCGAAGTCCTTGTCGCGGATGGTGATCGGCTGGGGCGTGCCCCACTTCTGGTCGACCTGCTGGCGGGTGCTGAAGAAATAGACGTCGCTCTTGAAGGGGGACTCGAAGAGCTTGTCCCAGTTCTTCAGGTACGTGAGCACGGGCAGCGTCTGCGTCGTGAGCTTGTACATGCCGGGGCCAAACACGTCGGCCACCTTGCCTTCGTTGACGAAGACGGCAACCTGCGATTCGCGAACGGTGAGCGAGGCGCCGTTCTGGATTTCCATCTCGGCCATTGGGAAGCGCCAGGCCAGCGTGCCGTCGCCGGTCTCGGTCCACTGGATGATGTCGATGAACTGCTTCTTGATGAAATCCATCAGGGCCATGGTCGCTCCTCGTTTTTTCAGGTTTTGTCCGAACCGTGCATATTGCCACACCGGTTTGACGCCGCACCCGGCTTTTCGCCATGGCTCCCACCGGCCATGCGGCGTATGGCCGGTGCGCAGCGAGGTCTACAATCGGCGCCCCCAGAAGAAGCGCCACCAGGAGCTACGGCACATGTCAGATTCGACCCCCTCGACCTCATCGACTCCCACGCCCGAAGACAAACGCGCCGAGTTGCGACGTGCCGCCCTCGAGTACCACGAGTTTCCCGTGCCCGGCAAGATCGCCATCGCGGCGACCAAGCAGATGGTCAACCAGCGTGACCTGTCGCTGGCCTACTCGCCCGGCGTGGCCGCGCCCTGCGAGGAAATCGTCAAGGACCCGGCCAACGCGTTCAAGTACACCTCGCGCGGCAATCTCGTGGCCGTCATCAGCAACGGCACCGCCGTGCTGGGCCTGGGCGACATCGGCCCGCTGGCGTCCAAGCCGGTGATGGAAGGCAAGGGCGTCCTCTTCAAGAAGTTCGCCGGCGTCGACGTGTTCGACATCGAGATCGACGAGAAGGACCCGGCCAAGCTGGTCGACATCATCGCGTCGCTGGAGCCGACCTTCGGCGCCATCAACCTCGAAGACATCAAGGCGCCGGACTGCTTCTACGTCGAGCGCGAGCTGCGCAAACGCATGAAGATCCCGGTGTTCCACGACGACCAGCACGGCACGGCCATCACGGTGGCGGCCGCCATGGTCAACGGCCTGAAGGTGGCCGGCAAGAACATCGCCGAGGTGAAGCTGGTGGCCTCCGGCGCCGGTGCCGCTGCGCTGGCCTGCCTGAACCTGCTGCTGAAGGTCGGCCTGAAGCGCGAGAACGTGTTCGTCACCGACCTCGCTGGCGTGGTCTACGAAGGCCGCACCGAGCTGATGGACGACGACAAGCGCCAGTACATGCAGAAGACCGACGCGCGCACGCTCGCAGAGGTGATCGAGGGCGCCGACGTGTTCCTGGGCCTGTCGGCCGGCGGCGTGCTCAAGCCTGCCATGGTGGCCAAGATGGCCAAGCGCCCGGTGATCTTCGCGCTGGCGAACCCGAACCCCGAGATCGCGCCCGAGGACGCCCATGCGGTGCGCGACGACGTCATCATGGCCACCGGCCGCACCGACTACCCGAACCAGGTCAACAACGTCCTGTGCTTCCCGTACATCTTCCGCGGTGCGCTGGACTGCGGCGCGACGACGATCACCGACGAGATGGAAATCGCCGCGGTGCACGCCATTGCCGACCTGGCACAGGCCGAGCAGAGCGAGCGCGTGGCTGCGGCCTACGTCGGTGAAAAGCTGTCCTTCGGCCCCGAATACCTGATTCCGAAGCCCTTCGATCCGCGTCTCATGATGAAGATCGCGCCGGCCGTGGCCAAGGCAGCCGAGGATAGCGGCGTGGCGTCGCGTCCGATCAAGGACATGGACGCCTACCGCGACAGGCTGCAGAGCTTCGTCTATGCCTCGGGCACCACGATGAAGCCGATCTTCGACAGCGCCCGGCGCGCGTCGAAGAAGCGCGTGGCGTACTGCGAAGGCGAGGAAGAGCGCGTTCTGCGCGCCGCGCAGATCGTGGTCGACGAGGGCATTGCGCGTCCGACGCTGATCGGCCGCCCGGCCGTCATCGCCCAGCGCATCGAGAAGTTCGGCCTGCGCCTGAAGGAAGAGCTCGACTACGACATCGTCAACGTCGAGCAGGACCACCGCTACCGCGATTTCTGGCAGACCTACCACCGCATGACCGAGCGCAAGGGCCAGACGGTGCAGACCGCCAAGATCGAGATGCGCCGCCGCCTCACGCTGATTGGCGCGATGCTGCTGCACAAGGACGAGGTGGACGGCATGATCTGCGGCACCTGGGGCACCACGCTGATCCACCTGCACTACATCGACCAAGTGATCGGCAAGCGCCCCGGCGGCTGCGAAAGCACGCCGCAGGACGTGCCGGTGTACGCCTGCATGAACGGCCTGCTGCTGCCTGACCGCCAGGTGTTCCTGGTCGACACGCACGTCAACTACGACCCCTCGCCCGAGGAACTGGCCGAGATCACAACGATGGCGGCCGAGGAAATGATGCGCTTCGGCCTGAAGCCGAAGGCGGCGCTGCTGTCGCATTCGAACTTCGGCACCAGCAACGAGCCCAGCGCCATCAAGATGCGCAAGACGCTCGAACTGCTGCGCGTGCAGGCGCCCTGGCTCGAAGTGGATGGCGAAATGCACGGCGACGTGGCGCTCGACAGCAAGCAGCGCGCGGTCGTCATGCCGCACAGCGCACTGGCCGGCGACGCCAACCTGTTGGTATTTCCGAACATCGATGCCGCCAATATTTCGTACAACCTGCTCAAGACGGCGGCTGGCGGCAATATCGCGATCGGCCCGGTTCTGCTCGGCGCGGCCAAACCTGTGCACATTCTCACGGCCAGCGCGACTGTTCGACGCATCGTGAACATGACAGCCTTGACAGTGGCTGACGCAAACGCCGAAAGATAGGCCCTTTGGCGAGAGTGGTCGCCAACTTAAAGCACCACTCACCCCCCTTGCGACTGCTCAAACTTTGAGCAGTCGCTTGCTATTTTCGCCAGCGTGGTGCACACTCGCGGGCTTGAATTTGCGGGTTAACCCCGACGTTGATCGCCGATTCGAACCCCCCGCTCTTTTCTTGTGGTGCCCCATGGCGGCTTACGCCTCGATCACGTCCTCGTTCACAAAGTTTGCGCTCACCAGCCTGATGCTGGCGGCGTTGACGACGGGGGCCGAGGCCCGCGGATGGTTCGGCGCCGGAAAAACGTCCGCCGAGGAAACAATTGCACTGTCCGACTTGCCGGTGCAAGGCCAGCGAACCTACCAGGCCATCCTCAGTGGCGGCCCCTTCCGGCATGACAAGGACGGCACCGTGTTCGGCAATCGCGAGCGTCTTTTGCCGCCGGCGCGCCGTGGCCACTACCGCGAGTACACGGTGCAGACGCCCGGTTCACGCAATCGTGGTGCACAACGGATCGTCTGCGGCGGCGAGCAGCGCACGGCACCCGAGGCCTGCTGGTACACGGCAGATCACTATGCGAGTTTCAGACGGATTGCGCCATGAGCGATGAAAACGACCTGGGCGGCGCCCCGAAGCGCCCCGAAGAAATGATGATGACTATGGAAAGACCAGCGGAGATGACCTTATCCCTTCGTGCCGTACGCCCGAACATCGTGCAATCGATCCGCGCGTTCCGCGTGAGCGACCTGCAGGACGCTGCCAACGCAGCCGGCCAGCACTTCCTGTACGCCAACCTGGGCAACGCCCAGACCAAGCAGGACGTGCTCGACCTGATCGCGCAGCAGTTCACGTTCCCGGCCCACTTCGGGAAGAACTTCGACGCGCTGTACGACTGCATGACGGACCCGTTGCATAAATCGGGCCCGCAGCCTGGTTTCGTCATCGTCCTGGAACAGATTCCGGCCAACGCCAAGTTCGACAAGGAAGCGCGCGAGCAGCTGCTCGACATCTTCCGCGACGCCTCGGACTACTGGGGCGACCGCAAGGTCCCGTTCCGGTGCTTCTATTCTTTTCTGTAGCCCGTTCTGCATCTACCAGCCAAGCAGAACGGGCGAACGAGGCTCAGCCAAACGCTGAAACCCTCGATGGCATCGAAGTGAACCCCAACGCCGCCGCAACGGCCGCCGCCAGCACCGAGCCGGCCGGCGAAAAAATGCCGACCGACAAACTGGTCGACGTGTCGCCCCTGGCGCTGCGCATGAGCAGCCCTTTCAACGCTGGCTACTGGCTCGCCGCCGCGTAAGCGGTTCACCCCCAGGCTGCGCGCACTTCGTGTCGCTGCGCCTACCCCCTTCCGGGGGCGGTGCTGGCCGACCGGCAAAGCCGGATCGGCGGCACCCTGGAATTGAAAAAGCCCCGCTTCTGCGGGGCTTTTTCAATGGGGGACGGCTTGGGCCAATGCCACGTATTCGGCTACCGGCACTTCTTCGGCACGGCGCTGGGGGTCGAACGCCCCATCGAAGCCATGTTCCTCAAGCCACTTGCCCAGCGTGTGCCGCAGGATCTTGCGGCGCTGGCTGAAAGCCACCTGCACGATCTCGCCGAGCCGCGCCGCATCCACGGCCGGCGGTTCGGCCAGCGGCACCATGCGCACCACGGCGCTGTCCACGCGCGGCGGCGGGTCGAAGCTCTCGGGCGGCACGAACAGCACGTTTTCCATCTCATAGCGCCACTGCAGCATCACGCTCAGGCGGCTGTAGTCCGAGGTGGCGGGTTTCGCCACCATGCGGTCGATCACTTCCTTTTGCAGCATGAAGTGCTGGTCGGCGACCAGGTGGGCATAGCCCAGCAGGTGGAACAGGATGGGCGTGGAGATGTTGTAAGGCAGGTTGCCCACCACGCGCAGGGGTTTCGACGCCTTGGCCGCGAGTTCGGCGAAATCCACCTTCAACACGTCGGATTCGATGACGTCGAGCTGCGAATGCTCGCGCAGCCGCTTGGCCAGGTCACGGTCGAGCTCGATGACCGTCAGGCGGCCGAGCCGCTCGACCAGCGGCTGCGTCAGCGCCGCAAGCCCCGGGCCGATCTCGACCATCGGATCGCCGGGCTGCGGTGCGATCTCGCTCACGATCGCATCGATGATCCCCCCGTCGGACAGGAAATGCTGCCCGAATCGCTTCCTCGCGATGTGCTGAGCCATGCCGTCAAGCCACCGTCAACGAGGAAAAAGGGAAGTTACGCCAGGAACACCGCGGAACCGGCTTTGCCGGGCCGCTGGTGTTGCCCCCTGCAAGGGGGTTGGCGAAGCGACACGAAGTGCGCGCAGCCTGGGGGTGTGCCACATCAAGACTGGGGCGGGTCGCGGTATTCGACGTAGGCGCGCGCACGCACTTCCTGCACCCAGGTGGTGAAGGCTTCGTCCACGCGTTGTTCGCGCAGCGCGGCGCGCGCGGCTTCGCGCTGCTCCGACTGGCTGAGCTTGGCGTCGCGGCGGCCGACCACCTGGATCAGGTGCACGCCGAAGCGCGACACCACGGGGTCGCTGATCTGGCCCGGCGCGAGCCGGTCCATGGCCTCCTCGAATTCGGGCACGAACTGGCCCGGGCGCGACCAGCCGAGGTCGCCGCCTGTCTTGGCGCTGGCGTCCTGCGAGTTGTCGCGGGCCAGGCCGGCGAAGTCGGCGGTGCCGGCCTGCACACGGCGCTTGAATTCGGCCAGCTGCGCCACCGCCTGCGCCGTGGTGCGCTTGGGATCGTTGAGCAGCAGGATGTGGCGCACCTGCGTCTGCGTGACCGTCGCGTCGCCAGAGCCGATCTGGGCCTTGGCCAGCACCTTGAGCACGTGGAAGCCGGCGCTGGAGCGCACCGGCCCGGCGATGCCGTTCACCGCCGTCGATTGCGTGGCCTCGACGAACAGCGACGGATAGCGGTCGGCACTGCGCATGCCGATGGCGCCGCCATTGGCGCGGTCGGGCGAATCGGAGTTCTCGCGCACCAGCTTGGCGAAGTCTTCGCCGGAGCGGGCGCGCTGGGCGAGGTCCTGTGCTTTCTTCTGCGCCGCGGCCACCTGCGCGTCGGTGGCGTTCTCGGGAACGGCCACCAGCACCTGCGCGAGGTTGAGGTTTTCCAGCGCCGCATTCTTGACGGCGAGGTTGCGCTGGTCGCGCAGGTATTCGTCAGCCTCGGCGTCGCTGATCTTGACCTTCGATTCGACTTCGCGGTCGCGCAGGCGCGTGAGCAGCAGCTGGTCGCGCAGGTCGTTGCGGAAATCCTGCAGCGCGATGCCCTCGCCAGCCACGCGGCGGCGCAGCTCGACGAGGCTGATCTCGTTCTGGCGCGCCACGGTCTGCTCGGCCTGGTCGATGGCCACTTCGTCGACCTTGAGTCCGGCTTCCTTCGCGAGCTGAAGCTGCGCACGTTCCGTGATCAGCCGCTCGAGCACGAGCCGCGTGAGCTCGCTGCGGGGGACGCGTTCGGCGTCGGGGTTCTCCTTGACCAGTCGCGACACGCGCGTCTGCACGTCGGTGTTGGTGATCGGCTCCGAGTTGACAAGCGCAACGATGTATTCGGCCGAGCGCTGCACGGGCGCCGCAGCGGGCGCAGCCGCCGGCGCACGCGCTGCGGGCGGGCCCAGGCGCGGCCCGGCGCGCATGATGTCCGTGATGCCGCTGCCGGCGCGGTAGCCCTGCGCGCCCGAGCTTGCAGCGATTGCCGCAAGGCAGCCCAGGGTGATGATGGAACGGATGTATTTCATGGCGTCGCTCAGTCAGTCGTCTCAGTCGTAATTGGTGAAGCGGCTCGGCGCCTCGCCCGGTTGGCGCAAGGGTTCGTAGCGCTGGATGTTCTGCCGCAGGGCCTGCATGGGGCTGGAGCCGATGCTCGAGAAGCCGACGAATTCGAGCTGGAACATGATGCGGGTGTTCGCCGTCACCTGGCCCGTGGTGATGCGCTGCAGCACCACGCGCCCGATCCAGCAGCAGCCGTCGTACTCGAAACCGAGCACGCCGTCCGTGAGTTTCTTGTCCTGCAGGCTGTAGTTGAGCCGGCCGACCGCATACCAGCGGCCGCCGCCCTGGCCCTTGCCGGGGCCGAGGTTCTTGCCCTTGTCGCCCCAGAGGTCGTTGATCGGCCATTGCCAGCCCACGTCGATCGACTTGTTGCCGTCAGTCGCGGTCGGGGTGGTGGGCGCCTGGTAGCGGAAGGCCGCGCTCAGGTTGTGGTACGGCTCGGGGTTGTAGCGCGCGCTGATGGCCGATCGCTCCGACTTGCGCGTGTCGGGGTTGTACTGCACGACGGTGTCCAGGCTCCACTTGGGCGTCCAGTTGATCTGGGCGCCCACGAGCAGGTCGCTCTTGCGGTCGGTCACCGGCGTGCCGCCGGGCAGCGTGACCTTCTGGTCGCTGAAGCGCAGCCGCTGCGCGATGCCGAAGCGCGCAGCCTCGACGCCGGTTGCCGGATCGATCAGGCGAGAGGTCACGCCCAGCGTGAGGGCGTTGGTGTCCGAGATGCGGTCGCCGCCCGAGAACGCGTTCTCGGTGTAGATGGTCGCGAAGCTGAAGTCGTTGGCCGCCGAGTCGTAGTTCGGCAGCATGCTCTGGTTGCGGTACGGCGTGTAGACGTAGTACGCACGCGGCTCCAGCGTCTGGCGGAAGGCGCGGCCGAAGTAGCTGGCGTCGCGCTCGAAGATCAGGCCGCTGTCGAGGCTGAAGGTCGGCACCGTCCGGTTGCTGGAGGTCGGGAAGAAGTACAGCGAGTTGGCGTTGTAGGGCACGCCATTGACGTACTGGACTCCGTTGAGCGTCAGCTTCGGAATGTCCGACTGCGGCAGGTAGTAGTTGTACGAGGCCGCGTTCAGCATCAGCTTGGGAATGACGAACGAACTCGGCGTGATGAACGGCCGGCTGATCGAGGCGACGGCCGAGGCGCGGTCGCCGTCGGGCTGCGACTGCTGGGTGGCGTCGTAGCCGGGCTGCCCCGCCAGGATCGTGTTCACGCGGAAGCGCGTGTAGTCCAGGTTGAGCGCCACGTCGAAGCCGTGCCAGTCGTACTTGTTGTAGTTGGCCGTGATCTGCGGCAGCCGGTCGTACGCGGGCACGATCGGCGACAGGTTGTACTGCAGGTTCTGGTACTTCAGCGTGCGGACCATGCCGCTCCAGTCGCCCTTGCTCCAGCTGAGCGATGCGTCGTTGGGCAATTGGCGCTGCGTGAGCGACGGCGTGCGCGTGAAGTCGCGCCAGTAGTCGTTGTCGCTCACCCGGTTGATGGTGATGTTGGCGGTCAACGAATCCAGGCCCAGCGCCTTGGCATCGAAGTCCTGGTGATGCGTGCCCCACAGCCCCCAGCGCTTGGTGCTGCTGGGCGCCGGAGTCAGGTCCTTGGCCTGGATCTGCCCATTGGCCAGCTGCTGGAGCTGGCTGGCGCGCAGTTCGTTGTAGCGCTGGCCCACGAGCCGGTCGCTGCCCATCAGGTCCAGGCGCATCGTTCCGTTGTAACCCTTCTCGAGGTAGCGGAACTCGTTGCTGAAATCGACGCCGCGCTTGCTCATGATCGTCGGCGTGAACGTGGCGTCGCGGTTGGGCGCGATGTTCCAGTAGTACGGCTGCGCGATCTCGATGCCGTTGATGTTGTCGACGCCGATGGTGGGCGGCAGCAGGCCGCTCTTGCGCTCGTTCGACAGCGGGAAGCTCACGCTCGGAATCGGCGGCGTGGTGATGCCCATGAAGCTCAGCCGCGCATTCTTGGCCACGCCCTCGTTTTCCTCGGTGTCCGTGGTCATCGTGGTCGCGGTGAGCAGCCAGGCCGGCATCCAGCCCGGGAAGTCCTCGCGGCGGCAGGTGGTGTAGGTGGCTTCGCGGGCCACCGACACGTTGGCGTCGACGAAGTCGATGCGCTTGGCCTCGCCGTGCGCTTCGTTCGCGAGGAACTGGTAGCGCACGTTGTTGAAGAAGCCCTCGAAGGTCTCGAGCTTGAGCTGCAGCTCGGGGCCTTCGTACACGTTGCCGGCCTGATTGACCCGCACGTTGCCGGTGGCCTTGGCGCGGTCGTCCGGCTGGTAGTACTCGAGCCGGTCGGCAGTGATGGACACCGCGCCGCGCCGCAGCGTGGCGTTGCCTTCGACCACGGTCTCGAGGTCGGGCCGGCCGGAGATGCGGTCGCCGGTGATGATGCTGGGCATCTGGCTGCGGTCCGCGGGCGTCAGGGTTTCGGTCAGCAGCGGCGTGCGCTTCAGCGTGAGCGGCCCGTCGAGGTTGCCGGCCTGCTGCGCGGACGCGCCATGCGCGTGCATCAGGGCCAGCGACAGAACGGCCAGCGGCAGCGGCGGGGCGGAGCGCCGCAGGGCGACACGCCGGCGCATCAAGCCACCCGCCCCGCTGTTCCGAGGGAAGCCGCCGACTCCCCGAGGGAGAGCGGCAGCGAGCGCACAAGGTGCCAAGCGTGGGGGCTTTGGGTCGTAGGCATCGGTTCGGAACGAAGGATCGTCGGGAGACGGCGCGGCAGGCCGGCGGGTTGCAGGGGCCGGCAGCAACCCGCATCGGCCGGAAGCCGGCCAAGGGGGATTGCCGCGCCAGGCGGATTTGTAGAATCGATTATCCATGACAGCACCCCCGCCCCCGGCCTCATTGGCCCCAAGCCCCGCCGAGACCATCCCCTGGACCGATCCGCAGCGGGCCGAAGCGTTCCGGGCCTGGGTGGCCGCTATCGCGCCTACCCACCGACTGCTGCCCGACACGGTGCGGCTCGCCTCGGCCGACGCGAGCTTCCGCCGCTATTTCCGCCTCGACACCACCGACCCGGCCGCGCCGACGCGCATCGTGATGGACGCCCCGCCGGACAAGGAAAACAGCGCCCCCTTCGTCCAGGTGGCGCAGCTGATGGCCGGCGCCGGCGTGCTCGCCCCCACGGTGCTCGAATGGGACCAGCCCCACGGCTTCCTGCTGCTCGACGACCTGGGCCGCCAGACCATGCTGGACGTGATCGATCCGGCCCGGCCCGACGCGAGCCGCCCGCTCTACGACCAGGCCATCGACGCATTGATCCGCTGGCAGCTGGCCTCCCAACCCGGCGTGCTGCCGCCCTATGACCGGGCGCTGCTGGAGCGCGAACTGGCGCTGTTCCCCGAGTGGTACATCGGCCGCCACCGCGGCATCGCGGTCGAGGGCAAGCTGAAGGAGCGGCTGGAGCGCAGCTTCAAGCTGATCGTCGAGAGCAACCTCGCTTCGCCCAGCGTCTACGTGCACCGCGACTTCATGCCGCGCAACCTCATGGCCGGCAACGGTCCCGCGCTCGGCGTGCTCGACTTCCAGGACGCGGTCTACGGCCCCATCACCTACGACGTCGCCAGCCTGATGCGCGACGCCTTCCTGAGCTGGGACGAGGAATTCGTGCTCGACGTCACCATCCGCTACTGGACAGCGGCGCGCAAGGCCGGCCTGCCGGTCGATGAGGACTTCGGCGCCTTCTACCGCGCGGTCGAGTGGATGGGGCTGCAGCGCCACCTGAAGGTGGCCGGCATCTTCGCGCGCCTCACGCTGCGCGACGGCAAGCCCAAGTACCTGGCCGACACGCCGCGCTTCATCGCCTACATCCGCGCCACCGCCAGCCGCTACATGGAGCTGACGCCGTTGCTGCGCGTGATCGACGAAGTCGAGGGCACCTCGGCCCTCACCGGCTTCGCCTACGGCCGCGTCTGAAGGAAAACGGCTGCCCACCGCCATCGATTTCACAGCATGCCGCGTTTTCACTGTTCCGTGCCGCTGACCGCCGGTGCCAGCCTGGCGCTGCCGGCCGGCGCCGCGCGCCATGTGCAGGTGCTGCGGATGCAGCCCGGCGATGCGCTCACGCTGTTCGACGGCGCAGGCGGCGAATACGCGGCGACGGTCGAGCGCATGGGCCGCAGCGAGGTCGCGGTGACGGTCGGCGCGCACCAGCCGGTGGAGCGTGAAGCCCCGCGCGCCGTGCATCTCGCGGTCGGCATGCCGGCGAACGAACGCATGGACTGGCTGGTGGAGAAAGCCACCGAGCTCGGCGTGGCGAGCATCCAGCCGCTGGCCACGGCCCACGGCGTGCTGCGCCTGTCGGGCGAACGCGCCGAGAAGAAGCGGGCCCACTGGGAGGCGATCGCGATTGCGGCCTGCGAGCAGTGCGGGCGCAACCGCGTGCCGGTAGTCCTTCCGGTGCAGTCCTTTTCGGGCTGGCTCGATGCGCAGCACAACACGGGATCGACCGCCGTGCGCCTCGTGCTGAGCCTCGCGGAGGGCACGCGCGCCCTTCCTGCGGTGCAGATCCCCGATGGCCACGGCGCGGTCGTGCTGAGCGGCCCCGAAGGCGGCCTGAGCAGCTCGGAAGAACAGCAGGCCATCGCCCGCGGCTTCGCCCCCGTCACCCTCGGCACGCGCGTGCTGCGCGCCGAAACCGCGGCGCTGGCCGCGCTGGTGTGCCTCGCCGGGCTCTAGGCAGGCCGCGCAAGGTGGTGTTTTCCGCAACGCGCGCGCGGAAAGCCTGAGAAACAATCGTTACTCTACTGAGACAAAAGAAGGACTTTCGATGTCCCGCTCGCCTAGTCCACTGCGCCTCGCCCCTCTCGTCCTCGCCGCACTGGTGTGCACTGCACAGGGCGCGCTCGCCCAGAGCCCGGCTGTCGCCCCAACGCCCGCGCAGGTCAGCCCCGAGGTCGACAAGGCCTATGCCCAACTGATGGCAGCGCCGGCCATCCAGAAACTGCTCGACGCGGTCAGGGCCGACCATGAGCGCTCGGTCGAAGACCTGAAGATGCTCACCGAGATCGAGGCACCGCCCTTCAAGGAACAGAAGCGCGCCGAAGCCTTTCTCGCGCGCATGAAGGCCTTCGGCCTGACGCACGCGAAGATCGACGCCGAAGGCAACGTGGTCGGCCTGCGCAAGGGCACGGGCAACGGGCCGAAGCTGCTGATCTCCGCGCACCTCGACACCGTGTTTCCCGCCGGCACCGACGTGAAGGTCAAGGAGCGCGACGGCCGGCTCCACGCGCCGGGCATTGCGGACGACACGCGCGGGCTCGCCGTGCTGCTGTCGTGGCTCAAGGTGCTGAACGACAACAAGGTGCAGACGGTGGGCGACCTGCTGTTCGTCGGCAACGTCGGCGAGGAAGAGCTCGGCAACCTGCGTGGCATGAAGGCCGTCTTCAACGACTACCTCGACATCGACGGCATGGTGGGGCTGGAGCCCTCGCCGCCGGGCGCGGTGCTGGTGCTCGGCACCGCGAGCCACCGCTACGAGGTCACGTTCCAGGGCCCGGGCGGCCACAGCTTCGGCGCCTTCGGCCAGGTGCCCAGCGCGATCCACGGCATGGGTCGCGCCATCGCGAAGATCGCCGAGATCCGCACGCCGAGCTTCCCGAAGACGACCTTCACCGTCGGCACCGTGGGCGGCGGGACCTCGGTCAACACCATCGCGCCCGACGCGCGCATGGCCATCGACATCCGCTCGGACGACATGGCCTCGCTGCTGGAGACCGAAAAGAAGATCCTCGTGGCCATCGACGAGGCCGTGGTCGAGGAAAACAAGCGCTGGAACGTCAACACGCTGAGCGTGAGCACCAAGCTCATCGGCAACCGCCCCGGCGGCCGCACGCCGCCCGACTCGGTGATCGTGGAGGCCGCCGTCCGCTCGAACAGCGCCTTCGGCCACAAGACCCTGCTGCGCGGCGGCAGCACCGACGCCAACGTGCCGATCTCGCTGGGCGTTCCGGCCATCATCGTCGGCGGCGGCGGCAAGGCCTCGGGATTCCATTCACTGAGCGAGTCCATTGACGTGACAGACGCATGGAAAGGCGCGCAGAATTCGCTGCTCACCGTGCTGGGCCTGGTGGGAGTGCAAGGGGTCAGTCCCGCATTGCTCCCCAAACGGACGGCCCGTACCAAGTAATTTGTCACGTTGCCAGTTTGAAAGTGATGTTCCACTTTCAGCTTATGGTCCGCCGCGCCTAACAATGCTGTCGGTCTGTCACACACCAAAAGGAAAAGCCATGGGATTGCTCGATTCAGTACTCGGTCAGGTGCTCGGGGGCGCTGCCCAACAGCAGCAACCGCAAAGCGGTGGACTGGGCGATCTGGGAGGCCTGGCCGGTGCGCTGGGCGGCCTGCTCGCCAACAACGGCGGGCAGGGCGGCCTGGGCGGTCTGGTCTCGAAGTTCGAGCAGGCGGGCATGGGTGACGTCATCGGCTCGTGGATCGGCAAGGGAGAAAACCAGCCGGTTTCGGGCGATCAGCTGCAAAACGCGCTGGGCAGCGACACCATTGCCGCCATCGCGTCCAAGCTCGGCATCAATGCGCAAACGCTGCTGCCGATGCTGGCCACCATGCTGCCAGCGCTGATCGACCAGCTCACGCCGCACGGCAAGGTCCCGGACCAGGGTCTGGGCAACCACGACGACCTGCTGGGTTCGCTCAGCGGCCTGCTGCAAGGCAGGCAGTCCTGACCGAAGGACTGTCTTCTCCTGAATTCATGCGCCCGCGAGGGCGCTTTTTTTTGGCCGCGCGTGTTGGCCGACAATCCCGCTGGCATCAATCGAGGGAAATGGCATGGCGGGCAGTCGCAAGTCGAAGGAAGAAGGTCTGAACGCGCAGCCCGATGGCACCGTGCGGTGGTCCAAGGGCATGCGCGAGGCGCTCGCGCAGTTCAACGACCGGCCCTGCGGCCACTGCGGCGGCCTGCTCTGCGATGAACGCAGCCTCTGCGACAGCCTCGACTTCTTTCGCCGCCACCGCTCCCGCTTCTACCCCCCGCGCGCCGCGCGGCTGCGCATGCTCGACATGCACGGCGCCGCGGCGGCGGAACTGTTCTTCGAGCCGTCCCCGCACAAGGAAGCCGTCACCGACCTGCTGGCCATCCACGATCCGGCGGTCGTTGGCTTCTTCGTGGCCCAGGTCAAACAGATCGACTGCAAGAACGCCCTCGTCAAGCAGGCGGGCCGCTGGCCGTTGTTCGTGCTGCGCGAGTTGCTGTCGGCGAACCCGGCGCGGCACCAGGCCGGCGCCGCGCTGGTCCTGGAGCTGCTGGCCGCGAACCCCGACTGGCAGAAACCGCTGGAAGCCTCCTGCGACGACGCCCAGCGCAAGACGCTCGCGCGCCTGCAGGAAGACAGCTCCGGCGGAGTGACCGATGCCGCTGCCGATGCCTGGCCCGCGCTGCTGCGGCGCCCGCCGTGGAAGAACCGGCAGGCGCTGCCCGTCATCCCGACGCTGGCCTTGCAGCCCCTGCCGCCGACGGCGCTGCTGCACTGGAGCGATCTGCCGCCACCGCAGTACCTGCAGGCCACGGGCGAATCGTCCGACTGGCTGGCCCGCGAACTCCGGGTCTCGCGCGAAAGCGCCGACCGGTGGATGAAGGAGTTCGCGCGCAACCAACCCGACGCACCTGCAGAGGTGCGTGAGGGCGGCACGGTTCACAAGGCCCTGTGGATGCTGGGCCTGCGCCCCGAGCTCATCGAGGCCGTCGCGGCGAACGGCCGCGAGATCGGCCCGGAAGACTTCGGCACGCTGCCGGGCAACCACTGGGGCGTCGCCGAATGCATCTGGCACCTGCCCCTGCCGCTGGCTGTCGCGGTATTCATGCACGGGCCACCCCCCATCCTCTACTCGGGCGATGTCTCGCGCGTGCGGCCCATCCTCCATGCGTTCGGCGCTGCCGCGCTGCCGGGGCTGCCGCGCTTTCTCAAGCAGGGCTCTCGCGCGATGTTCGAGCTGGCCTCGGTCATCGAATGGGATCCGCTCGCCGGCTGGATCGCCAGGGGCTTTCACACCAACCGCTGGGTCCGGCGCGAAGCCGGCGAGTGGCTCGCGCGCTATCCCGACACGGCCGCGCGCGGCCTCGTTCCCGTCGCGCTGGGCGAACCCGGCCCCGCGCGCGAGGCGGCGCAGGCCGCGCTGCGCTGGCTGCACGGCGCCGGCCACGCCGAAGCGGTGCGCAACCAGGCCCACGCGTACGGCGCCGAAGCCGCCAATGCGGTGGCGCAGCTGCTGGCCATCGCGCCCGAAGAACTCCTGCCCGACAACCTGCCCATGGTGCCGAAGGCCTTGCCGCTGGCAACGCTGCCCCGCCTGATCCTCAAGGCAGGCGGCCACGCGCTACCGCAGGCGGTGGTGCCCGACGTGCTGATGGCGATGATGCTCGGCAAGCCCGACACCCCCTATCCTGGGCTGGCCGGGCTGCTGGATGCACTCACGCCCGATTCCCTCGCGCGCTTCGGCCGCGCGCTGCTGGCCTGGTGGATCGGCAACGGCCGCCCGGCCAAGGAGCGCTGGATGTTCACGCTGCAGGGCCGCCTCGGCGACGGTGAGACCGCGCGCCAGCTCTACGGCCTGCTGCGCCAGTGGCGCGTCGCGCTCGACCGCGTGCGCGCCTACGACGCGATGGCGATGCTCGGCGAGATCGGCAGCGATGCCGCGCTGATGCACCTGGCCGAACTCGCGCGCCAGACCCGCCACGACGATCTGCGCACGCGCGCCGACCGCATGCTCGGCGAAGTGGCTGAGCAGCGCGGCCTCAGCCTCGACCAGCTGGCCGACCGCACCGTGCCCGACCTCGGCCTCGACACACGCGCCCGGCTGACGCTCGACTTCGGCCCGCGCAGCTTCGAAGTGCGCATGGACGACAACTTCCAGCCCGTCGTGCACGACGCCAGGGGCAAGGCACTCAAGACGCTGCCCAAGCCGGGCGCCAACGACGACGCCGGCAAGGCCGCCGCTGCAACCACGCAGCTAAAGGAGCTGCGCAAGCTCGCGAAGACCGTGGCCACCACGCAGGTCAAGCGCCTGGAGGCCGCGATGTGCGCGCAGCGCCGCTGGGGCCCCGACGAATTCATTCCCTTCTTTGCCAACCATCCGGTGCTGCGGGTCTTCAGCCGGCCGCTGGTCTGGGGCCTGTTCGACGCATCGGGCAGGAAACTCGAAGGCACCTTCCGCATCAGCGCCGAAGGCGAGCTGACCGACCTGCAGGACGACGCCGTCAAGCTGCCCGAGACCGCGCGCATCGGCCTGCCGCATCCGCTCGAAGTCGCGGCCCTCGATCCGTCGCTGGCAGCGGCCTGGGCCGCCGTGCTGGCCGACTACGAAATCATGCAACCCTTCGAACAGCTGATGCGCCCGGTCTTCGTGCTCGACGAAGCGCTGCGCCCGCGCCGCGAGCTGCCGCACTGGGCCGGCCGCGCCGTGTCGAACGCCGCCCTCATGGGCCTCGAAACGCGCGGCTGGCAGCGCGAGGTGGGCGAGGGCGGCATGGTCGACAGCTTCAACAAGGCCGTGCCCGGCGGACGCCGCATCTGCCTGCAAATCGAAGAAGGCTGGTTCGTGCAGGACAGCCCCGACGGCAAGGAACTGCAGACTGTGCGTGCGGTGGCCCTCGACGGCACCGAAGGCACGCTGGGCGACCTGCCGCCTGTCGTTTTCAGTGAAATCGAACGCGACCTGCAGCGCGCGATACGGGACACACCATGAACCGCAACCTCTGGCTGCTCGCCATCTGCCAGGGCCTGCTCCTGACCAACAACGTCACCTTCATCGCCATCAACGGGCTGGTGGGCCTGAGCATCGCGCCGCGCGGCTGGATGGCGACGCTGCCGGTGATGAGCTACGTGATCGGCGGCGCGCTCAGCACCGGGCTGGTGGCCCGCACGCAGCAGCGCCTCGGCCGACGCGGCTCGTTCCAGACCGGGTTGGCGGTGGCGCTGGTGTCGGCCTTGCTGTGCTGCTACGCGGCTGCCACGAAGAATTTCTGGCTGCTGTGCTTCGCCACGGTGGTCGCGGGCTACTACAACGCCAATGCGGGGCTCTACCGTTTTGCCGCAGCCGAGCTCGCGGCGCCAGCGTGGCGCGAGAAGGCGGTGTCGGTGGTGATGGCGGGCGGGCTGATCGGCGCGGTCGCGGGGCCCAACCTCGCGACGGCCACGCGCCAGGTCTTTGCCGTGCCGTTCGCGGGCGCCTATATCGCGCTGGCCGCGGTGGCGCTGCTGTCGATGGCGGTGATGCACTTCATCGAATTCCCCGCCGCGCCCACGCGCACGGGGCCCGCCGGGGGCCGGCCATTGGGCGAGATCATGCGGCAGCCGGTGTTCATCGTGGCCGCCGTCGCGGGCGCGCTGGGCTATGGCGTGATGAACCTGCTGATGGCCGCCACGCCCATCGCGATGCAGATCTGCAGCCTGCCGTTCTCCGATGCCGCGCTGGTGCTCGAATGGCATGTGATCGGCATGTTCGCGCCGGGCTTCTTCACCGGTCATTTGATCCGCCGCTTCGGCGCGCTGCCGGTAATGGGCGTGGGGCTGGTGCTCAACCTCGGGTGCATCGCGATCGCGCTGTCGGGCGTGGAGCTGCACCACTTCGTCGTGGCGCTGTGCCTGCTGGGCATGGGCTGGAACTTCCTGTTCACCGGCAGCACCACGCTCTCGCTCACGACCTACACCGCCGAGGAGCGCGACCGTGCACAGGGTGCGCTGAACTTCTGCGTGTTCGCCACGCTGGCGGTGACTTCGTTCGCCTCCGGCGTGCTGGTCACCACGCAGGGCTGGCGGCTGCTGAACCTCGGTTCGCTGGTGCCGGTGGTGCTGACGGGTGCGGCGCTGCTCTGGCTCGCGCGCAGGCGCGCCGTCAGGCCGGCGGCGGAAAGCGCCGGTTGAGCCAACGCTGCAGCGCCTCGAAGACGGAGTCGGCTTCGAGCTCGTTGAAGATCTCGTGGTACAGCGTGTCGAAGCAGTGGGCCTCGACCTTGCCGCCGGGCGCAGCGGCCGCGGCAAAGGCGCGGCTGGCGGCGGGCACCACGAGGCGGTCGTCGCCCGCGTAGAGCAGCAGTGTCGGCACGGGCCAGCTGGCGGCCCGCTGCTGCACCGTCGCGCCTTCGTACGCCAGGAAGCGCGCGAGCCGGCCGCCGATGCGGTCGTGCGTGAGCGGATCGTCGCGGTAGGCCTGCACCACGGCCGGGTCGTGCGAGAGGTAGTTGTCGTCGAGCCCGTTGCCCACGCGCAGGTTGGGCGCAATGCGCGGCAGCACCGCGAGCAGCGCCTTCTGCAAACCGCCCAGGCCCGGATCGAGCCCCGGCGAAGAAAGCACCAGCCCATCGACCGGCCGCACCCCGCGCGCCACCAGGCTCGCGGCCACCAGCCCGCCCAGGCTGTGGCCCAGCAGCACGAGCGGCAGGCCGGGGTTCTCGCGGCGCGCATCGTCGATCACGAGGGCGAGGTCGTCGACCAGCCGCAGCTCGCCGGGCAGGCCGCCGCGCGCGCCGGTCGATTCGCCATGCCCGTGGTGGTCGTGCGCCCACACGGCGAAGTCCCATTCGTGCAGGCATTCCGCAAGCGCGTGGTAGCGGCCCGCGTGCTCGCCGAGCCCATGGACCACCACGATCACGGCGCGCGCCGGACCGGGCGCCGGCAGCCGGCGCAGGGCGAGCGTCTCGCCGTCCGGTGTGGACAGCGACACGCGCTGCGGCAAAGGCAGCGCCTCGCTCAAGCGGCCGCCGGCTCCGATGCAGCGGCGCGGTGCGCGGCCGGCAGCGCGGCGATCACCTCGGCCACGGCGGCGGTGAGCTTCTTGGCGTAGGGCACATGCAGGAACTCGTTCGGGCCGTGCGCGTTGCTCTTCGGACCGAGCACGCCGCAGACCATCATCTGCGCCTTCGGGAAGCCGGCGCTGAGCATGTTCATCAGCGGGATCGTGCCGCCCTGGCCGATGTAGCCGCATGAGGCGCCGAAGTGCGCCTGCGAGGCCTTGTTGAGCGCGTCCTCGAACCACGGCGTGATCGTCGGCGCGTTCCAGCCGGTGGCTCCGCCGCCGCTTTCGAAAGTCACGCGGGCCTGGTAGGGCGCGTTGTCCTCCAGCAGCGCCTTGAGCTTCTGCACCGCTTCGGCCGCATCGACCAGCGGCGGCAGGCGCAGCGAGAGCTTGAACGCGGTGTAGGGGCGCAGCACGTTGCCCGCGTCCTTCAGCGCCGGAAAGCCTTCGGCGCCGGTCACCGACAGCGTCGGCTTCCAGGTGCGGTTGAGCAGCGCTTCCACCGGGTCGGTGGTGGTCGGCAGCGCGAACATGGTCGAGCCGCCGCAGTCGTAGTGCGCCCATGGGAAGCGCTTGTAGACCTCTTCGCCGAGGATCGCCGCGGTGGCCTTGGCCTGCGCGAGACGGTCGGCTGGCACTTCGCAGTGGAAGCTCGCGGGCAGCAGGCGGCCGGTGGCGCTGTCTTCCAGGCGGTCGAGCACCTGCCGCATGATGCGGAAGCTCGAAGGCACGAGGCCCGAAGCGTCGCCCGAGTGGATGCCCTCGGTCAGCACCTCGACCTTGAGCGTGCCGCTGGCCATGCCGCGCAGCGAGGTGGTGAGCCACAGCTGGTCGTAGTTGCCGGCGCCGGAGTCCAGGCAGATCACGAGCTCGACGTTGCCCAGGCGCGGGCGCAGTGCGTCGACGTAGGGCAGCAGGTCGTAGGAGCCGCTTTCCTCACAGGTCTCGATCAGGCCGACGATGCGCGGATGCGCCGCGCCCTGGGCCTTGAGCGCCTGCAGCGCGGCGATGCTGGCGTACACCGCATAGCCGTCGTCGGCGCCGCCGCGGCCGTAGAGCAGGCCGTTCTCGTACTTGGGCGTCCACGGGCCGAGGTCGTTGCGCCAGCCGGTGAATTCGGGCTGCTTGTCGAGGTGCCCGTACATCAGCACGGTCTCGCCCATGTCGGTGCCGGTGGCAGCCACTTCGAAGAACAGGACGGGGGTGCGGCCTTCGAGGCGCACGATCTCCAGCTTCAGGCCTTCGACCTTCTGCGCCTCGACCCAGGCCGCGGCGTTGCGCAGCACGGTCTCGAGGTAGCCATTGGCCGACCAGTCCTTGTCGAAGCCGGGCGACTTGGCGGGAATGGCGATGTAGTCGGTGAGCTGCTTGAGGATGTCACCGTCCCACTGGGCGGTGACGTCGGACAGGGCACGCTCGGCGTCGAGCGTGCCGGCGGGCATTTCGCGGTGCAGGGGGGCGTTCATCGAAGGGTTCTCCGCGGGTGACGAAAAAACGCATTTTGCGCCCGGCAGCGAGCCCGCGTAGAGTGCGGGCGATCTCAACCCGGAGCGCAATGTGAGCAAGGCAGCATCGACTCGGATCAAGGTGGGCATCGGCGGCTGGACCTACGAGCCGTGGCGCGACAACTTCTACCCGAAGGGCCTCGCCCATGCGAAGGAGTTGAACTACGCAAGCCGACAGGTCAGCGCCATCGAGGTCAATGGCACCTACTACAGCACCTTCAAGCCCGAGACCTTCCGCAAGTGGCACGACGACACGCCGGCCGGCTTCGTGTTCTCGATGAAGGCCTCGCGCTTCACTACCAATCGCAAGGTGCTTGCCACCGCGGGAGATTCGATCAAGCGCTTCATCGACAGCGGCGTGAGCGAGCTCGGCGACAAGCTCGGGCCGATCGTGTGGCAGTTCATGCCGACCAAGCAGTTCGATGCGGAAGACTTCGAGGCTTTTCTGGAGCTGCTGCCGAAGAAGGAGGGCAGCCGCGTGCTGCGGCACGTGATGGACGTGCGGCACGAAAGCTTCATCGTGCCCGCCTACAAGGAACTCGCGAAGAAGCACAAGGTCTCGACCGTGTTCACGGACGCCGACAAGTTTCCGTCGTTCGAGGAGCCCGAGGGCGATGTCGCCTACGCACGGCTCATGATGGCCGACGCCGAGCTCAAGACCGGCTACGCACCCAAGGCGCTCGACATCTGGGCCGCACGCGCGCAGGGCTGGGCCGAATCGCCGAAGAAGCGCGACGTCTTCGTCTACTTCATCAACGGCGCCAAGGAAAAGGCACCGGCCGCGGCCGGTGCCTTGCTGGAGCGCCTTGGATGGAAGCCTCCCGTGGAGGCTTAAGCCGCCGCGTGCAGCGACGGCTTGGCGCCGAAGCTGATCTCGCCCGACAGCTGGCCGCCTTCCTCGATCACGATCTTGCCGTAGCGGATCTTGCCGGTGACCTTGCCGGTCGAGTGGATCACGAGCTTTTCACGCACCGTGAGGCTGCCGTCGAACACGCCGCGGATTTCGGCGATGTCGATCTCGGCCGAGCCCTTGAACTCGCCCTGCTCGGCGATCTGCATCAGGCGCGAGTCCATGGTGGCCTCGACGAGGCCTTCGACCACGAGCGTGTCGCAATCGGTGATCTCGACGCCCTTGAGCTTGATGTTCGGGCCGACGGTGAGCTTGCTGCCGCCTTCCTTGGCGGCAGGTGCGGCGGCCGCGTTCAGGCCGCCTTGCTGTGCGGTCAGCGACGAGGGATTGACGGGGGTTCCGGAGAGATTGGTGCCCGAACCGACGAGCGGTGCAGGGCGCGACGTCAACGAATCGGTGTCACGATCACGCTTGCCGAAGAAGGGGGACTGTGTAGCCAAGGGGGAGCTCCTCAAGAAAGGGACTATCGTAAGAACGCGCTCACGGCCTGCGGCACTTCATTGCGCAATAAGCGTAACCGAATAAGTCGGCCATGGACATGACAATGTGGCGCCATGAGCCGCTCGAACACCGACAACCTCTCCGCCGCGCGTGCCTCGCGCGCCATGTCGTCCGCCACCGATTCACGCTTCGACAAGCCCACGCACGGCTGGCGGCGCACGCTGTTCACGGTGATCTTCGAGGCCGACACGCGCGCCGGGCTGATGTTCGACCTGGCGCTGATCGCGGTGATCGTGACCAGCGTGCTGGTGGTGATCCTCGACAGCGTGCAGCCCATCCGCGAGCAGTGGCGGCCGCTGTTCAATGTGCTCGAGTGGGTGTTCACCATTCTCTTCACGCTGGAGTACATCGCGCGGCTGAGCTGCGTGAACAAGCCGCTGCGCTATGCAACGAGCTTCTACGGCGTGATCGACCTGCTCGCGCTGCTGCCGACTTTTCTCGTGGCCCTCGCGCCCGAGATGGCCTACCTGATCGACGTGCGCATCCTGCGGCTGCTGCGCGTGTTTCGCATCTTCAAGCTGTCGCGCTACTCGGTGGAATACCGCGCGCTGGTGTCGGCGGTGGCATCGAGCCGGCGCAAGATCACCGTGTTCGTCGGCTTCGTGATGCTGGTGGTGCTGGTGATGGGCACGCTGATGTACGTGGTCGAAGGGCCGGTGCATGGCTTCACCAGCATTCCGGTGGCCATCTACTGGGCCATCTCGACAATGGCCACGGTGGGCTTCGGCGACCTCGTGCCCAAGACCGACCTGGGCCGAGCGATCGCCTCCGTCATGATGCTGCTGGGCTGGGGCGTGCTCGCGGTGCCGACCGGCATCGTGACCGCGGAGATGGCGCGGCGCGGCCCCGATGACGAAGCAATGCCATTGGCGCCGCGCGGCATCCTCGCGATGACGGCGCCGCTCAGCGTGCCGCCGAAGCGCGTTACGCCTGCGGCCAGACGACGCGCCCTTGCGCAGCATCGTCGAGGCGGGCGATGAAGGCGTCGGCATCGGGCTCGGGGAGCGAGAAGGCGAAGGCGACGTCGTCGCCATGCTGCACGCCGTCGAGCACCGCCCCGGCCGCAGCGAGCTCGCGCCGCACAAGTCCCTCGAGCGCATAGGGTACCGAGCAGCGAAGGCTGCGCTGGCGCAGCAACGGCACGAGCGTGGCGCCGAGCAGGGCCTGCGCGACCGCGTCGGTGTAGGCCCGCACGAGACCGCCCGCGCCGAGCTTCACGCCGCCGAAGTAGCGCACCACGGTCGCGAGCGCGCCTTCGACCTGCTGGTGGCGCAACACCTCCAGCATCGGGCGGCCGGCCGTGCCGCCAGGTTCACCGTCGTCGTTCGCGGCCGATTGGCCGCCGGCCATCAGGGCCCAGCACACGTGCGCGGCCGCGGGGTGCTCGGCGCGCAGCGAGGCAACCACGGCCAGCGCGGCCGCCCGGTCGGCCACCGGCTGCACACAGCCGATGAAGCGGCTCTTCTTGATGAGCAGCTCGCTGTGGACCGGCTGTGCAAGCGTGAAGCTCATCCGGCGTTCTTCGTGGCGATCAGCCGCCGCCGCGCTCGAACTTGAAGACCGCCGTGCTGGCGCGCGCGTTGGGCAGCCAGCGCACGTCGCGCCCGTTCTGCAGGCCGAAGGCGTCGAGCACGCGCAGGTTGTTCTTGCCGGCCAGCACCTCGAAGTCCTTGAAGGTACCGACGCGGATATTGGGCGTGTCGTACCACTGGTAGGGCAGGCGGCGCGTCACCGGCATGCGGCCGCGCGCCACGCTCAGGCGGTTGGGCCAGTGCGCGAAGTTGGGAAAGGCGACGACGCCGATGCGGCCCACGCGCGCGGTCTCTCGCAGCATCACCTCGGCATTGCGCAGGTGCTGCAGCGTGTCGATCTGCAGCACCACGTCGAAGGAGGCGTCGTCGAACATCGCGAGGCCTTCGTCGAGGTTGAGCTGGATCACGTCGACGCCGCGCCGGATGCACTGCAGCACGTTGCCGTCGGCGATCTCCACGCCGTAGCCGGTGCAGCCGCGCTCGCGCTGCAGCAGGTCGAGCAGGGCGCCGTCGCCGCAGCCCAGGTCGAGCACGCGTGCGCCCCGCGGCACCAGCTCAGCGATCAATCGTTGATGCTCGAGGTCGCTCATTGCTGGAACTCCTTGGCGATGCGCTCGAAGTAGGAGCGCACCACGCCCATGTAGCGCACGTCGTCGAGCAGGAAGGCGTCGTGGCCGTGCGGCGCATCGATCTCGGCGTAGCTCACGTTGCGACGGTTGTCGAGCAGCGCCTTCACGAGTTCGCGGCTGCGCGCGGGCGAGAAGCGCCAATCGGTCTTGAAGCTCACGAGCAGGAACTGGGCGGTGGCCTGGGCCAGCGCGGTGCTGAGCTTGCCGCCGTGGCTGCGTGCGGGGTCGAAGTAGTCGAGCGCGCGGGTGATCAGCAGGTAGGTGTTGGCGTCGAAGTACTCGCTGAACTTGTCGCCCTGGTAGCGCAGGTAGCTTTCGATCTGGAACTCGACGTCCTGCGTGGAGTAGCGGTAGTCGAGCCCCGCCGCTTCGCCCTCCACGGCGCTGCGCAGGATGCGGCCGAACTTGGCGTTCATCACGTCGTCGCTGAGGTAGGTGATGTGGCCGATCATCCGAGCGATGCGCAGGCCGCGCTTGGGGATCACACCGTGTTCGTAGAAGTGGCCGCCATGGAAGTCGGGGTCGGTGACGATGGCGCGGCGCGCCACCTCGTTGAAGGCGATGTTCTCGGCCGTGAGGTTGGGCGCGCTCGCCACGACCACGGCATGGCGCACGCGGTCGGGGTACTGCAGCGTCCACGAGAGCGCCTGCATGCCGCCGAGGCTGCCGCCCATCACCGCCGCGAGCGTGCGGATGCCGAGCGCGTCGAGCAGCACGGCCTGGGCGTCCACCCAGTCCTCGACCGTGACCACCGGGAAGTCGGCGCCGTAGACGCGGCCCGTGGCGGGGTTGGCGTGCATCGGGCCGGTCGAGCCGAAGCAGGAGCCGAGGTTGTTCACGCCGATGACGAAGAAGCGATCGGTGTCGACCGGCTTGCCGGGGCCGACCATGTTGTCCCACCAGCCTTCGGAACGGGCCTGGCCTTCGTAGACGCCCGCGACGTGATGCGACGCGTTGAGCGCATGGCACACCAGCACCGCATTGCTGCGCTCGGCGTTCAGGGTGCCGTAGGTTTCGTAGGCGAGCGTGTAGTCGCTGATCGACGCGCCGCTGCGCAGGGCCAGCGGGCCTGCGAACTGCATCGACTGCGAGGTGACGACCAAGGATGGTGACGACGACATGAATGAAAAAACCCGGCCTCGCCAAAAACGAGCCGGGTCTGCCGCGCCTGTCTTTAGCTGGATTTATAAAGCGCCCGCAAGCTGAAGCAAATCGGCGCAGGGCAAGTATATCCCCCAGGCTGCGCGCACTGCGTGTCGCTTCGCCAACCCCCTTCGGGGGCAACACCTGCGGCCCGGCGGAGCCGGTTCCGCGGTGTTTCTCGAAGGGGCTCGGCCTCTTCTTACCAACCGATGATCATGATCACGCCCAGCACCAGGAAGATCGCGGCGGAGATGCCGTGCACGAGCTTGATCGGCACGCGCCGCACGATCTTCTCGCCGAGCCATACGACCGGCGCGTTGGCCAGCATCATGCCCAGCGTGGTGCCCGCCACCACCCAGAAATAGTCGTGCGTGAAGCGGGCGGCGAGCATGACGGTGGCGATCTGAGTCTTGTCGCCCATCTCGGCGAGGAAGAACGCGATCACGGTGGTGCCGAAGACCCCGAACTTCGACGCGCCCGGGGCGTCATCGTCGTCGAGCTTGTCTGGAATCAGCATCCACGCGGCCATCGCGATGAAGGAGCCGCCCAGGATCCAGCGCAGCACATCGGGCCCAAGCCAGCGCGTGATGTAGTTGCCGACCGCGCCGGCCAGCGCGTGGTTGATGAGGGTGGCGGCGAAGATGCCGAGGACGATCGGCCAGGGTTTCCTGAAGCGGGCTGCGAGCAGGAGGGCCAGGAGTTGGGTCTTGTCGCCCATTTCGGCGAGCGCAACCACGCCGGTTGCAACCAGAAAAGCTTCCATGATGAAGAGGGGTTCCTTGGGCCGAAGGACGCAATTGACCGTGCAACACCTTCGGCCATATTCCCGAAGTTGCACGGTCAAAGGTCTCGCCAGGTGTGTTCACTGCACGCGCCATGTCCTGTGGGGCAGGACAAGTCTGTTGACGCGGGCCCCTCTCGCAAATCGGAAGGCGGCTACTCCCCAATGACGGGCGGATTCTACATGTAGCACCAAGGACCTCGCCCCCGCCGCGCAAGTAGGCGCCAGCTTCCAGGAGTTTTGACAGGTGCTACCTCAAGACGCAAATTCCTGCTTGCATTTCGGCTATTTCACCCATAATGCACGAGCCTCCCTCTTCATTTTGGTCGGGGGGCAAGTTCGGTGATCGGTCAGTTTCGCGCGGCTCGACGGCTCTCGTTTGAGTGATGCTTTCCGGGACTCCATCGCTTTTCTTGATGTGTTTATAGGAGTCCCTTGATGGGCAACAAACTGTACGTCGGCAACCTGCCTTACTCGGTGCGCGACGGAGATCTCGAACAGGCCTTCGGGCAGTTCGGCGCCGTGACCAGCGCCAAGGTCATGATGGAACGCGACACCGGCCGCTCGAAGGGCTTCGGCTTCGTCGAGATGGGCAGCGACGCGGAAG